>ENA-OPVG01002462-OPVG01002462.1-human-gut-metagenome-genome-assembly--contig:-NODE-2462-length-11126-cov-2.433926_pt1 | contig 11126 bp, 6 predicted proteins | sample MGYA00241093_ERZ501975 | MGnify/ENA primary metagenome ERZ501975 (study PRJEB25962, sample SAMEA2042993) | human gut metagenome | biome: human gut; feature: human-associated habitat; material: faeces... | reverse complement strand
GGTTCGCTTCTTCGGCGGCACGCTGCCGTTCACGTTCCACGCGCATTTCCTCGGCACGCTGGGCCTGTGCCAATTGCGATTTGAGATACGTCAGCTGTTGGCTGAATCCTTCCGCCTGCGTACGGTATTGCACAACAGCCGCGTTGAGATCGCTGATGTCCTGTTTGTCCGCCTCGATCTGCGCCTTCGCCTCGTTCAGGTCGGATTCCTTCGCGCCACGGGCCATATCCTGCCCTTTGGCACGGCCCGCGAAGAAGCCCGCAGCCGCTCCGAGCGCGGCCACGATCACCAGCAATATCACTACAAACACAGGATTATCGAACATACGTTCGATGGTATCACGTCGTCAGGAACACATCAATCCACGCATCCACATTCATTCGCAAGACCGACCGCATGCCACACAACCGTGCACTATGCTGAAATCAGCCGAACGCGAAATGCATCAGCCCACCACGAAGGGACATTATGGGATTCGATCTGTTTTTGGCGGCCGTGTCGATTGTGGCCGCATCCATCGCCACCTGGGCGTTGTTGCGGCTGTTTCCAAGCTCGGACGCACGCCAGGCGATTCCGCTGCGGACGGACGGCGGATTTGCCGACCCATCCCACACAACCGACGGTGGAGTGACGATAGACGGCAAAGTGACGGTAGACGGCGAATCGACATCCGACATCGACGGACAACCCACCGACCACCTCGGCAAGCGCCTCGTCATCGCGCTTATCCTGACCATTCCAACGTTCGTCATCACATTACTGGCGCTGGCCAAAATCGCCATGCCGGGCTGGCTGACGAATCCGTGGCCGCACGCCATCGTCATCACGCCGGTCATGTTCTATTGCGCGGCGCCGATTCACCACCGCGGCCTGCCCGCATTGCAGCGGCGACATCCGAACGGCGATTCGCTGGTTTCGCTTGGCATGGCGATTGTTTACGCGTACAGCCTGCTGCTGTGCGTGGTGTCGTGGATTTTCCCGGCCGGCTCGCGCGATCCGTATTTCGCGTTCGTCGGCGTGGTCGCGACGCTTTCGCTGGCTGGCACGCTTGTCCGGCAACACGCGATGACCGCGCAGCAGACGGCAGAAACAGAAAAGGCGCAATCGGCACAGTCAACAGAATCAACAGAATCGGCGCGATCTCAAGCGAAATCCCCTGAGCCAACGCAAGAAAAAAGCGCGGAAGAATTGCTCTTCCGCGCTGTGGTAGGTCATGAGATCCGCGCACGTGTGCTGCAGATCACCACGTCGGTGACGATGGTGGTCGCGGTGTGGACGTGCGCGTTGTGGCTGGCGTTCGGCGTGCAACCGAAGCTGGCGATCGCCATACTGCTCGGTTCGACCGTGCTGTCGGTCGCAGGCCTGGTATTGCAGGCTTACGACCGACAGGTAACCAATCGATAATCGTCACTCAGCCGGGTTCGGGACGTCGGCGGAATCGTCCGTCTTCTCCTCGCCCATATCCTCCAGCTGGTCCGCGGCCCACGCGGACAGCTCCAGGTGGTCGCCGCCGGTCTGGTCCACCAGCACGGTGTCGCCGTCGTGCACTTCGCCGGCCAGCAGCATGCGGGCAAGCTGGTCGCCGACTTCGGTCTGCACCAGGCGACGCAGCGGACGTGCGCCGTACGCCGGATCGTAACCGGTGTTGGCAAGCCATTCGCGCGCCGAATCGGTCACGTCGAGCGTGATGCGGCGGTCGGTCAGACGTGCGGACACCTGCGCGACCTGAATGTCCACGATGCCGCCGAGCTCCTCGCGGGTCAGCGGGTGGAACATGACCAGTTCGTCCAGACGGTTGATGAATTCCGGCTTGAACTGCATGTGCACGGCGTCCATCACGGCCTTCTTCTTGGCGTCCGCGTCCATGTCGGGATTGACGAGGAACTGCGAGCCCAGGTTGGAGGTCATGATCAGAATCGTGTTCTTGAAGTCCACGGTCCTGCCCTGGCCGTCGGTCAGGCGACCGTCGTCAAGCACCTGCAGCAGCACGTCGAAGACTTCCGGATTGGCCTTCTCCACCTCGTCGAACAGCACCACCGAATACGGACGGCGACGCACGGCTTCGGTAAGCTGGCCACCCTCTTCGTAGCCGATGTAGCCCGGCGCGGCGCCGATCAGGCGGGACACGGAGGCCTTCTCCATGTATTCGCTCATGTCGATGCGCACCATGGCCTTCTCGTCATCGAACAGGAAGTCGGCGAGCGCCTTGGCGAGTTCGGTCTTGCCCACGCCGGTGGGGCCGAGGAACAGGAACGATCCGGTCGGACGGTTCGGGTCGGAGATGCCGGCACGCGAGCGACGCACGGCGTCGGAAACCGCTTGGATGGCTTCCTTCTGGCCGATCACGCGCTTGCCGAGGTACTCCTCCATGTGCAGGAGCTTCTCGTTTTCGCCCTGCATAAGACGGCCCACGGGAATGCCGGTCCAGTCGGAGACGATTTCGGCGATGGAGTCGGCGTCGACGCGGTCGGGGACCATCGGCACGTCGGCGTTGGCATTGTCGGCTCCGCCCGATTCCGCCTCGTTCTTCTCGGCTTGGGCGATTTCCTTCTGGATGGCCGGGATTTCGCCGTAGTTGATGGCTGACGATTTCGCCAGGTCGCCTTCGCGCTCGTACTTTTCGGCTTGCGTACGCAGCTCGTCGAGCTTCTTGCGCAGGTCGCCGATACGGTTGTGGCCGTTCTTTTCGGCGTCCCAACGCGCTTTCAGCCCGTTGAGCTTTTCGCTTTTGTCGGCGATTTCCTGGTTCAAATCGGCGAGACGGTCCTTGGCGCTGTCGTCCAGTTCCGCTTCGGCCTTTTCCGCGGCCTTGTCGTTCTTCGGATTGCCCAGCAGGTACGACTTCTCCATCTTGAGACGGTCCACCTGGCGGCGCAGTTCGTCGATTTCCTCAGGCGAGGAGTCGAGTTCCATGCGCAGGTGCGCTGCGGCCTCATCCACCAGATCGATGGCCTTGTCCGGCAGCTGGCGTCCGGAAATGTAGCGGTTCGACAGGGTTGCCGCCGCGACCAGCGCGTCGTCGCCGATGGTCACCTTGTGGTGGGCCTCATACTTCGGCGCGATGCCGCGCAGGATGGCGACGGTGTCCTCCACGCTCGGCTCGCCGACGAACACCTGCTGGAAACGACGTTCGAGCGCCGGATCCTTTTCGATGTTCTCACGGTATTCGTCCAGTGTGGTGGCGCCGATCAGGCGCAGTTCGCCACGGGCCAGCATGGGCTTGAGCATATTGCCCGCGTCCATGGAGCCTTCGGCCGCGCCCGCGCCGACGATGGTGTGGATCTCGTCGATGAAGGTGATGATCTGCCCGTCGGCCTTCTTGATCTCCTCAAGCACGCTCTTCAGACGTTCCTCGAATTCGCCACGGTACTTGGAACCAGCCACCATGGAGCCCAGGTCAAGCGAGATAAGCTTCTTGTTCTGCAGGGTGGTCGGCACGTCGCCGGCGACGATGCGCTGCGCCAGGCCTTCGACGACGGCGGTTTTGCCGACGCCAGGCTCGCCGATCAGCACAGGATTGTTCTTGGTACGGCGGGACAGGATCTGGATGACGCGGCGGATTTCCTGGTCGCGGCCGATCACCGGGTCGAGCTTGCCTTCCTTCGCGGCGGCCGTCAAATCGGTGGAGTACTTCTCCAAAGCTTTATACGAGCCTTCCGCGTCGGCGCTGGTCACCTTGCGGTCGCTGCCGCGCGCGGCGGTCAGGGCGTTACGCAGCTTATCCGCGGTAAGACCGTTCTTTTCCAAGATGTCCGCGCTTTGATTAGGTTTCGCGGCCGCGATTGCGACCAGCATGAGGTCGACGGTGACGTACTCGTCTCCCCTCCGTTGCATTTCTTTTTCGGCTTGCGATAGCACCGCCGACAGCTGCCTGCTGACGTCCGGCTGCGTTGTGGTCGATCCGCTGGCGCTCGGCAGCGATTGCATCGCCTGATGCACTTCGGCGCTCACGTTTTGCGCGTTGCCGCCTGCCGCTTCGATGAGCGCGCGGGCCATGCTGTTTTCCTGACGCAGCATCGCGTCCAGCAGGTGCAGGGTGTCTACCTGCGGATTGCCCAGCGCCGCCGCGTTCTGAACGGCGTCCGAAAGCGCTTCCTGCGCCATCTGCGTGAACTTCTGTTCCATATCATCCTCCATGGTTCGCGCCCGGCCGCCCGGCCTTCGCTACCGGGCCGGCGTTCGGACGTATATGTCGTTGTCTGATATGCTCAACCGACTTCATCGCCATTATATTCCCAAAACTTGAGTCCCACACACTCAACTTTTTGCGTTTCTCAAAACCGTCTTTCGACACAGGACGGCAGTCACCGACAATCACCAGCGCTCACCGGCAATCGCAATACATACGAAAAAGGCGGGCAGCAACGTAACGAAATCACGAAACGTTGCAAACCCGCCTAATCCAAAGTCCGCCAGCAAGCCGAAAATCAGCCGCGCACCACCACGTTGCGCAGATCGCCGATGCCCTCGACGTGCACGATCGCCTCGTCACCCGGATCCAGATGACCCGACGCGTTCGGCGTACCCGTCATAATCACATCGCCCGGCAGCAGCGTGGTGAAACTCGTAATCGCCGCGATCTGCTCAGGAATGCCGTGAATCAGATTCGCCGTGGTACCCGACGCCATCGGCACATCCTCACCGTTGAGCGTGAAGGAAATCTTCGCATCCTTCCAATCCACATCGTCACGCGTCACAATCCACGGACCCAACGGGCACGCCGTATCAAAACCCTTCGCACGCGTCCACGTCGGATCAAGACCCTGCAGATCACGCAACGTCACATCATTCACGCACGTGAAACCCAGCACATAATCCATGGCCTGCTCCACCGGCACATTCTTGGCGATACGACCCATCACCACAGCCAACTCCGGCTCGAAATTCATATCATTCGAACACAGCGGAATCACAATCGGATCATCCGGACCAATCACCGACGTGCTCGGCTTGGTGAAAATCACCATATCCTCCGGCGCATGCTTGATATCGGAATGACCGGCCTCATGCATGAACTGCGCATGCGCCTCATAATTCTTCGCCAAACCGTACACCTTCGACGGAATCACCGGAGCCAGCAGACGAATGCCGTCACCATCCACCGGATAGCGCTCGCCGGTCGGCTCGACGGCCTGGCCGGACAGCGGATAGCCGTTCAAGGCCACGAGATAGTCCTTGCCGTCGTTCTTGTCGGTCTGAACGAAGGCGTACTGCGGTACATCATTATGCGTAAAACGTGCGATTCTCATACCCGCAAGTCTACCCGCTCGCCACGCCCGCCGTTCTCGACATGCGTCGCTTTGCGGACGATGCCGATTGCTCGCATTTTTTACGATTTTTGCGATTATTTGCGATGCAGTTCCGCCCGCAACGCCGCCACCTCGCGTTCCAGCTCGTCGATGCGGCGCACCTGCTGGGCGATGAGCAGGTCGCGCACGTCACCTCCCGACAGAATCGGGACTTCGGCTGCGTTGCGCGGCGCGGGCAGCGTCGCATTGTTTTGCGTTTCCGCTGGTTGCGTTGGCTGCACCGGCTGCGATACCGCAGATCGAGCAACCTCCGCAGATTCCGCCGACGGCGCCACATCCGCCGACGCCGATGGCACCACTCCACCATTCCCATCAACCGATACCAGCCGGTCCGTGCCCATACGGCAGGCAATCTTGCGCCAGCGCGCGAAACAACGTTCGATGCGCTTATAGCCGATCAGCGATGGGTCGAGTCCGGCTTCGCGGAACAGTTCGACCGGCGATTCGCCCGCATGGTACCGGCGCATGCAGTTGTGTTTGAACGATTCCGTGTAGGTGATGCGTCGCGACGTCGCTTCGGCCACCACCGGCAGCGAGCGCAGATATTCGACTTCTTCCGGACTGAACGCTCCCCCACCGTTGCACATGATGTTCCCTTTCGGCTTGGCGTGCGGCGGCTCCCTTCCACCGCACGGCAGTCGAATGGCCTCCGTCATGCCATTCCCCTGTTCGGCTTGCGATTCGGCTTGCGATGCGCGCTTGCGATACGTGTTTGCGATGCAAGGCCGCAATCCGATTCGTTGTTCGCTTCGTGTTCCATCATACCGGTACGAATGGCGTTTTTCCAACCATTTCAGGCGGTACTAAACCCTAAATCACCCGTATTCGTCACAACAAAAGCGGGTGAACCGTTGATCGCTCAACGACTCACCCGCCCGAACAAGCCCCGTTGCCTGTCTGCTGGCCCGCTCAGACCGCCATCGGCGTATCGGATTCGCGGAAGCGCAGCACGAGCGCCAGTCCGGCTCCGGCCATTACCAGGGCCGCGATGGTGAACAGCACGGTTCCCATGGCGCCGGTGAGCGGCAGCTGCGTGACGTTCTTCACGTTCTTGACCTGGATTGCCTTGTCGGACATGCCCTCGTCAAGCCTGCTTGCCAGACCGAGGTTGTTGGCGCCGACCAGCTTGAAGGTCGACTTGCCGGTTTCCTGGTTCACAGCTAGTTCGACGGTGAAGATCGGCACAAAGTTCTTCGCATAGCCGCTCGCGAATCCGGTTTCCTTCAGCGTGTACTTGCCGGACTTCAAGCCCATGATTTTCACGTCGCCGGTGGTGGTTTCCACATCCGCGACAGCGCCGTTCTCGTTCGCTTCGGCAAGGCGGTATTCGCCATCCACAATCTTGATGAACTTGAGCGGGGTCTGCGAAACCTCGGTTCCCTCGAACACGTGGAACTTCGCTCCTGCGAGACCATTGGCATCGCTTCCGACACCGTACTTGTGGAAGGAGAAGCCCCCGGTATAGGAGTCGAATTCGACCGGCGTATTCCACACCTCGGTGTCACGGGACACGACCGCCTTGTTGGTAACCTTGTTGCCCATGTCGATGATGTCCTTGTTGACCACGGCGGTGTAGGTGATGACCAGCTGGCCGCTCTTGTTGGCCAAGTCGAATTCCAGCACGGTGGTGGTCTTGCCGTCGGCCCCAACGGTCGGAACGGTCACGTAGGCGAACGGCATATTCGTTTCCGTGCCATCCGCGGCTCGAACAACGGCCTTGAAGTCCCTGTTGACCGTCAGGCCCTTGGATGCCACGTCCTTCACGAAGTACGGATACTTGTCGTAGCCTTCGGCCGCGTTCGGAATATCCAGCGTGATGGTGTAGGCGACGGTCTGCCCAATGCTCACGCCTTCAGTGGTGGTAATCGTATCGGCCGTCTTGCCCGGCTGGTCGGGCTCGTTCTCGTTCTTGGCCACAAACATGCCGACAGCGTTGATCTTGCCCTGGCCGGTTGCCGGATCGCCCTTCACTTTGAATGTGGCGGCCACGCCGTTCAGCGTGGTGGCGACGATGGCATTGGTTCCCCGACCGCCGTCCTTGTCCACATCGGTGATGAGATACCAGCCTTCTTCAAGCGAACCGATGGCAGCCGTACCGCCGTTGCCTGCAACGGTTTTGTCGGCGACGACGCCATCGCCAACCGCCAACGAGGCCGCGAATGTGCGGAACCAGGCGGCGTCGTTATCGCCGGTCTTGGTTGCGGCGAACGCGGCCGGATTGCTGTCATATTCGGAGGGCATGCTGACAACGGGGTCCATGTTGTTGTTGGCGGCGGCCACCGCGTCGGTCACCGCAGTCACCCAATCGGCGTCGGTGTCGACCTGCACGGCGTCGCCGTCCACCGTCAATGACGCGAACTTGTACGCGGAGTAGGTGTGCCCCTTCTGCGAATGCCGCACTTCGATCGATGCGCTGCCGGCCGCATACGCTCCGGCCGTGCCGAACGCCATACCGCCCAGCAACGTTGCCGCCGCGGCGATTACTGCACAAAGCCTTCTCGTCTTCATGATGAGAGACCTCTCTTCCTTGGTTTGGTCGGCCTTGTTACCGCAGCCGATTGGTTGGTTTTATGGGAAGTTTCGTAAGTTGTGTTGCTCTTTAGTTGTGATTGAAAAATTGCGATTGCCGGATTGCGATCAGAGAATTGCGATTGCCGTCCGGCAGTTCCGTCACGGCCGTCCGCGCCCGATCAAAGCCAGTCCGACGATGCCCGCAAGCAGCAGCACCAGTGCCGTGACGCCGGCCACGACCAGCCAGGTCCGTCCTTCCGATGCGCCGGACAGCGGCAGCACGGCCACCGTCTCTTTCACGTTGGTGAACGAGGCTTCGTAGGTGGCGGTCTGTCCCTTGTCGAACGCGCTCCACATGTCGGCTCTGGTGATGCTGATCGGCACTGAGGTGACGTTGCCTTTCGCGTGATAGCCGGCGATGTTGCCTTCCGTGACGGTGTAGTCGCCTGCCATCACGCCACGGAATGCGTACTGCCATTCGCCGGTAGGCAGCTCGTCATCTTCGGAAAGGTCTTTGCCCAGCTTCGATGCGCCGCCCTGCATGAAATCGATGCGCAATGTGGCTCCACTCGCCGGCATTCCGCCTTCCCAATGTTTCGTCACGACCACGTTGGCGGACGGCACCTGCAATACGGGATGCTGGTAGGCCACGCAGGCGGACTGCTTGTCGAAGGTGTAACAGACCTGCGCCGACGCGTTCGATCGGAAGCCCGGCTTTCCTGCGGAAGTCGTGCCGGTGCCCGCGTCGCCGGTCGCGTCGTAGTTGATGCCGCCGTCGACCATATTGACCCGCGCGTAGGCGCTGTCGGTTGGCACTATGCCGTACGAGAGCGTGTAGGTCGCGTTGTGCAGCAGCTCGTAATCGCCGGCGAATTCGACGCGGATCTTGCCATTGCCGGCGTCGCTGTACCACAATGTGTAATCACGTTCCAGCACTGGAGGCGTAGCCCCCGAAGGCAGATTCGTCACGTTGAGCGTCACGCCGCCGGTCACCCGGTAGTAGGTCGTTCCGCCGAAGTTCCGCATGCCGGCCATGTTCCAGACAACGCCATCGACCTGCGCGTATTCGGACAGCTCGTCGACGATCGAGACGCCGCTGTAGGCGCTTCCCGTGGTGATCTCCTTCTGGATGTCGTCGAAGATCTTCGTCAGGTCGTCCGCGCTGTTGGTGGCCTTGTAGTAGCCGAGGTTGCCGCCCGTACCCCAATTGGTTTTGTTGTACGCGGTGGCGTTCGGATAGTTGCTGGACACGGCGTGCATGAACTGGTTGGCTTGGTCGTTCTCCCTGTTACCGAACGATTGCTGCTCCGGATTGGCGCCTTCGAAGATGCCGATGCTGTAGATGAGCGTGCCGGCCGATTTCATGGCGAGCGCGGTTGTCACGGCGTCATTGGCGACTCTCGTGCTAAAAGTGTTTTGCGTGGTCGGCACACCGTCCGCGAAGAAAATGACGACTTTCTTCGCGCCTGGCCTTGCCCGCAGCAATGCCGTCTGCGCGGCGGCCATGCCTTTGTCCGCAGGGGTCGCGCCATTGGCGGACAGCCTGCTCACCGATGATTTCAGAGCGGCGGTATCGCTGGTCAGGGAACTCACCACGCCGGATGTCTGCCCGAATTGAGCGATGGCGATTCGCACTTTGCTGTCTTTGTCCTGGATGGTGTCGTTGGTGGTCTCGGTGGCGTCGATGAAGCTGGTCGCCGCTTCTTTCAGCGCCGTCAACCGCTTCGGATTCGATTTGTTGCATCCTCTTTGGCTTCCGTCCATGCAGTAGTTCATCGATCCGGACGTGTCCAGTACGAGCACCACTTCGATTTTCTCCGTGGTCTCATGGCTTTCGCGGGTATCCTTGCCCACCACGTTGAGGTTCAGCGTGTATTTGCCGCCGTTGTTGTATGTGATGCTTTTCGTGTGGTCCGGTTGCGGCACGGCGACGTTACGCGCGGCGCGCATCACGGTTTTGCGATTGAAGGTGAAGCGATCGCGCATGATGTGTTCGGCATCGTCGGCATCTTCAGCAGTGTTGCCATCGTTGTCAGCATCGTCCGCATCGCCGGTTTTGCCGTCATCGGCTGTCGCGCCCGCATCGCCATTCGCCACAGCATCCGTGCGATTTTCGCCGGCATGGTCGTTTCGATCGCCGTCTTGAGTCGGTGCAGCACCATTTGCAGGTACGTCAGCGTTCTCAGCCGTCGGCTGCCTAACCGCCTGCCGTTCCTGCTCCTTCTGCTCATTCGGCTGTTCCGTCTTATCGCACGGCTGCCGCTGGTCCGGCATCGTCTCCGACGGTTGTTCCGGTTGCGATTGCGACTGCAGTTGCGATTGCGCTTGTTCGTTCGATGGCTGATGCGATTCACCGTCGTCCGTAAGGCATTGTGCGTCGTCATCGTCCGTTGCGGACTGTCCGGCAACATCTTGCCCGGCAATGTCGGCAACGTCCGATCCGACTGCGTTTTCAGCATCGGATTGTTGCGTCGATTCCGGCTGGCTCGCTGCGGATTCGGCGGCCACGTTGCCGCCATCCGTCACCGTTTCGTCGGCGAACGCGGTCGCGCCGGCTCCCGTGGTGCCGGCCAGCATCGCAATCGTGACAAGCAATGCGGTGAATTTTCCCATCCGCGCGCCACACCGGCTTATGAAGCCGGCAAGCGGGTCCTTCATCCACTTCATGACATGTCCATCTCTCATGGCGCTGTGGCGAATTGCCTATGCGCCTCCATGCCTTGAACCTTATGGATGAACGTTTTGAAACCCGTCCCCTCCATTGATGGGTTCGGGGAACGTGCGGACCCGCGAAAATCGCGGCCTTCCCCCTTATCCTTTACGCGGCCAGGTGGAAGCGTGCCGCATGATTCGGTGTCGGGGCCGCATCGACCGCACGACCATGCAGCACAACAGCATGCCGCCCATCGTGCAAACGATGGTCATGGCGAGCGCGCCCAGTTCGGTCGCGCGTTCGTCGCGCACGTCGGCCGGATCTGGCGCGGGCAGCGGTATTGCGACGCGATGCCCGGAGACTAGCAGCCGATGCGTGTTGATGCCGTATGGCGTGCAGGTCATCAACGTCAGCCGGTCTTCGCCGGGCACGATTTTCAACCGTGAGACGTCGTCCGGTTCGATCACGCTGATTCGGTCCACTTCGTATCCCAGCGTCTCGTCCATCACTTTGATGTACATGAAATCGCCGTCGTGCAGTTCGTCGAGCCGTGTGAACATCAACGATTTGACCAGGCCGCGATGCCCGGTGACCACCGTATGCGAGCCAGTGCCGCCGACCGGCAGGCTGGTGCCGTACAGATGCCCTGCGCC
>ENA-OPVG01002458-OPVG01002458.1-human-gut-metagenome-genome-assembly--contig:-NODE-2458-length-11141-cov-2.719286_pt1 | contig 11141 bp, 7 predicted proteins | sample MGYA00241093_ERZ501975 | MGnify/ENA primary metagenome ERZ501975 (study PRJEB25962, sample SAMEA2042993) | human gut metagenome | biome: human gut; feature: human-associated habitat; material: faeces... | reverse complement strand
CCGCCGCGATCTGCAATGCATTGATTTATCAGTTGACGCGCAAATAAGATGTGATGGTGTTAAATCTGCGGTATTAAAATGTACATGGATGCATTCTCAAAAGATATGCTGGATATGGGCGGATGTTTATCAGCAGCCAAAGCCACCGCCGCCACAGCAGCAGCACAGAAGCAGGATCCAGATCAGCCATTCACAGCAGTCATTGCCGCCGCAGCCATTGTTGTTGCCCAGCAGCCCGCAGCCGTTGTTGTTACCGCAGCCACCGCCGCAGAACAGCAACAGGATGATCCAGATGCAGCTGTTGCCGAAGATACCGTTACCACAGTTGTTATTGCCGCAGGAATTATTGCAGCCGCAATTTGTAGCAGTTAAGTCACTCATTTTTAGTGCCTCCACATTTTATTTATGCTCTATTGTATGCGGGGGAGCCTGTCAATGTTTCCGGAAAAGACTTGCAATAATTTCCGGATATAGTAAAATATAGATATCTATATAGACATGCATAGATTGTGAAAAGACAGATTTTAAATTAAGGATAGATAGATGGCACAGAAGATATATGTGGTAGAGGGGCGAAAGTTCCGCACGGAGGCGGATTATCAGAATGCCCTGAAGGATCAGCAGGTGATCGAGAATCTTCGGGTACAGACGAAGAAGATGAGCCTGGCAGATCAGAAGAAACTGCTGGAAGTGATCCGTAGCGGCAGGTGTAGATTCCATAGTATTCTGGGACAGGATTACATGGAAGAGCTGTCGGAGGACATTCAAAGACAGGAAGGAAAAGTACCGGAAACATCTCCGGCGAAAGGACATTTTCTTCAGAAAGAAAATACAAAAACAATCGGGAAGGCCCAAACTCCCAAAAATAAAAAAGAAGCATCAAAGAAAAAAGAAACTGTAAAAAAAGAAAGTCCTGATAAAAAAGTTCCCAAAAAGAGGCCGACAACAAAAAAGAAGACTTCTGTGAAGAAGAAAGCAGAACCGCAGTTTGACGAGGCAGAGATTGACAAAATCGTTCAGGAAGAATTGAAAAAACAGGAGAAACGAAGGAAACTTCTTGTGGTCTGTTGCAGTGTGATCGCAGTGGCATGCCTTGGCTATTTCGGAATTTATAACTGGTATAACATCCGTACTGCCGATAATTACAAGCAATTAAGTGAATTGAAGGATAAAGAGCCGGCAACCGCTCAGAATCAGGATCCTGTGATCCATTACACCGCGGATGAAACGCAGAGTACGCCCCCTCCGGTACTGGATGAATATAAAAATTTATTAAATAAGAACAAAAGACTAATCGGATGGGTAAAAATTGACGATACTAATATAGATTACCCTGTAATGCAGACAACGGATAATGAATATTATCTTGATCACAATCTGAATCAGGAGTATGATAAAAACGGATCCATTTTCATGGACAAGGATTGTGATGTGCTCAAGCCCAGCACAAACTTCATTTTGTATGGACATCATATGAAGAGCGGGCAGATGTTCGGAAGCTTATCCCTATACAGCGACCAGAGCTATTATGAGAAACATCCTTGCATACAGTTTGATACCATTTATGAAAAAGGCCAGTATGAGATCATGTACGTATTCAGATCCCGGGTCTATAGTGAAGATGAAATCGTATTTAAGTACTATCAGTTTATAGACGCCCAGAGCGAGCAGGAATTTGACTCTTATATGAATGATATGGCAGAAATGTCATTATATGACACGGGAGTCACAGCTTCGTTCGGTGACCAGCTTTTAACGTTGTCTACCTGTGATTATCAGGAGAAAAACGGCAGATTTGTAGTGGTTGCCAAAAAGGTGACGACAAAGGAGTAAAGGATGACTAAGGGTAAAAAGAAGACTAACAGAAGATTAAAAAAGACAGTAAGGAAGACCCTGGGGACATTGTTTCTGATCTCGGCAATTATAGTAGCGGCAATCCCTACGGAAGGACTGCGTGCAGCAGATGGAACAGAAAAGGAGGTTACGGAATCTTATCTGCAACAGATGAAGATTCCTTATCTGGACAGTAAGGAAGAAATCTATACCACCGGTGACGGTAAGTATCAGTTTGCCTATGTAACGGACGGCGGCAGTGATAAGGGTGCCGTGATCCTGGGATACAACGGTGGCTATCTGGAAGGTAACAACCTGGTAATTCCCGATGGACTGGATGCGTATAAGAAATATTCTTACAGTGATGGAACCAACGGCGGTTATGTCGCTGTAGGTAAGGAAAATGATTTCCTGTTCTATGCAGTGAATCAGACGACAACTGATCCGGTAACCGGGGCAGAGATTGTGATCAGCACATCGTATCAGCCCTGCCGTTATGAAGACCGTGCCCAGTGGGAGAATTTATCATCTGAAGAACTGTATTATCACAAGTCGGATACTGTATCCGGTGGTGATCTTGTACCTGTTTATGAGAAAACGACAGATTCCAATAAACAGCGTATCAAAGGTGCAGAGGTATGGTATATCGGCAACCAGTATCTGCAGGAAGGAACCGGAAAAGATGCAGGTACCTGGAAAATTGCAGGACCGATCACCAGTAGTGATAAGGGGATTTTTGCCGGAAATGGTAATATTCACACACTGACCATCGGAAAGAGCGTAAAAGGAGTGGGTGTATATGCATTTTATGGCTGTACCGGTATGAGCAGCATTTCTTTGGGAAATGGTCTGAATATTATTGGTGATTATGCGTTTGCCAACTGCCTTACTATGACCAGTGTAAATCTGGATAGGATCAGCAATCTGACAACGATTTCGGATTACGCATTTGCCAACTGCCAGTCCATGGAAAAATTTACGGTTCCTATTAATGTAACAACAATTGGCAATAATGTATTTGAAGACTGTTATTCCATGATAGGCATTAATATGTCCAACGCAGAAGAAAATAACGGTTTCTCTGTGGAAGAGGAAATGGCTTCCACAAATAATGCAACAGCATTAAACAATTTTGGGAAAAATGTATTTAAAGGATGTGCAAATTTAAGATCTGTGACATTCCCCAGAACTTTCAGCAATGCCAACGGCCCGGTATCCGGATCTATTGATGTATCCGAGTTCCGGGGATGCGAGAATCTGAAATATGTAACTGCAGCAAACCCGTCTTTGAAGATCACGGGGGGAGCAGTAGATACTTCATATACCTTTGATTCCTTCAAAGCGGATGTACCGGCAGAGTTTTATCTGGAAAGTGTTGACAGCTCCCAGTTCCATACCTGTGCGACGAATAATTATATGGCATTCAGTTATCTGAATTCCGACGGAACCAAGCAGAATCTGTATGAACTGACAGTTCAGGAAACAAGTGGCAAAAAGGCTGTTTACAGAGTGAATTCCTCTAATCAGCTAGTATACTGTGAATTTGACAGCGGTCTGGAAACTGTTACCATGCCGGATACCGTCGGACCTTACCAGATCACAGTGATCGGCTCCGGTATTTTCCGTAATAACTGTTATCTGAGGAGAATTACGATTCCCTCCTCTATTACTACGATTGAAGACAGTGCGTTTAAAGGCTGCCATAATTTGAAAGATGTCATTTTCAAGGAGCCTGTCAATATTACCAGTATCGGTACAGATGCATTCAAGACCCAGGAGGTGGAATATCATAAGGCAGATTGCGGTAACAAGGACGCAACTGATGTACAGCAATTGTATTTTACAGGCCCTATCTCGGATGATTCGGCACCGTTCAATTATGCAATGGATCCGAACAGCTATATTAACAGAGGAAACCAGGAAAGAACCTATATTACCTATTACAGTGGCTGGCCGAAGAATCTGGAAGTAAAGTATAACCCGGATACGGACAAAAATGAATTGGCAGATTATCCTACGTTTAAAGAAATTCAGTCCGGTTCGAAATATACCACAGGCAATTATGCTTATATGACACTGGAATACCAGGAGGCGGCTAAGACTGCGGTAGATAAATATCTTGGTACGAATTCAGAACCTATGACGGATTATGAACGTGAGATCATCAATGCGGCACTGCAGATCGAATTACCTTACGGTATTGAAACCATTAAAGAAAATCTGTTTACTGCCACAGAACCTTCGGAAGCTCTGCCGTCCAATACGACCAAGACATTGACCGCTTACGGACTGTTGGAGATTGGCAAGGAGACTTTCAAGGATTGTACGAATCTGAGTGGTGTCTATCTGAAAGACAGAACTACGAAGATTGATGATTATGCTTTTAAGGGATGTACAAATCTGACCGGTGTGGCAGTACCTGCCACCACAACAACAATGGGAAAACGTCCTTTCACCGGCTGTGAGAAACTGACAACGGTGGATTTCCAGGGAAGTCCTTATTTCACCTGTGATAATTCTATTATCTACAGTCTGGAAAACGGAAAGAAGAAAGATATCATTGAATTTCTGGAAGGAAGAGCCAGCGGAGTGGTAGCTCCTACGGAAGTAGAGGGAGTCACCGGAATTGCTGAGGAAGCATTTGCGGGCACCAAGGTAAGTTCCGTGGATCTGCGTACCTCCTTTGTGACAGATATTCCGGAAGGTGCTTTTATGGATACTCCGAAGCTGTTCGCAGTTTATCTGCCGGATACCTGTAAGTCCATTAGTAAGGATTCCTTTACGAACAGTAGTATTGCCTACATGGAAGTGCCGGAAAGTGTCAGCTATCTGGATAATGATGCCTTCGGTGGAACCACCGATAAGAGTGCACTGCAGTTCTACTGCGTAGATGGCAGTAATGCATATATCTATGCAACAAAGAACGGTATTATGACGACCTCAAAGCCGCTGGAACTGTTCTATACCGTAACTTTCTGGGATTGGGATTCTACGCTTCTGGATACACAGACGGTAGCAGCAGGGGGAGATGCAGTTCCCCCTGAAGTTAAAGGCAGAGAGGGATATACCCTTACCGGATGGGTTCCGGATTATCATGGGGTACAGGCCGATCTGCAGGTAACTGCCCAGTACGAAGCAGATGATCCGGATGCTTCCAAATATACGGTAACTTTCCTTGACTGGGATGACAGCGTACTGAAGACTATGCTGGTAGCTCCCGGAAAGGATGCAGAACCTCCTATTGATCCTAAGAGAGAAGGATATACCTTTATCGGATGGAGGCCTGCGGTTACCAACATTCAGGCGAATACCACGATTTATGCCCAGTATGAGAAGAATGATTCCGAAGACTCCAAATTCACGGTACGTTTCATTGATTACGATGATACGGTGCTGTACGTGCAGAAGGTAGCGTCCGGCGAAGATGCCATTGCACCACAGAGCCCTACCAGAAGCGGTTATACCTTTACAGGATGGAGACCTGCCATTACCGGAATCACCAAGGATACGGATACTTATGCCCAGTATGCTATTACCGGAAGCCAGGACGATCCGAACGCCACAGCAACACCGGCACCGGGAACGACAGCAACACCGGCTCCCGGGACTAACACCACAACAAAACTGTACACATTGACAGTTAAGAACGGTTCCGGTTCCGGAAGTTATGCTGCCGGTTCCCAGCCGATCATCATTGCAAATGATCCGGCCAAGGGCATGCAGTTCAGCAACTGGACGATCGATCCATCCAATACCACTATAGCAAGTAAGGTATTATCGGCAACGGTAATCACCATGCCTGCGGGAAATGTAACGGTTACGGCAAACTATACAAAGTCAAACGGTTCTAATACCAGTACTTCTACCGGAAGTGGTAATTCTACGAATTCCAATTCCAACAGAAGGCCGAACAGTACTACCACAGGTAATGTTTCCGGCGGCAGAACCACTGTTGTTATTGACAAGAACGGTCTGTCCAATACCGGTGTGGTATCTGCAACGGTAAACGGATCTTCCGATAACTTTGTGATCAAGATCACTGAGAGCGCATCTGCTTCAGAGGAAGTAGTAAAGGCGTTGATGGCAGAGTATGGCAACGATATCAGTGCCATCAAGTATTTCCCGATGGATATCAGTCTCTATGATTCCACCGGCAATAACAAGATCACGGATACCACAGGATTGTCCATCAGCATTACCCTGCCGATTCCGGATTCTCTGATCACCTATGCAGGTAACAACAAGGTAGCAGGAGTGGTGAACAGTAAGTTAGACAAGCTGACACCGAAGTTCTCCACGATTTCCGGAGTATCCTGCATTACCTTTACGGCGGAGCATTTTTCACCGTATGTGATCTATGTGGATACGAACAACCTGACAGCCGGAACAATCACAGACAGCACTCCTAAGACCGGAGATGCCATTCATCCGAAGTGGTTCCTGTCTCTGGGTCTTGCATGTCTGTCCATGGTATTCTTCATGAAGAAGGATAAGAAGACTCTGCGCAAGGCAAGAGCCTAGTGAAAATAAAGGATGGGAAGGTTTATGAATCATAAAAAGTGGGTAGTTGCATTGGCATTGATAGCTACCGCATTGATCCTGACACATCTTCCTGTGTCGGAGGCAGATGCGGCAGCGTCTGCCTCCGATTTTCAGATTGAAGGCAGTACACTGACAAAATACAGAGGAAGCGATGAACGTGTCACGATTCCCGATACAGTGGAAGTCGTGGGTGAGAGTGCCTTTGAGAACAATCAGAAGGTACAGTTTGTTGTGGTTCCCAAATCTGTGAAACGACTGGATGCCTATGTGTTCTGGGGCTGTAATCATCTGGAAGAGGTTGTACTTGGCAAAGGTCTTACCTCAGTGGATGAATATGCTTTTTCAGGATGCACCGGACTGAAACAGATCACGATCCCTGAGAATGTACAGAGTATTGATGCACAGGCATTTGCCGGATGTACGAACCTTACGGATATTTATATTCCGGACACGGTGACAAGCATCGCAGACGATGCATTCTTAAATTGTGATAACGTAACGATTCATGCGGACGAAGGCAGCGTGGCTGAAAAGTTTGCACAGAAGCTGGCAGAGCAGAAAAGTCAGAGTCCTCTGGTAACGGCAGCGCCGACGGCGACACCGGCGGCAGACGGAACTTCGGATTCACAGGCAACAACAGAGCCTGCCCCCACTGAAACGCCGACCCCTGCACCGACACCGGTGCCCGGAAATGTGATCGGCAGTACCTTTGTCGTGGGAAATCATGCGATGGTTATGATGCTGCCTGAGGAAGAAACTGTGCAACAGGGCTATACGGAACCGGTAGCAGGACAGGAGACTGACGGTGAACCGCAGGATATCACAGCGGAAACAGAAGACGGAAAAATTCCGGAATGGAAATATTACAGGAACCAGTCGGTAGGAGCAGTGAGCATACCGGAGGGAACGACCGAAATCGGACGTTTTGCTTTTTCCAGAAGTTCTGTACAGTCGATTACTTTACCGGAAGGTGTGACCACTATTGATTATGCAGCATTTTATCACTGTGATGATCTGAGTAGTGTGATATTGCCGGATACGGTGACCCGGGTGGAAGCCAAGGCATTTACGCATACCGGATGGATGGATGATTTTGAAGAAAACAGCATGGATGATTACCTGATCAGCGGGGACATTCTGGTGGCTTACAAGGGGGACCTTCCCGAAGTGACCATACCGGATGGTGTTCGTGTGATCGCTGATGAAGTGTTCCGCAGCCATACGGAACTGAAAAAGGTGCATCTGCCTGCAAGTGTCACCAATATCGGTGACAGCGCATTCCCGGAGGGAATCGAAATTATAAATGAATAAGGGTCAGATTTTACCGACACCAGGATAAGAAACCGGCATAAGATAGAATAAGTCTTATGCCGGTTTTGTCTTATTTTACGGGGAAGGAACAAGATGCAGCGGGTAAGGGAACAGGTACAGGTGCCGGAACAATTGCATAGTGGGGCAGGACGTGTGAAATCTGTGACTGTTGCTGTGCTGGATACCGGAATTGCTTATCATCCGGATCTGGTAGGACGGCTGCTTGCTTTTTCCGACTTTGTAGAAGGCCGTTCCTTTCCGTATGACGATAATGGACACGGGACACATGTCTGCGGGATTGTATGCGGAAGCGGAGAACTGTCCGGAGGAAGATTTCGCGGAATGGCACCGGAGGCAAAGCTTGTGGTGGGAAAAGTGCTGGACAGACAGGGGGAGGGCTCCTGTGATTCCATGCAGGAAGCACTGGAATGGGTACTGCGGGTGAAAAACAGGTATGGAATCCGTGTCCTGAATATCTCTGTGGGGATCGGAGACCTGAAGGAACGTTACAAGGAGCAGATGCTGCGAAAATCTCTGGAATTGTTGTGGGACCATAATATTCTCGTGGTCTGTGCTGCAGGCAATACCGGTCCGGAGGACGGTAGTATTTCGGAGATGGCCAGTAGCAGAAAGGTTCTGACGGTGGGTTGTCATGACGGAAGATATTGTAAAAATGATCCCGGAAGGTGTGAGACGTACTCCGGCAGGGGCAGAAGATATGATGTGACCCGTAAACCGGATATTGTGGCTCCGGGGACAAGGATTCTGTCCTGTAATGCTTTCTGGCAGAACCGGAACGGCAGAATCTACAGACCCTATGTAGCAAAAAGCGGCACATCCATGGCAACACCCATTGTATCCGGGGCGGCAGCCCTTGCTATGGAAAAATATCCGGGAATTACCAATGAAGAATTTGTTCGTCTGCTGTCCCTTACAGCTACCGATCTGGGAGAGGCGTGGAACAAGCAGGGCTTCGGCATGCTTAATGTACGGAGATTATTAGAAAACAAGTAAAAGGATAAAATCACTGGGAAAAATAAAAAATATGATTAAAATAAGTCAATAAAATAAATACCAAAGATATTGACACAAATGGTATGATTGTATACAATGATACGAGAACTGCAAAATGTATTTTTACTGCGCAGAGTAAAAATTATAAAATCTTGCAGATATCGAATGTCAGGGAAGAGAGGTATACCAATGAGAGAAAGTGATGCATTTCAGAATCGTCCGGTCTCCATGAATCCGAAGAACAACCTTTTGGAGATTGAAGAGCATATGTACATACTGGATGATGTGGAGAAGCCGAACGTGTTCCGTAACATGTTCCCTTATTCCGAAATCCCAAAAATACCTTTTAATGATCGTATCGTGCCTCATAACATGCCAAAGGATATCTGGATCACAGATACTACCTTCAGAGACGGACAGCAGTCCAGGGCACCATATACTACAGAGCAGATCGTGAAGATCTATGACTATCTGCATGAACTGGGTGGCCCCAACGGAATGATCCGTGCCAGTGAATTTTTCCTGTACAGCAAGAAGGACAGAGACGCTGTTTATAAATGTATGGAGAGGGGATATAAGTTCCCTGAGGTCACCAGCTGGATCCGTGCCAGTAAGGAGGATTTCAAATTAGTAAAAGAGATCGGAATGAAGGAGACCGGTATTCTGGTAAGCTGTTCCGATTATCATATTTTCCTGAAATTAAAAATGACCAGAAGACAAGCCATGGATCACTATTTGAGCGTTATCCGTGACTGCCTGGAGGAGGGCATCAGCCCCAGATGTCATCTGGAGGACATTACCAGAGCAGATATCTATGGCTATGTGGTTCCGTTCTGCCTGGAACTGATGAAACTGATGAAGGAGTATCAGATCCCCATCAAGGTCCGGGCCTGCGATACCATGGGATACGGTGTCAACTATCCCGGTGCCGTTATTCCCCGTAGTGTACAGGGTATCATTTACGCAATCCATACCCACGCAGGTGTGCCGCATGAGCTGATCGAATGGCATGGTCACAATGACTTTTACAAGGCGGTGTCCAATTCCACCACAGCATGGTTGTACGGCTGTTCCGGTGTAAATACCTCACTGTTTGGTATCGGTGAGCGTACCGGTAATACACCGCTGGAGGCAATGGTATTCGAATATGCACAGTTGAAGGGTGATCTGAACGGTATGAATACCCGTGTCATCACGGAGCTGGCAGAGTACTATGAGAAGGAGATCGGCTATCAGATCCCGCCCAGAACCCCGTTTGTCGGCAAGAATTTCAACGTGACCAGAGCCGGTATCCATGCGGACGGTCTGCTTAAGAACGAAGAGATCTACAACATTTTCGATACCGAGAAATTCCTGAATCGTCCGGTATTGTGCGCTATTTCCAACACCTCCGGTCTGGCAGGTATCGCACACTGGCTGAACACCTATTATAAGTTAAAGGGAGACAAGCAGGTACAGAAGACTTCCGAACTGGTAGCGGAGATCAAAAAGTGGGTAGACGAGGAGTACGCCGGTGGACGTGTCACCGTGCTTACGGATGAAGAGATTGTGGCCTGCGTCAACCGTATCTGCCTGGAGAAGAACCTGAAGATCGGTGAGTAAGAAAATATGGCGGCATTTTTTGCTACCCAGAAATGAGGATTATAGTGAGTAAGTATGATGTAAAGCAGGAAGTAACGGATAAGTTCTCCCTGCGGGGACGGGTATTTCACAAGCTGAGAGAAGACATCTTAAGCGGAAAATATCAGGAACATGAAGAATTGAAGGAAGTGGCTATCGGCGAGGAGATGGGAGTCAGCAGAACCCCCGTCAGAGAGGCGTTCCGTCAGCTGGAGCTGGAGGGACTGATTCAGATCATCCCCAACAAGGGAGCCTATGTCACCGGTATTACTCAGAAGGATGTGAAGGATATTTACATGATCCGTTCCCTGCTGGAAGGTCTGTGTGCCCGTTGGGCTACGGAACATATCACCAAGGAGCAGATGGAAGAGATGGAAGAGAATGTCTATCTGTCCAAGTTCCATGCCCAGAAGGGGCATCTGGAGCAGCTGGCGGAGTTAGATAATCGTTTCCATGATATTCTGTATGAGGCATGTGACAGCAAGATGCTGGAGCATCAGCTGAAGGACTTCCATCAGTATGTCCTGCGTGTCCGCAAGAAAACATTGGCCAGTGCCAACCGCGGTCCCAAATCCAATGAAGAGCATGAGCAGATCATGGAGGCCATCAAGGCAGGCAATGCCGATCTGGCAGAGCAGCTGGCACATCAGCACATGATCAACGCCTATGACAACATGGTGAAAAACGGTCTGAACGAGGCCTATGCACAGCAGGATAAGCCGCAGGAATAGGTTGCCTGTCTGTGAAACTTACTGTAGAATGTAATTATTCAGAGCCAATGGGCGAAGTAACCACATGAGCAAATAACATGCAGGCATGTT
>ENA-OPVG01002457-OPVG01002457.1-human-gut-metagenome-genome-assembly--contig:-NODE-2457-length-11144-cov-2.838579_pt1 | contig 11144 bp, 9 predicted proteins | sample MGYA00241093_ERZ501975 | MGnify/ENA primary metagenome ERZ501975 (study PRJEB25962, sample SAMEA2042993) | human gut metagenome | biome: human gut; feature: human-associated habitat; material: faeces... | reverse complement strand
TGCTTTACGGAGCGCAGGTACAGACTATGATGCCGAAGCTGCATAGTACAAATTTTGAGGGAATGGAACTGATCCGTCCATTGTATCTCGTCCGGGAAGATGCCATCAAGGCATGGAGAGATTATAATGATCTGCATTTCATTCAGTGTGCATGTAAATTTACAGATACCTGTACGACATGTAATAATGAAGAAAATCAGTCCAAGAGGATGGAGACAAAAGAATTGATCGCAAGACTGAAAAAAGTGAATCCATATGTAGAGGGAAATATTTTCAAGAGTGTGGAGAACGTGAATCTGGATACGATCGTAGCGTATAAGCAAAAGGGAGTGAAACACCATTTCCTGGATGAATATGATCGGTAGAAAAAGTGGATTATAAAAGAATGAAAAGAGCTGTGAAGAGGGAGCATATCACGATTAAAGCGACAGCCCCGTTTTATTTTCTCTTCCCCTCCCCCTCCAACAGCCATTTCCAGACAGGAACAACATCGATTTCAATACCATCGCAATTCAAAGTGGCTTCCTCGCTATTGGTTATAAGAATACATTTTGAATCAGGTATGAAATTATTTAACTTAACAAATGCCCGGGTTTCGCGTTCTTTGGTATCGATATTGTCAAGAACCTGCATACTGACCTGGATCGCAAGTTTTTCTGATGGAACGTAGAAGTCTATTTCGACATTATTTTCAAAGAAATATACATTTTCAGTACCGTAACGTCTGATCAGTTCGATGGCGACAAGATTTTCCAGTTGGGCAGACTTACAGTCCAGCAGGACGAGTCCAAGGAGACCGGTATCCATAAAATAGTATTTGGGAGAAGTTTCTTTTTCTACCAGTTTTGCTGCATAATTTTGCAGAGTAAAAAGCAGGTAAGAATCAGTCATATATCCTACATAATTAATCACAGTCTGTTTGGCAATCGAAGTTTCGGTACTTTTTAAGATGTTCGTCAGCCTGTTAAAAGACAGAGGTTTTGTAATGGATTCAGCGATCTTCTTTAGAATGAGTCTCACAGCAAAGTCATTGGTAATTTTATTTCTTGTGATAATGTCTCCAAGGTATACGGTCTGATAGATGCTGTTCAAAAAAGTTCTTTTATTTCTGATTTCGACTAATTCAGGGAAAGCCCCATAAGTTACATATTCATTATATCGGTTCAGGACGTCAGCCCGGTCTTTGGTACTGATTGCATCCAGGTAATTCTTTTCCATATGATTTGCAATGAGGTATTCGGAAAAAGAATATGGATAGACATTCAGGATTACAAATCGTCCACCTAAAGTAGAAGCTATCTCGCTGCTAAGCATCTTACTGTTGCTTCCAGTAATATTAATTCGATATTTCATGTCTGCAATTCTGCGGACAAACTTCTCCCATCCATTGATATTCTGAATTTCGTCAAGAAACAGATAAGGCTTTGTATCTGTCCCGGAAATTTCCAGTCCGATTTCTAAAATGGTATTCAGATCATCTGCTGTCATTTCCAGAAGACGTTCATCTTCAAAGTTCACGTAAACAATTTGGGACAATGGAACACCATTTGCTTCCAACCGTTTTATCTGTTGATACATCATATAAGATTTTCCGGTTCTCCGGATACCGACAAAGCAATAGTTTACATTATCTTCCAGTGAATAGTGTCTTGGTATCATAGGATTGTTGAGATAAATTTCTTTTTGATCGATCATGATCTGCTTCAGGGTATCTCTGTTCATAATATTGTCACCTCCATCATATAAGACCATTATATATTAAATTATTTTCCTTCACAAGACAAATTGTTATAAATATTGTCTTATTCACAAGACACTATTAGAATATTATTGTCTATCAAGAAGACGGCTATAAATAATATATACAAATATGATAAAAATTATTCCTGTCTGCTTTCCTGTAATACTTTAAAAGCAGAAAATTGTCGAATAAAATGATGTCGGGGTCAAAAGCCCCCGACTTTGATGCCTACGGATTGCTCCGTGCTACGCACTCCCACAATCCTACCCAATATTCGCATATCGTGGGATTATCATCCCACTTTTATGCTCATATCGGGGCGGGTCCTAAGGTCTTTCACCCACCTATGAGCAAGCTCATGTGGGCTTAGACCTTTTGACCCTGGCATCATAAAAATTATTAGCCCCACTTATCAATGTAACGAAGAAAATATAATCAATGAATTTATTTACAAGAGCCGGAAATATGCTTATTATCTACATTGTAGGTTATGATCTTCAGGGATCATTGCCGGCTCTAATTATATAAAGTTGAAAATTCTTCAAAGATGCATTGCAGGACGGGAAACCTGTTCAGCCGATGATTCGGTCAATGTATCTTTTTTATTTACGTGAGCGACAGATCAGAGTCTGTGTCTGAGCAAGACCCTGGCAGGTGCCACGATAACCTGAGAAACCCGTAAAGCGTGCTTCTCATATTTTCAAAAGTATAAGGAGGTCCCGGTATGGAAAGGACAAAAGAGACACTCAAAGAACTGATTCGTGCAGGCCGTGCAAAAGTTCCGGCTCACAAAGTGATCAAAGGCGGACAACTGGTAAATGTAATGTCAAGCGAGATCTATCCTGCAGATGTTGCAGTATATAATGATATGATCGTAGCAGTAGGTGATGTAGAAGATTACATTGGACCAGAGACAGAGATCATTGATGCTACAGGATATTATCTGACACCGGGTATGATCGACGGACATATCCACAGTGAGTGCAGCAAGATGAGTATTACAAGTTATGCAAAGGCAGTTGTACCGAGAGGAACAACCAGCATGATCTCAGGACTGGACGAATACATTTCTGTTTCAGGACTGGAGGGACTTCAGGAAGTACTTGCCGAGATGAAGCAGAGTCCGCTGAAAGTGTTCTGGGGTGCTCCTTATAAGACACCATACACGATCCCGAAATCAACCGTTGCATTTAACTTCACAGAAGAAGTTCACAAAGAAGTACAGAAATGGCCGGAGTGCTATGGAGTATGGGAAACGGTACGTGAGTTCCTGCAGGAGGAAGATGAAGATACACTTGGAGCAATCGTAGAAGCTTCTAAGAACCGTCTTCCGGTCTTTGGATGTGCACCAATGGCAGTAGGTAATGATCTGAATGGTTATCTTTGTGGAGGTGTTCGTCTTGACCATGAGAGCTACACACACGAAGAAGTAGTAGAGAAAATGAGAAAGGGAATGCACATGCTGATCCGTGAGTCATGTGTAACACATTTCCTTGAGGAAAATATCAAAGCGGTGACAGAAGTAAATCCAGCTTTTGCAAGAAGAGTCAGCTTCTGTACAGATGACGTAACCGCAACAGATATCCTTGAAAAAGGACATCTTGATAATGTAGTACGTCTTGCGATCAAGGCAGGTGTTGAGCCGATGACAGCCATTCAGATGGCAACGATCAACAGTGCCGAGGCTTACCGTATCGATCATCTGATCGGTTCCATCTGCCCGGGAAGAATCGCAGATATCCTGTTCGTAAAAAGCATTGAAGAATTTGAAGTATGCAAAGTCATGACAAATGGTAAGATGGTAGCGGAAGACCACAAGCTGACTTATGACCTGAAAGCACCGGCAAGAAGCAGCGTATTAAAAGGTGCATTAAAGTGTAAGCTTACGACAAAAGAAGATTTTGAATATAAGACAAGTATCCAGAACGGTGAGGCAGATGTCCTTGCAATGGATGTCAAAGGACCATTTGTCCGCAAGAGAAGAGATGTTGTCCTTCAGGTAAAAGACGGTATCGTACAGCCGGATCCGGAACAGGATGTTGCAATGGTATCCGTACTGGAGCGTTTCGGAAGAAATGGAAATAAATCTCTTGCATTTTGTTCAGGCTGGAAACTGAAAAAAGGAGCAATGGCTTCTTCAGCAGCACCGGATGATAACAACCTGGTTGTTATGGGAGTCAGTGCAGCAGATATGTCGATCGCAGCAAACTATGTGATCGAGCAGGGCGGCGGACAGGTCGTTGTTGCAGATGGCGAGATCGTAGAGTTCCTTCCGCTTCCGGTTGGAGGAATCGTAAGTGATGCTGAACCGGAAGAGATCAGGGCACAGGAAGAAAAGATCGACCAGGCAGCAAGAAGCCTTGGTTCAGATCTGCCGAATCCGATGATGTATATGTTCTTCCTGCCGATTACAGCAATCCCGGATTATGCGATCACAGATGTAGGACCGGTTGATTATGTAAATCTGACAACGTTTGAGCCGGTACTTGCAGTACGTGAAAAGTAATTATAATTATGAAGTCCCGACCGGGTGTGGGAGCATCCGGGAGGGAAAATAAAAAGAGAGAAGGAGGAGGCTGTTTAATTATGAAAGATGCAGCAACAATGAAAGCAGAATTAAAAAAACTGATCGACACGGCAGCAGGAAGAATCCCGGCTGACCTTGTTATCAAGAACTGTAAGGTCGTAAATGTATTTTCAGGCAAGATCCAGGAAGGTGATATTGCATTTTCAGGAGATCAGATCGCAGGAATCGGAGAGTACGAAGGAAAAGAAGTGATCGATGCAGAGGGAAGATATGCCGCACCGGGATTTATTGACAGCCATATCCATATCGAGTCTTCCTATGTATGTCCGGAGGAGATCGGACGTCTCCTTGTACCACATGGTGGAACAACGATCATGGCAGATCCACATGAAATCGTAAATGTATGTGGAATCGCAGGTTTGGATTATATGATGAAGGCAGCCGAGAATACAGTGCTGGATGTGAAGTATGAATTACCATCCTGTGTACCGGCAACTCCATGGGAACATTCAGGAGCAGTTATTGATGCAGAGGCAATGAAAGAGCCTATTACAAGAGAAGGAATCGCAGGACTCGGTGAGTTCATGAATTTCCCAGGTGTGATCAATGCAGCAGACAGTGATCTTGATAAGATCATCGTAGCAAAAAGAGAAGGAAAATTCGTTGACGGACATGGACCTGGAATTGCAGGAAAAGACCTGAATGCTTATGCCGCAGCAAGAATTGCAGCAGATCATGAATGCTCTACTGTAGAAGAGATGAATGACCGTCTTGACCGTGGTATGTATATCCTGCTCCGTCAGGGTTCTGCCTGCCATAATCTTCGTACACTGATTAAAGGCGTGACACCTGAGAACAGCAGAAGATGTCTGCTCTGCTCCGATGATCGTCAGCCGAAGACGATCCTTCATGAAGGACATCTTGACAATCATCTGCGTATCTGCGTGGAAGAAGGTCTGGATGCAGTGACAGCGATCCGTATGGCAACGCTGAATGCAGCAGAGTGCTTTGACTTGAAAGACAGAGGAGCCATTGCACCGGGATACCGTGCAGACGTAGTTCTTCTGGATGATCTGAAAGATTTCCATGTGAACCGTGTATTCATCCAGGGTGCGTTGGTCGCAGAGGAAGGAAAGTATCTCCCGGAGATCAAACGTTATGATATCTCCACAGTAAAGGGAAGTGTGATTGTAAAAGATTTCTCAGCAGAGAAATTCAAAATGCATTTAAAATCTAATAAAGTGAATGTCATCAAGATCCTTCCGGGTGGTGTAGTAACTGCCAAAGATACAGCAGAGATCCAACTGGATGAGAATGGTGAATTTGTAAGAAATCCGGAAGAAGATATCGTAAAGGTAGCCGTAGTGGAAAGACACCAGGGAACAGGAAATGTAGCTTGTGGATTCCTGAAAGGTTACGGAATCAAAGCCGGAGCAGTTGCCCTGTCTATCGCTCATGATTCTCACAACATCATTGTTGTCGGAGTCAGTGACGAAGAGATGGAATTTGCGGTGAACAGCCTGATCGCCCAGGAGGGTGGAATGGTTCTTGTAAGAGAAGGAAAAGTACTGGAAAGCATGCCAATGCCGATCGCAGGTCTGATGAGCGATCAGAGCGGAGAATGGGTAGATGAAAAGCTGACCGCAATTCATGCAAAAGCATATGAAGAGCTTGGAATCGCCGGAGATGTAGAGCCGGTTATGACTCTTTGCTTTATGTCTCTTGCAGTAATCCCGGAAGTAAAACTGACAGATATGGGATTATTTGATGTAACGACATTTTCATTTATACCGGTTGAAGCATAAGCATTGGAGAAAGAACAAATGAAAGAACCTATTCTTGAAATGCGTGGGATCACAAAGAAATTCGGAAGTGTGACCGCCAACAAAGATGTAGATCTGACACTGTATCCCGGGGAGATTCATGCACTCCTCGGGGAAAATGGTGCAGGTAAAAGTACCCTGATGAATATTTTGAATGGAATCTACAAGCCGAACCATGGAAAAATCTATTATAAAGGCAAGAAAGTTTCCATTCGTTCACCGAGGCATGCAGTCGATATGGGAATCGGAATGGTACATCAGCATTTCCGCCTGATCCCGACTCTGACGGCAGCAGAAAATGTATTTCTGTATATGCCGGACTGTAAGCTGATCCTCAATAAAAAAGAAATGGAAGAACAGATCGGAAAATGGTCTTCTGAGTTTCATCTGAATGTAGACCCGTCTGCGTTGATCTGGCAGTTGTCTGTCGGAGAGCAGCAGAGAGTTGAAATCGTCAAACTGCTCTGTCGTGGGGCAGAGATCCTGATTCTTGATGAGCCGTCCGCAGTTCTGACCGCACAGGAAGCAAAGGAAATGTTCCGTGTGCTGCGTCGGATGGCAGACAGTGGAAAGAGCGTAGTGGTTATTTCCCATAAAATGAATGAAGTTATGGAATTTGCTGACCGCATCACCGTATTAAAAGGCGGTGAGGTGGAAGATACCATGCCGGCATCAGAAGCAACTGTAGAACGCCTGACAAAAGCAGTTGTAGGAGAACGTGAATTAAAGCCTCATAAAAATGAAGGTGGCACATGCAGAGAGGAAGTTGTACTGAAATTGGAAAATCTGTCTGTAAAAAATGACAGAGATCTGATGGCAATCAAAAATGTGTCACTGGATATCCATGCAGGAGAAATTCTTGGAATCGCAGGGGTTGCAGGAAATGGTCAGAAAGAACTGGCAGAGGCTGTTGCCGGACTGAGAAAAGTAGTAGGCGGAACCATCACCATTCACGGGGAAGACGTGACAACACAGGGTGCAAAAGCACGCGTGAAGAAAAGAGTAGGCTTCATTCCGGAAGACAGACTGAGCATGGGGCTGGTTCCAGGAATGAATATGGAAGAAAACCGTATTCTGAAAGAATTTGACCTGCCGAAATTCAGCAGACATCATATTTTAAAGAAAAAAGTGATCCACGATACCGTACAGGAAGAAATTAAGCGGTACGATATCAAGACTGCCGGAGATAAAAGCCCGGTGTCCCTGATGTCAGGAGGAAATCAGCAGAAGCTGTTAGTTGCGAGAGAAATCGGAGGAGATCCGGTTCTTCTGATCGCGGTCTATCCGTCAAGAGGACTGGATATCGGTGCGGCAGAAGCCATTCATGAGATTCTTCTGGAACAGTGCCGGAAAGGGGTTGCCGTGCTTCTTATTTCAGAGGAACTGGATGAACTGTTTCAGATGTCAGACCGGATCGGAGTACTCTGTTCCGGTGAGATGATGGCAGTTATCGACCGCAAAGAAGCAGATTACGATACGATAGGAAGGCTGATGTCAGGTGAACACTATGAGAAATAAACTACGTTTAGAAAAAAGAGAATCAGTAAGTACGATTCGTATCGTACTTACGTCCATCCTTTTTACATTGATCGCATTTGCATTTTGTGGAATTATCATTGCATCAGTAGGGTTCAATCCGCTGGAAGTTTACGGGAAGATGCTCAATAAAGTATTCCTTTCAGGAAAAGGAATCCGCAAAATGATCAATGCCAGCCTGCCACTGATGTTCTGCGGACTTGGTGTGGCACTGACATTTAAAATGAATCTGAATAATATCGGTGCAGAAGGACAGTATGCCATGGGAGCCATTTTCGGTGGAGCTTTTGTACTTTACGGACCAGAGATCCGCGGTATCGGAGGCGGAATCATCCTGGCAGTGATGTGTTTCCTCGGAGGAGCATTCTGGGCATTGCTCTGTGCGATCCCGAAAGCATACTGGAATGTAAATGAGAGTATTACAACTCTGATGCTCAACTACATTGCACTGATCATCTTAAGTTACCTTGTTCTTGGTCCATGGAAAATGCCGGGACAGAATGTAGGTCAGACGAAGAGAATCCCGGTTGGACTTGAAATCCCTGAGATCAATGGAATCAGTGCCGGAATCATTCTTGGAATCGTGGCGGCGGTTGTAATCTTCCTTGCATATAAGTATACAACAGACGGGTATCAGTTATCAGTGATCCGCAGCAGTCAGAATTCTGCAAGATATGCCGGAATCAATATTAAAAGAAATATCATTCTTGCACTGGTGATCAGTGGAGGACTTGCCGGACTTGCCGGATATGTACAGTATGCGGGAGTTTCACACCGTATCATGGAGCAGATGCCGAACAATGCCGGATATACCGGAATCGTCATCGCTTATCTGAGCCGCCTGAATCCGCTGGTGATCGTGATCGTGTCAATTTTATTTGCAGGACTGCAGAACAGCAGTGCCACAGTGCAGATCATGGGTGTGCCGACGCAGATCGCGACAATGATCCAGGGAGCAGTTATGATCTTTGTGATTGCAGGTGATTTCTTCCAGCGTTATAAGATTGTTGTAAATAAGGAGGTGAAAGCATGATCGCATTAATCATTTCATTATGTTCGGGAGCAATCGTCTATGCAGTTTCCGTCATGTATGCCGGAATCGGTGAAACCTTCTCAGAGCGTGCAGGTATCATGAATCTTGGCGTTGAAGGTGTGATGCTGATGGGAGCAGTCAGTGGTTATATCACTGCGGTTCATACACAGAACCTGTTCCTTTCATTTCTGGTCGTGCTTTTGACCGGAGCTGCATTAGGTCTTGTCTTTGCATTCCTTACCGTAACGCTGCAGTCAGATCAGACTGTATGTGGTATGGCAATGCTGATCTTTGGAACAGGATTGAGTGGATTTGTCGGAAAAGATGTTTCCGGTGTGGCTGCCAATCTGAAGTTTGAAAAGATTGCAATTCCTGTACTTTCTAAGATTCCTGTACTTGGAGATATTTTCTTTAAACAGAATCTTCTGACATATGCAATGTACTTTATCATTCCGTTATCTATGTTCTATATTTACAAGACAAGATATGGACTGAAGCTGCGTGCGTTGGGTGAAAATCCGGCAGCACTGGATGCAGCGGGAGAAAATGTATTTGCGATGCGTTATGGTTATATCATCTTCGGATGCATGATGATGTCGATCAGCGGGGCGTGCGTTTCGCTGGCAAATACAAACTTCTGGAACAGCGGAATGACAGCCGGAAAAGGTTGGATTGCATTTGCACTGGTTGCATTTTCATCCTGGAATCCGGTCATGCTGATGTGGGGAGCATTGCTCTTCGGATTTATCAGTTGTCTCGGAAGTAATCTGCAGATTTATCTGCCGTCTGTTCCGACGGAGGTGTACAGTATGCTTCCGTACATTGCAACTGTGATCGTATTTATACTTTCAACAGGAAACTTCAGAAAGAAGCATACCGCAGAGCCTGCAGCTCTTGCAAAACCTTATGATCGTGAAAGCCGGTAAAAAGATCTGAAAAGAAAAATAAAAGAAAAAAGATTGATAAAAACCGGAAAAAGAGGAGGATAAAATGAAAAAGAAATTACTTAGCTTATTAATGGTAACAGCCCTGACAGCAAGTCTTGTGGCAGGATGTGGTTCTAACGGAGATTCAAAAGATAAATCATCCAGTTCAGACAGAGAAACCAAAGATGTATCGGAGCTGGTGATCGGTGAGATTGAATATTCCGTGATTGATGATGGCGGCTGGGCTCAGTCCATGCATGAAGGTCTTGTAAAAGCCTGTGAGGATCTTGGAATCGACACAAAGACAAATCTGCTGACAATGGAAGAAATCTCAGAGGAAGATACATCCCTGATCGAGTCTACAGTGGAAGAACTTGTAGATGAAGGTGCAGACATTATCTTCGGATGTTCCGCAGGATATTCAGCAATCCTTGCAGAGCTTCAGCAGGAATACCCGGATGTTATCTTTGCACAGCAGAGTAATGATGTCTATGATAATATCATTGAGTTCCAGATCCGTGGATATGAGGGAGATTTCCTGACAGGTTACTTATCAGCACTGATGAATGAAGGATCCAATCAGCTCGGTTTCTGTGCAAGTATGGATGAGGCATCTGTCCGTACAGCAGTCAACGCTTATGCACTTGGTGCAAAATATGCAAATCCGGATGCCACAGTTCAGGTACTCTGGGCTGACAGTTGGTATGATCTTGATGTAGAATCTCAGAATGCAAAGACACTGATCGACAATGGAATCAAATATATGGGAATGGAAGCTTCTTCACCTGCTGTTCCGCAGACCTGTGAAGAGAATGGTGCATTCTGTATCGGTTACAACGTAGATATGCAGGCATCAGCTCCGAGGGCAGTTCTTACATCTTTTGTATGGAACTGGGCTCCGATCTTTGAAGATATCATGAAAAAGACAGCAGATGGAACAATCGATATTTCAGCGAACTATTATGAAGGAGGCGAGTGTGCTGCACTGGCTCCGTTCAATAAAGATCTTGTTCCACAGGAAATCCAGGATAAAGTTGAAGCACTCCGTGAGAAGATCAACAATGGTGACGTACAGGTTTATGCCGGAGAACTGAAAGACGATCAGGGCAATGTACTTGTAAAAGACGGAGAAGTAATGTCTGATGATGATATCCTTGCACAGGACTTCTTTGTAGATAATGTTATCGGTGGAAAGAAATAATAACTCCCAGGTGGATATTTAAGAAGAAACAGAGTCAGAATAAAAGACTGAAAAAATCAGAAAAGGTCAGAAAATCAAAAGGCAGACGGTTCGACTGGGTCGTCTGCCTTTGACTATCAGAATATGCAGAGATGTCGATAAAGGAAAGAGTCTCTGCTTTACCGGGGATACACATCAAAGATTCAGTAGATCTTTTTAGCAAATTGTAGATATAATTCAAAAAAAATATTTTTTTTGAAAAAAATAAAAAAAGTGCTTGCATTCCTGAAAGAACTATTATATAATAACTCTTGTCTTAAGGAAAGGACATACAACTTAAGAGAAGCGCGATTAGCTCAGTTGGTAGAGCACCTGACT
>ENA-OPVG01002456-OPVG01002456.1-human-gut-metagenome-genome-assembly--contig:-NODE-2456-length-11152-cov-1.831216_pt1 | contig 11152 bp, 7 predicted proteins | sample MGYA00241093_ERZ501975 | MGnify/ENA primary metagenome ERZ501975 (study PRJEB25962, sample SAMEA2042993) | human gut metagenome | biome: human gut; feature: human-associated habitat; material: faeces... | reverse complement strand
GCAGCCGGTCACCTTCGCGCAAAGCTGGCGTCAACGCCTGCGTTGGAGCAAGGGCTTCCTGCAGGTGTTCCGCTATTACGGACCGGCGTTGATCAAGCGCGCGGTCAGGGAACGTGATTTCTCCGCCGTCGATTTCACGCTGCTGCTGTGCCCGTTCACCGTGCTCGGCATCGCACGCGTGCTGTTGGGCATGCTGTTCGCCGCCTGCGGTTTCGTGACATGGCAAAGCCAGCTGAATTCGCTGACCGGCTGGACATCCGGCATTGTGATATCGGTGATCGGCATGATGGGACTCGCCGCATTGACCATCGTGGCGGAACGCGATCACGTGGGCGCCACCAACAAGGAGCTGCTCGCCTACGTGCTGGCCTTCCCGATCTACATGCTGAGCTATGTGCCGATTTCGTTCCAGGCGGTGTTCGCCAAGTCCGAATGGAAGCCGATTGAGCATAAGGGCTGAGGCTTGCCCGCGGCGGTGTGAACGGTCATGAGATGTTTCGTGGCGATCCATACGGTGCGGATGGTGAAAAGATGACGAAGAGAGGGTGTGGTTTGGCTATGGATGACGCTGGCGATTACCGCTATACGCGACGACGCCGAGCGATCACGGTGGCGGTTTCCGTCGTGGCCACCGTCGCACTGTGCGTCGGCTATGCAGTGGCCGACATGTGCGATGTCGCACCGGGCGTCCTCACATTGCGCCATGTCGAACATTCGACGGTCGCCGCTGCCGGCCGTTCGATCGAGGCGGCCGACGTGATCGCCGACATCGACGCTTCCAAGACCATCGATCCGGCCGCTGCGCGCGCGCTGACCGACGCGTTCCGAGCCTCAGCCGCCGGCTTCGGCGGCGAATTCTCCATCGCCATCGCCGACGCGTCGGGCAACGTGGTCGCGGAAAACAACATCGACGTGTCCCGCACGCCAGCATCCACCATGAAAACGTTGACGGCGTATGCGGCCGCCGTCGAACTCGACATGGGCAAGACCCTGGACACGCAGACCTATCTGGAACAGTCCCAGGACGGCACCGCGCGGCTGGTGCTCAAAGGCAACGGCGACATGCTGTTGGGAGCCGGAGCGTCCGACGCGAACCACATCAACGGACGTGCCGGATTGGGCACGCTTGCCGGGCGGACCGCACAGGCGTTGCGGCAGCGTGGCATCACCTCCGTGACATTGGCTTATGACGACACACTGTTCGGCAACGACCGCTGGCCGCAAGGCATCGCCGAACTCGACACGGACCACCTGTACTACGCCCCGACAGCTTCCATGGCCGTGGACGGCGGCAGGAATTGGAACGGGACAGGTCCGGCCAATCCTGATGTGTTCTCGGCGTATCCGGCATTGAGCATGCAGCCGGCGCGTGACGCGGCGCTGGTGTTCCAGCAGCGGCTGGCCGAACAGGGCATCACGGTTCAGGGATTTGTATCGCAAGGCACGGTTGCGGGGGCATCCCATCCGCTTGCCTCCGTGCGTTCGGCGTCGTTGAACGAGATTATGGCGTTCACCATGCGGCATTCCGACAATTCGCTCGCCGAGGAATTCGGCAGGCTGCTGGCGTTGCAGGTCGGCGCGGACAATTCGCCGGCTGGCGCGGTGCAGGCTGTGAAAAGCGTGCTGGAGCGCAAAGGCATCACTACGACCGGGCTCGACATGCGCAATTGTTCGGGACTTACGGAGGATTCGAAACTGACGGCGCGCACCCTGCTCGAAGTGCAACTGCGCAATCTGGCTGCGGGATCGGGGGCGGCCGCAGCCGAAGGAATGTCCGTCATGGGCTTCGTCGGCACCGCTGAGAGCCGTCTGAACGATGCTGACGAAGCGGGGCTGATCCGTGTGAAAACCGGCAGTCTGGGCGACGTGACCTCCATGACCGGCAATGTGTCGCGGTTGAACGGCGGAGCGTTGACCTTCGCGGTGATCGTCAACAATCCCACCGATTTCGCGGCGGCGAAGGCGGCCATCGACACATTCGTGGCCGGTCTGCCGAAGCTGTGAACGGCCACGTGTGAATCTTCCCAGCGGATATTCAGCATATAGCCAGAAACACGTCATTCGCATGTGCCAAGATGGTGGGCATGCGAATCGCTGACGTACAAGAAGACATTGATCACGAGCTGATCAGCAAAGAAGAGATCTCCGACATCATCAACTGTGCCGCGGCACAAGCCAGTGAAGACTATCGTGGCAAGAACCCGCTGCTGGTCTGCGTGCTCAAGGGGGCCGTGAACACGCTTGCGGCGTTTTCCCAGGCCATGAGCATTCCGGTCCAAATGGATTTCATGAGCCTGTCGAGCTACGGTTCCGGCACGGAGTCGAGCGGCAAGATCACGGTTCGTCAGGATCTGTCCACGGATGTGCGAGGACGCCATGTGCTGATCGTCGAGGACATCATCGATTCGGGCATCACCCTGGCTTGGCTGGTCGACGAGCTCAAACGCCGTGGAGCGGCTTCCGTGGAAATTTTTGCGCTTCTGGAGAAGCCGGCACGTCGCAAGGTCAATGTTGATGTGAAATACAAGGGACGTGAGATTCCCGATGAATTCGTGGTCGGTTTCGGCTTGGATTACGACGAGTACTACCGCAACCTCGATTCGATCGCGGTGCTGAAACCGTCAGTCTATGAAGGAGGTCAGGCATGAGTTTCCCCGGTCCGAACCAGCCGCCAAGCAATGGCGGCGGCAACAAACCCAACGGGGGCAATAACCCGTTCACCAATCCGTTTAGCCGCAACAATGACGGCAAGAACGGTGGCAGCGGGGCGAACGGCAACAAGTCCAACGGCCCCCGTCCGTTCTGGCAGTCGCCGTGGCTGTGGGTTGTGGTCGTGGCATTGCTTGCCGTGACCATGTTCCAGCTTTTCGCCGGTGCGGGCTCGCAAACCATCGACACCAAGGATGGCATGCAAATCCTCAACGGCAACACCGTAGAGTACGCGACGATCGTGGACAACACCCAGCAGGTCAAGCTCAAGCTGTCGAGCGATTACTCCGCCACCGACCCGGACACCGGACGTACGAAGAACTACGGCAAGAACGTGCAGTTCTACTACACGTACGCGCAGTCCGCGGCCGTGGTCAAGGCCGTGCAGAAGGCCGATCCGGCCAAGGGCTGGACCGCGTCCATGCAGCAGACCAGCATTTGGACCTACCTGCTCACCTCACTGTTGCCGTTCCTGATCATCTTCGGCCTGTTCTGGTTCCTGATGAGCCGCATGGGCGGTGCCGCCGGCGGCATGTTCGGCATGGGCGGCAAGAAGAACAGCGGCAAACTGCTCGACGGCCAGACCCCGACCACCAAGTTCTCCGACGTGGCCGGCGAAGACGCTGCCGTGCAGGAGGTCGAGGAAATCAAGGACTTCCTCAAGGACCCGTCCCGTTACAAGGCTTTGGGCGCCCGTATTCCGCGCGGCGTGCTGCTGTACGGCCCTCCAGGCACCGGCAAGACGCTGCTGGCCCAGACGCTGGCCAGGATGCTCAATGTGCCGTTCGCCATCGCGGACGCCACGACGATCACCGAGGCAGGCTACGTCGGCGAGGATGTCGAGAACATCCTGCTCAAGCTCATTCAGGCGGCGGATTTTGACGTCGCCCGCGCCGAGATCGGCATTATCTACGTCGATGAGATCGACAAGATCACCCGCAAGAGCGAGAACCCCTCCATCACCCGTGACGTCGGCGGTGAGGGAGTACAGCAGGCGCTGCTGAAGATCGTGGAGGGCACGGTCAGCAACGTGCCGCCCAACGGCGGACGCAAGCACCCGCAGCAGGAGTTCATCCAGATCGACACCACCAACATCCTGTTCATCTGCGGCGGTGCATTTGATGGCTTGGATAAGTATATCCTGCGCCGCACCGATAAGTCCGCACTGGGCTTCGGCAGCAGCCTGAAGGATAATTCCAGCGAAGCGGAGAAGGCTCTGCTGCGCAAGGTGGAACCCCACGATCTGGTCAAGTTCGGCCTGATCCCGGAACTGATCGGCCGTCTGCCGGTCATTACCGTGCTGGACGATCTGGACGAGGATGCTCTGGTTCGCGTGCTCAAGGAGCCGCGCAACAGCCTTGTGAAGCAGTATAAGGAACTTCTGAGCATGGATAATGTGGAACTGAACTTCACTGATGAAGCACTCCACGCCATTGCCCGCAAGACGATCGAGCGCAAGACCGGTGCCCGCGGCCTGCGCAGCGTGATGGAAAGCATTCTGCTGCCCATCATGTACGAGGTGCCCACCGATGCTACCATCATCCGCGTAACTGTGGATGAAGATACCGTGGAAGGCGGCGAAGCACATCTGGAATACGGCGCGGTGCGCAAGCGCTATAAAAATCAGGTCGCTCTGAGCTGACGCTTTTAGCGTACAGCAGGGGAGCAAAGACCCGGCATTCAAGCTCTGTTTCAAAAGCTTTTTGCTTTTGGCAGGGCTTTTTGCTTTATTATTCTTGTTTCCGAGGGCAAAATGTACTATAATATTAAGGTCTGGAATGGCATGGGGAACGCTCCCTGGCAGGAATGCTCCGCAAAATGCCGCTCTGGCGCTATGGGTAACAGGAAGTACGATAAAGGAGTGTGTTTCTAATGGCAAATTATCTTGCAATGAATCGTGATGAACTCACTGCCGAAAAGGCAGCGCTTGAGGCAAAGTACAAAGAATTTCAGGCCAAGGGCCTCAAGCTGAATATGGCCCGCGGCAAGCCCGGCCCTCACCAGATGGATCTGGCCATGGACCTGCTGAAGATGAATGACTATACCACCGATGCTGGCACGGATGCCCGCAACTATGGTGAGCTGGAAGGTCTGCAGGAAGCCCGTGTGCTGTTCGCGGATGTCTTTGGCGTAAAGCCGGAGGAAGTGTTCGTGGGCGGCAACTCCAGCCTGCAACTGATGTACAACCTCATCAACATCGGCTATGTGTTTGGTTTCCCGGAGTCTCCGTGCCCCTGGTCTCAGGTGGAGAAGCGCAAGTTCCTCTGCCCGGTGCCCGGCTATGACCGTCACTTTGCTATTACCGAGGAGTTTGGCTTTGAGCTGATCAGCGTGCCTATGACCCCCAATGGCCCGGATATGGACATTGTGGAAAAGCTGGTGGCCGAGGATCCTGACATCAAGGGCATCTGGTGTGTGCCGCAGTATTCCAACCCCGATGGCTACACCTACAGCGATGAGACCATCGAGCGTTTTGCCAAGATGAAGACCGCTGCGCCTGATTTCAAGATCTTCTGGGATGAAGCCTATATCGTCCATCACCTGACCGATGAGATCATCGAGACTCCGGTGCTGCTGAACGAGAGCAAGAAGTACGGCAACGAAGACCGTGTGTTCATGTTCACTTCCACCAGCAAGATCACCTTCCCGGGCGCGGGCATCTCCGCCATCGCCTGCAGCGAGAACTCGATGAAGTACATGTGCAAGCGCTTCTCGACGATGATCATCAGCTACGACAAGATGAACCAGCTGCGCCATGTCCGTTTTCTCAAGAATAAGGCCGGTGTCCTGGCCCACATGGCCAAGCATCGCCGCCGCCTGGTGCCCTGCTTTGACGCCGTCAAGACCACCTTTGCCGAGGAGCTGACCCCCTGCGGCAACATCGCCCACTGGACGAACCCGAAGGGCGGTTACTTCATCAGCCTGTACGTCATGCCCGGCTGCGCCAAGCGCGTAGCCCAGCTGTGCAAGGACTGCGGCCTGACCCTGACGGGTGCCGGCTCTGCCTACCCCTACCACAAGGATCCCGATGACTCGCATCTGCGCATTGCGCCGACCTACCCGAGCCTGACCGAGGTCGAAACTGCTTCTGCACTGCTCTGCGTCTGTGTGCGCCTGGCAGTTGTTGAAAAGCTGCTGGCCGACCAGCAGTAAAATATAATCCCGCCCGCCGGTGCGGGCAAGTTTTTTGGAGGTTTCTATGAACAGAAAAGGGAAGTCATGGCCGTTGTTCGTCGTGGCAATTTTGATCGTGCTGTTCTCCCTGACGGCCATCTTGGGTGTGAGCTATACCTACGGCGACACCAAGAATGTCTACGTCAAGGGCGCATCTGACATCCGCTTCGGCATCGATATCCGCGGCGGCGTGGACGTTACGTTCATGCCTGCCGACGATGTGGAGGCCACCGATGCCCAGATGACCGCAGCCAAAACGGTTATCGAGGACCGCCTTGTCGGCCTCGGCATCACCGACTACGAGAGCTACGTTGACAACAACAAGAATCGTATCATCGTGCGTTTCCCGTGGAAGAATGACGAGGCGGACTTCAACCCGCAGACCGCAATCGACGAGATCGGCACCACCGCCAAGATGGTGTTCCGCAAGGGCTCGTCCGCCACGGGTGAGGAGATCCTGAGCGGTGACGACGTGGCTTCCGCAAGCGCTGCCTACAACGAGACCGAAGGCTGGGTCGTCCAGCTGAAGTTCAACTCTGCGGGCGCATCTGCCTTTGCCACGGCCACCACCGAGCTGGCAGCCAGCAACGGCACGATCTCCATCTGGCTGGATGATAATAACATCTCCACCGCCACGGTCAACGAGGCCATCACCGGCGGTGAGGCCATCATCAAAGGCAACTTCGATCAGGACAGCGCCTCCACGCTGGCGAACCAGATCAACTCCGGCTCTCTGCCGTTTGCCCTGTCTGCTGAGAGCTACTCCACCATCAGCCCGTCCCTGGGTGCCAAGAGCCTGGACGTCATGGTGCAGGCCGGTATCATTGCCTTCATTCTGGTCGCGATCTTGATGATCGTGCGCTACCGTCTGCCCGGCACCATCGCGGTCATCTCCCTGATGGGCCAGGCCGCCGCCACGCTGGCTGTTGTGTCCGGCTATTTCACGGTCTTCCCCGGCTCCACGCTGACGCTGCCCGGCATTGCCGGTATTATCCTCGGCATCGGCATGGGTGTTGACGCCAACGTTATCACCGCCGAGCGCATCAAGGAGGAGCTGTCCAAGAACAAGACCCTCGAGGGCGCTGTCAACAGCGGCTTCAAGATGGGCCTGACCCCCATCATCGACGGCAACGTGACCATCGTCATCGTCGCCGCCATCCTGATGGGCGCCTTTGGCCCGACGGACGGCTTCTGGGCCAAGGTCTTTAACCCGATTTTCTACTGGTTCGGACCTTCCACTGCCGGTACGATCTACTCCTTTGGCTTCACCCTGCTGACCAGCGTTCTGCTGAACTTTGTCTTTGGCGTCTGGGCGACCCGCGTTATGATTCGCGGCGCTGTCCACTTCAAGCCTCTGCGCAATGCCTGGCTGTTCGGCGGCAAGAAGGAGGGCGGTGCCGACTTCAAGACCCCGTCCATCAACTTCATCGGCAACCGCAAGAAGTTCTACACCTTCTCCTGTGCGCTGATTGCTGTCGTGCTTGTATTCTGCGGCATCTTCGGCGTCAAGATGGACGTCGAGTTCAAGGGTGGTTCCATGATCACGCTGGCCTATGAGGGCGACGCTGATCTGAACGACCTGAAGTCCACCATCGTCACCGAGCTGGGCAAGTCCAATCTGACCCTGCAGACCGGCTCTGATATTTCCGGCAACCAGACCCTGACTGTCACCCTGCCCGGCAGTGACACGCTGACCACCGAGCAGCTCGACAACCTGCTGGCTGCCCTGAATGAGCAGTACCCCGACAACAAGTTCGTCCAGAACGAGGTCAGCAACGTCGATGCCACCATCGGTAAGGAGTTCCTGGTCAAGAGCGTTGTCGCGCTGGTTGCGGCCTGCGTGCTGATCCTGCTCTACGTGGCCTACCGCTTCCGCAAGATCGGCGGCCTCAAGGCCGGTTCTACCGCCATTGTGGCTTTGCTGCACGATATGTTCGTCGTCTTCGGCGTCTTTGTCCTCCTGCGCATTCCCCTGAACGGCAACTTTATTGCTGCCCTGCTGACCATCCTGGGCTACTCCATCAACGATACCGTCGTTATCTATGACCGTATCCGCGAGAACAGCGCCCTGTACGGCAAGAAGCAGATGAGCCTGGCCGAGCTGGTCAACCTGTCCGTCAACCAGAGCTTTGCCCGTTCTCTGATGACCTCCATCACGACCTGCCTCGCCCTGGGCGTTGTCTGCGTGGTCTCGGTCATCTACCGTCTGGACAGCATCTACTCCTTCGCGTTCCCGCTGCTGTTCGGCATGGTCAGCGGCGTCTACAGCACGATCTGCATCGCCACGCCGCTGTGGGTCGACTGGAAGAACAAGAAGAAGGCTGCCAAGAAGGCCTGAGCTTGTAGAAAAGGAGGGAACCCGATATGAAATGCCCCTATTGCGGTGAAGTTGACTCCAAGGTCATCGACTCCCGCCCGACGGAGGACGGTGAAAAGATCCGCCGCCGCCGCGAGTGCCTGAACTGCAAAAAGCGCTTTACCACCTACGAGATCGTTGAGACGGTCCCGCTGATGGTCGTGAAGAAGGATCGCTCCCGCGAGGTCTTTGACCGCCAGAAGCTGCTGAACGGCATGCTGCGCGCCTGCGAGAAGCGCCCCGTCAGCTACACCCAGCTGGATGCCGCCGTGGACCGCATTGAGCAGCAGCTGCTCAACTCCTATGACCGCGAGGTTTCCTCCATCCATATCGGCGATCTGGCCATGCAGGAGCTCAAGCAGATGGACGATGTCGCCTACGTGCGCTTTGCCTCCGTCTACCGTCAGTTCAGCGATGTCAACACCTTTATGGAAGAACTGAAGGATATGCTGGACAGCCGCTCAAAATCCGCTGAAAAATGATTGCCGTACCTGTTCGATCTGGGTGCAGGCGCGCTGCGTCTCCATCTCGAGGTCTGCCAGGCTGTCGGCCTCGGCACAGGGCGGCAGCACGGCCAGCGTCTGGTTGAGCTGATCCAGAATATTGCGGCGCACAAGCAGGCCCAGGACCTGAGTGCTGCGCAGTGCCCGGTTGGCCGCACGGCTGTACGCGCAGCGTGCGGCAGGGTAGTCGCCCTGCTCCGCCAGCGCGTAGGCTGCTTCAAGCTGCCGCTGCATTCCGGCTGTGGTGCGGTCCACATACTGCCCCGCCAGGAACAGCAGCACGCACAGAGCCAGCAGAATGATTGCGGCATACCAATTTCGTTTCATACGCACACCTTTTCAGGCCGCCCCTTTCGGGGTGGCCTTTTTCTGTATCAGGATGGATTTTTTGCCGTTGTAGAGCAGCAGCAGAACCGCCTCGCGGGTTGTCTGCTCACGGCGCAGCAGTGCATCCAGCGCTGCCGTATCCATGCCGAAGAACGCAAGATTTTCCTTGTAAACTGCCTTATCGATGAGCAGCGGCAGCATAGGCGGCTCGCCGCCGTCCTGCGGCATTGGGGCCGCTGTGATGCTGCCGTTCGGCTCGATCACGCCCCAGTAAACATCCTTGGGGGAAAAGATGTCCTTGCCGCGCAGGGCCTCGGCCAGGTCGGATGCCGTGATGCGCAGCTGTGCCAGCTCGTCCTGCAAAATTTCCCCGTTGCGGATGATCGTCACCGGCTTTCCCAAAAGCAGCTTGGCATATTTCGGGCAAAACCAGACCACCGTGGAGTTCAGAATTTCAAGAGCCGTGATTAAGAAAATCGGCACCAGGCTGGCCGAGAGCGGTAGATCCGGCTCGTCGATGCAGATGGATGCGACGTTGGAGATCAGCAGCGTTGTCACCAGCTCGGCGGGCTGCAGCTCTCCCAGCTGGCGCTTGCCCATCAGCCGCATGGCCACCACCACAGCCAGATACACCAGCACCGTGCGCACAACCGAAGAAATCATCCCGGCACCTCCTCATAAATTCCCGCAAAGGCGGCCACACTATCCTGCGTGAGAGGGGGAGAACCATGACGCAGAAACCGCTGTACCGCTCGCTGGATGCCAACCTTGCGCTTCTGGAGGAAATGTTTGGCCGTTCCGACGATTTTTATACCAAGCGCCTGATGCTTGCCGGTATCCCGTGCGCTATCGTCATGTTCACAGGGCTGTCCTCGCCGGAAAAGCTCTGCCGCATGGCGTTGGACATGCTGGACCGCGACCCCGCCATGTTGGGCGGCGGGGAGGGGCTGTGCGACTATCTGCTGACCCAGAGCCGCGTCCCCGCCGAGCCTGACGCGGTGGAGGATCGCACCGCGCTGGTGGAGCTGCTCTCCAACGGACTGTCCGTTTTGCTCATCGACGGCGTGCGGCGCGGCGTCGCGTTTTCGACGCAGGAGATGCCCCAGCGCTCGATCTCGACGCCGATGAGCGAGGGTAACCTGCGCGGCCCGCAGGAGGCATTCACCGAGCTGCTGCGCAATAACATTTCGCTGCTGCGGCGGCAGTTCCGCACCGGAACGCTTGTGGCAGAAATCTCCACCGCCAGGACCCGTGCCAAGACCGAATACTGTCTGTGCTACGACAGTACCCTTGCCCCAAAGGAAACCATCGACGCTCTGCGGGAGCGGCTGGAGCAAGTGGAGATTCCCGTTCTGCTGGACAGTGCCTACTTTGCGTCGTTCCTCAAGCAGGACAAGCTGAATCTTTTCCCGGCAGCTGCCTACACCGAACGCCCCGCCACGGCCTGTGCCCGCCTGTGTGAGGGCAAGGCCGTCGTTCTTGTAGCGGGCTGTCCGTATGCGCTCATTGTGCCCAGCTTTTTTGCCGAGCACTTCGAGTGCCTCGACGACTACGCCTCGGGCGCAGTGTTCGCCGGACTTATCCGTATTTTAAAATATCTCGCCTTCCTGCTGGCCGTGTTCGGGCCGGGGCTCTACGTCATGGCCGTGGCCTTTGCGCCGGAGATCATCCCTATCCGGCTTTTGACCAAGCTGGCACAGGGCGAGGCATCCACGCCGCTGCCGCCAATGCTGGAAATGCTCTGCGTAACGCTGCTTTTAGAAATCGTCCGCGAGGCCGGGCTGCGTGCGCCGCAGTCTATCAGCCACACGGTCAGCCTGGTCGGCGCGCTCATCATCGGCGAGACCGCTGTCAGCGCGGGCATCGTCAGCGTGCCGGTTTTAACGATGGCCGCTGCGGCGACGATTGCCACGCTGGCTGTGCCGTCGCTGTATGAGCAGTCGATCCTGTTCCGCTTTGCCGTCATCGTGCTGGCCGGGTGCTTCGGCGTGCCGGGGCTGGCCTGCGCCGCACTGACGATTCTGGCAATGGCCTGCGGCAGTGAGCCGTTCGGGTACGACTATCTCTACCCGCTCATGCCGCC
>ENA-OPVG01002454-OPVG01002454.1-human-gut-metagenome-genome-assembly--contig:-NODE-2454-length-11174-cov-2.254789_pt1 | contig 11174 bp, 10 predicted proteins | sample MGYA00241093_ERZ501975 | MGnify/ENA primary metagenome ERZ501975 (study PRJEB25962, sample SAMEA2042993) | human gut metagenome | biome: human gut; feature: human-associated habitat; material: faeces... | reverse complement strand
CAAGGCCACCGCGCAGCTCATGCGCGACTTCGGTTCCACGCCGGCGCCGATCAACTCGTGGATCATGGGCATGCACCTCGAATCACTGGGCGTGCGCATGGAACGCCATTGCGCCAACGCACTCGCCGTGGCGAGGTTCCTCGAAGCCGACCCGCGCATCTCATGGGTGAGCTACCCGGGGCTGGAAGGCGACCGCAACCATGCGCTGGCCGCCAAGTACATGCCGAACGGCACGTGCGGCGTGATCTCCTTCGGCGTGCCCGGCGGGCGCGACACGGTTTCCTCGCTGCTCGACCATTTCCGGATGATCTCGATCGCCACGCACGTGGCGGACGCGCGCAGCTGCACGCTCTACCCGGCAGGCACCACCCACCGCCAGCTCACCGAGGAGCAGCTTGAGGAGGCCGGCGTCGGCATCGACCTGGTGCGCCTGAGCTGCGGCATCGAAAACACGGCCGACATCATCGCCGACCTCGACCAAGCCCTCGCCGCCGTGCAGTGAGCCGCAGAAATCCGCCATCTCGCTTATGGATGGCGGATTTCTCCACCCGACCGATGCTATCTCGCTTATAGATGGCAGTCTTCTTGAATCGCTAAGGCCCTAGGGGGTAATATTCATACCTCTTAAGGCCTTTTTGTGGATTTCATCCGCCATCTATAAGCGAGATAGCATCATGCCGCAGCCCGATTCCGCCATTCATAAGCGAGATATGGGCTTGCCCAAGCCTCACAGACGGTTGCCCTTCCTCCGACCATCGGCTATCTGAGCAATCGTCATTCGCCCACATAGCCGCACAGGCTCCCCCAAACGCAATGACATCCTCTGCGCCACGCGTTCCGCCAATTCCTTTTGAGAATCCTCATCCCTGAGATTTTCCGCCGTCACCTGGATATACAGCCATCCTTCATCCTCCAACGCTTCCCGACGTTTACTGTCAGCCAACCATCGCGAGGCATGATGCCTGCCGTCGTATTCAATGATGATTTTCAAATCCGGATAAGCCATGTCCGCGAAAAATACATGAGAATAGCCTTTGAGCCGAATGGCATAGTTCACTTCCGGACAAGGCAAACCATAACGCAACAGAACAATTCGACTTCTCGTTTCCTGGGAAGAATCTGTATTCTCCCGCATCAGCCTGAGAGCCCTACGCATTTTCGACACTCCTCTCACCGCACGTAATCTGTCGGAGCCTGAATAGTTGGACAAATCGGACAAGCTATCGACATATATCCGAAACTCCTCCAGTGTGGCCTTTTTCATATGTCCATCACGCCGCATCATCGAATCACCCAAAACCACCAATTCTTCATCTTCAAGCCGATTGGCATGCATGGCCCATGTGGTCACGGAATCCGTGCATCGCAATCGACCATGATGAATCGGCATATGCGTCTGAGGTCCAGACCAAAGCACAAAACAAATCCCCTGCAGTATCGTTCGCACGCCGTTACTTTCAATCACCGCGTGCAGCGTATCAGCCAAAAGCCCTCCGCGCCGGTAGCGAGGCAGTTCGATGCCTTGTAAACTCAGTGCGGTATCAAGCGCGAACACCAGCCGCCTTCCGGTGCGCCTCTGCGCTTCGAGACATTGTTCGATGGTTCTTGTCCTCAGCCGTGCGAGGCTTTCCGAATATTGTGCTCCATTGTCCATAGCGCCAAAGTAGAGGAAATGTCGCCGCGCTGCCTACCGGCTTCCGGCAAACAGTGGATAAGTGGATAACTGCGCCCTTCTTTTTCTGATGCGGATAACCGTATCCCAGCGGAGGAATTCAAAGTGTGCATAGCCGATTGAGACGAGCGCGGCAATCGCAAGCATTGCAAGGATACTATGGCTGGCAATGAGGTCATTTTGTTGAATCGAGGATGTATGGGCGAACCGTATGTGATTGAGAATGTGTGTTTCGTGGGGTCCGATGAGTCTGTCGACATCACGATTGAGCAAGGGCGGATCGCGGATGTACGGTCTTCGGAAAAGTCGGTAGACAAGGCTTCAAAAACGTGGGTCATTCCCGGCTTGTGGGATTGTCACACGCACTTCACGCAGTGGTCGTACACGCTGGGGCGGCTTGATCTGATTGATGCCCGCAGCGCCGATGAGGCAATGAGCCTGCTACGCGAGCACTTGGAGGAACGCCGCGAATCCGGCACGCTCGACCCGGACCAGTACGTGGTCGGCATGCGGTTCAGACACTCCCTGTGGGCCGATGATGCCCAACCGACATTGGCTGCGATCGACGCGGTGTCGGGCGACCAGCCCGTGGCGCTGTCAAGCGCAGACATGCATTGCGGCTGGGTGAATTCAGCCGCGGCTCGTAAGCTCGGCGTGCATGTAGGAGAGTCGGGACTCGTCGGCGAGCTTGAATGGTTCGACGCTTACTGCAAGCTGGACAAAGGCCCCGGTGCGGCTGACGAGCTGATGCGATTGCTGCGCAACGCGGAACAGGACGCCGCCGGCAAAGGCGTGGTCGGCGTGCGCGACTATGAGATGGCCGAGAACATCGACACGTGGATTGACCGCTTCAAGCAGGGGCTTGACGGATTGCGCATCGAAGCCGGCGTTTACCCCGAACGACTTCAGCAAGCCATCGACGACGGCTGGCATACCGGCGACGAACTTCCCGGAAGCCATGGCTTGGGCCATGTCGGTGCGATGAAGATGATTTCCGACGGCTCGCTCAACACCCGATCCGCCTACTGCTCCACACCGTATTCGGGCATTACGCCGGAAACCTACGGCACACTGAGCTACACCCCCGAGCAAATCGAATCGTATATGCGGCTCGCCACCGAACATGGCTTCGACATCGCCTGCCATGCCATCGGCGACGAAGCGAACACCATCGTGCTCGACTGCGCGGAACGTACCCACGCGCACGGCTCCATCGAGCATGCCCAAATGCTCAAGGAACGCGACATTCCACGTCTTGCGCAATTGGGACTTGCCGCGAGCATCCAGCCGCAGCACGCCATGGACGACCGTGACGTCATCACACGATTTTGGGGCAATCCCGCCGGAATTCCCTACGCGTTCAACAGTCTGCATCGGGCTGGAATCAAACTGCTTATGGGCTCGGACGCGCCGGTCGCGCCGTTGGATCCGTGGCTGGCCATTTCCGCAGCGGTGTTCGGCACGGAGAGTTCCGACCGGGAGCCTTTCCAGTCTGAGCAATGTCTGGATTTCGAAACCGCACTCGCTTCGTCCACCGCCCTGGGGCGTACGACGTTGCAAGCTGGAGATGCGGCAGACCTAGTGCTGCTGGATTGCGATCCGAGTGCGCTTGAGTCCCCTGAGGCCATGCGCGCCATGCCCGACCATGTGCTCGCCACCATGCTTGCTGGGTGCTGGACATATCAGTCTCACGTATCTCGCTTATAGATGGCGGAATCGGAAAGCCGCCCGATGCTATTTCGCTTATAGATGGCGGCGCCTCTACGTCATTAAGGTCTTAGAGGGTATGATTTACACCCTCTAAGACCTCTTCGCAAAATTCATCCGCCACCTATAAGCGAGATAGCACTGGACAAGCAGACGAATCCGCCATCTATAAGCGAGATACACGGCCAACAACGCACGAATGGCGCTTCAGTCTTTTTGGCAAGCCATGGACAACCGCTCGAATGCTTCGTCGCTTTCCACGATGAGGCTGTCGATTTTGCGCTTGCCCAGCTCACTCAGCCATTCGTCTGGATCCGTGCAGGCGAGCGCGCCGGCCTCCAGGAGTAACGGCCTGTGGCCGCCAATCACCACTTCGTCTGCGCCGACGGCTTGGACCGGTCCGTTGAAATGCGCGAAAGACTCGTCAGGAACGTCCGATTCAGTTCCGGCAAGCACCGCCGCATATGTGGCATATAGTTCGCGCCGACGGACCGCATACTCAGAGTCCGATTCACCCGCACGCCTTCTGCCGTCCACAATGTACGGCTTTCCCGTGGTGATGTAGTGGAAGAAATGGCGATTGATGGCGTCGCATTCCTCCCGCATCACGTCGCGAACCACTTCGACGCCCGCTTCCTCAAGGATGCGAAGGCCTTTGCCCGCCACAATCGGGTTCGGATCGACCGATCCGACCACCACGCGTGCGATGCCGTGCGCCAGAATCAAGTCAGTGCACGCCGGCTGCGATCCGACATGGCAGCAGGGTTCAAGCGTGTCGATGACCGTGGCGCCAGTCAGATCGATGCCGTGCGCGTCGGCATAGTCGAACGCCATACGCTCCGCATGCGGGCCACGATACCGGTCATGGTATCCGGTGGCGAGAACCTCGCCACCGGATACCACCACCGCGCCTACCAGCGGATTCGGGTCCACCCATCCCGCACCCTTGCGGGCCAGTTCAAGAGCCTGCGCCATATATTCGCGGTATTGCAACATGTCTTCCATGACCCCAAGCATATTGCACCAGTCCAAGCCGCACACGTTGTACCTCACATCCCGAAGCCGACGCGAACGGTCAGGGAATGGACAGGTTCGCCCAGCCGTCCGTCTCGCAGCCATGCGACGCTACAATATTGGCAGACCGGCAACATCCAACGAGAGGAATCACATGCAGCGTGAGATCATGACGTCCATCCCATTTTTGAGCCAGCCGTCCGCCGCAGCCGAGAACACCGAAGAGGATCTGGCCGTGGCACAGGACCTGAAAGACACGTTGGACGCGCATCGCAATGGTTGCGTGGGCATGGCGGCCAATATGATCGGCGTTCCCAAGCGCATCATCGCTTTTGTGGATGAGGATTTCGGCGGCCGCATTTTCGTGATGTTCAATCCACACATCACCGCCGAAGACGGCGCGTTCGATACGGCGGAAGGTTGCCTCTCGCTCCAAGGCGAGCGCCGCACCGTCCGATACCAGCGCATCGAAGTGGATTATATGGATCGGAAATTCCGCGAGCGCCACGCAGCGTTCACCGGTTTCACCGCGCAGATCATCCAACACGAGATCGACCACTGCGATGGCGTGATCATCTGATCGCCGACCTGCCGCCCACCAATCAATAGCCGCCCGCCGAAAACAGCCAACCCACCACCCTCGCACTCGAAAAGCGCGGAAAAACCAAGGAAAATCGCCGCCGCAGCACCTACGGGGGGCAACATCGGGACTTCCTTTTTCTCAGTACGTCAGCGTCATTCCCGTCCCGCGCGTTCCTTGATGAAACCAACGAACATATCGACGGCCTCCGGGGTGTCATGGCGGAAGAACAGGCTGGTCTTGGTATCCAGCGCGGTGACGGCCGCCATCTCCTCATCACTCAGCGTGAAGTCGAATACATCGATGTTCTGTTCCATTCGTTCCCGATGCGTGGACTTGGGCAACGCCACGATGTTCCGCTGCACCAGCCAGCGCAGAATCACCTAGGCGACCGACTTGCCATGGGTTTCGCCGATTTTCGCCAAAGTCGGATTATCGAACATGCCGGATCGCCCTTCGTCGAATGGCGCCCATGCCTCCTACGAGTAACCGCCACTCTGTGTAGACGGGATATGGGATAATCGGCGATGGTACTTTGCGTATGGACACGGTCCGAAAACACTTGGCTTCGATGAGTTGCAGCAGACTTGCGATTCGTCCGCAACCAGTCGCGCCGGCAACGCGCCGCAGCACGGCGAACAAGTGCGATTTTCCGTCGACCGACATACGCAAAACGCTGGAATTCCAACGTTTCTTAAGGATGGAACACAACATTGGCTGAGTTTATTTACCAGATGATCAAGGCCCGCAAGGCTTACGGCGACCGCGTGATTCTTGACGACGTGACCCTGAGCTTCCTGCCGGGCGCGAAGATCGGCGTCGTCGGCCCGAACGGCATGGGTAAGTCCACGCTGCTGAAGATCATGGCCGGCCTCGACACCGTTTCCAACGGCGAAGCCTACCTGACCCCTGGTTTCACCGTCGGCATTCTGCAGCAGGAGCCGCCGCTGGACGACACCAAAACCGTCGGCGAGAACATCAAGATGGCGTTCGGCCCGATCGCAGAAAAGGTGGCGCGTTTCAACCAGATTGGCGAGGAGATGGCCAATCCGGACGCCGATTTCGACGCGCTGATGGAAGAAATGGGCAAGCTGCAGAACGATATCGACGCGGCCAACGGTTGGGATCTCGACTCCCAGCTCGAGCAGGCCATGGACGCTCTGCAGTGCCCGGATCCGGATACGCCGGTGAGCGTGTGCTCCGGTGGCGAGCGCCGTCGTGTGGCACTGTGCAAGCTGCTGCTTGAGGCTCCGGATCTGCTGCTGCTCGACGAGCCCACCAACCATTTGGACGCCGAATCGATTCTGTGGCTGGAGCAGTTCCTGCACCAGTACAAGGGCGCCGTCATCGCCGTCACCCACGATCGTTACTTCATGGACAACGTGGCCGAGTGGATCTGCGAGGTCGACCGCGGCCACCTGTACCCGTACAAGGGCAACTACTCCACCTACCTGGAGACCAAGGCCAAGCGTATGGAGATCCAGGGCGCCAAGGACGCCAAGCTCGCCAAGCGCCTCAAGAACGAGCTCGAATGGGTGCGCAGCTCGCCCAAGGCCCGTCAGGCCAAGAACAAGGCCCGTCTGGAACGTTACGACCAGATGGAGCAGGAGGCACGCAACAACAAGAAGCTCGACTTCTCCGAGATCCAGATTCCGGCCGGCCCGCGTCTGGGTTCCACCGTTCTGGAAGCCGAGCATATCCACAAGGCGTTCGGCGACCGCGTGCTCATCGACGACTTGAGCTTCACCCTGCCGCGTAACGGCATCGTCGGCGTGATCGGCCCGAACGGCGTAGGCAAGTCCACCCTGTTCAAGACCATCGTCGGCTTGGAGCCGTTGACCTCCGGTTCGCTCAAGATCGGCGACACCGTGAAGATCAGCTACGTCGACCAGAACCGTGCCGGCCTTGACCCGAACAAGAACCTGTGGGAGGCCGTGTCCGACGGACTCGACTTCATCGAGGTGGCCGGCGTGGAAGTGCCGACCCGCGCCTACGTGGCGTCCTTCGGCTTCAAGGGTTCCGACCAGCAGAAGCTGGTGGGCGTGCTGTCCGGCGGCGAACGCAACCGTCTGAACCTGGCGCTGACCCTGAAGCAGGGCGGCAACCTGCTGCTGCTCGACGAACCGACCAACGACCTTGACGTCGAAACCTTGGAATCCCTCGAAAACGCGCTGCTCGCCTTCCCGGGCTGCGCCGTGGTGATCTCCCACGACCGTTGGTTCCTCGACCGTGTGGCCACGCACATCCTCGCATGGGAGGGCACCGACGAGAATCCGGCCAACTGGTACTGGTTCGAAGGCAACTTCCAGGCCTATCAGGAGAACCGCATCGCCCGTCTCGGCGAGGATGCGGCCCGCCCGCACCGCCTGCACCGCAAGCTGACCCGCTAAAGGCAGACAGATCCAATCAAGTCGCGTTAAGCGCAGATTTCAGCAAAGCGCCACCCTTCATTACGAGCGGTGGCGCTTTGCCATACGTCAACCGTTTGCCGCTAACCAACCGTTCATTCTTCTCACGTACTCGTTACAAAACAATCCGACGAAATTTACTACGTATGGATAGACTCGATGCCAGCATAAAGAGCTATCCACACGCGGAAGGAATCGAGGCCATCATGACGCAGACAGACATGACGCCGCTGCAGCGACTGGCAAAGGTGCTCCAGCTGGGCACGCCCTCAAACTATCGCAACCATACGTATATCAACGGCGAAAGCCTGTACTTCCCCACTGGCCGAGTCTACGGCGGACAGGTCATCGCGCAGTCGCTGATGGCCGCGTCGAGAACCGTCGCTCCATCCCGTCTGCCGAATTCCATCCACGGCTATTTCATTTCGGCCGGCGATATCCGTCAGGATCTGCTGTTCGACGTGGAAAATCTGCGTGACGGACGTTCCTTCTCCGCCCGTCGCGTGAATGTCACGCAGGCGCAGGGCTCGATTTTGACGGCAATCGCCAGCTTCCAGGAACATGACCAGGAAGGCATCGAATTCGCCGACCCGATGCCTGAGAACATTCCCGATCCCGACAGCCTGACCAGCGCGAAGCAACTGATGGAGCCGTATGCGGAACAGTCGCCGTTCGCCAAGTATTATGCGGAGAAGTCGCCGTTCGATATTCGCCATGTGACGCGCACCATCATGCTTGGCGCCGACAAGAAGAGCGCCAGCGAGGATTCCGGCAAGCAGATGGTGTGGATGAAGGCCGACGGCAAGGTGGACGTGCCGCAGGTCATGCATCGTGCGATGCTGGCGATGGGCTGCGACCAGATCATGCTGGAGCCGATTCTGCGCCGTGCTGGCTTAAGCATCGCCACGCCGGGCATTTCGTATGCGTCCATCGACCATTCGATGTGGTGGTACCGCGACATCGACATCAACCAGTGGCATCTGTACGTGCAAGACACGCCGACCGCGGCGCACGGACGCGGCTTGGGCCAAGCGAAGGTCTACACACAGGATGGCGAGCTGGTGGCCTGCATGGCGCAGGAAGCGATGTTCCGCGTGCCGAAGAAGGACTGAGACGGAGTTAAAGAAGGTCTGACGTTCAGACTTTCGATTTCGTGGCAGGATTCGTAGCCGATTTTGTAGACGCCTTCGTGGCGGCGGCCGCATAGCGATTGCGCTGTGCGGCCTTTTTCACGGCCGGACTTTCCGGCCCGTCGATAGGCGGGATGCGGCACAGCCACTCCCCCACGATGCCGACGATCATGTCGGCGACGCATACCACGCAGGCCACCACGCATTCGATGATGGCTTGGCTATAGAATTCCGCCTCACCATGCGGCAGACTCATGATGATCTGCCCACCGTACCAGCCGGCCAACGCCGCGCCCGCAAGTCCGAGCGCTTTGCAGGCCACCAGCGTGCCGAACGCCTTCTGCGGGTCCAATGGCTTGAGCTGCGCGCGTTTGACGGGATCTTTGGTCGTGTATTTATGAATCTGCAGAGCCATGTACAGCACCACACCGCCCAACACGGCCAGCACCACCGGTACGATCCAGGGTGCGCCAACCAACGGCAGGCCTGAAATCTCGCCGTATTTCGCCAATCCCATGCCGGCCAGCACGCCAAGCGCGGCCGCAAGGACGAATGACCACCAAGGGGTTCTGCGTGCTCTCATAGCGTGTCTCCGATAATCCAATTGTCGGTCAGCATGCCCACTTGCGCGGCGTCCGGAGCCATCGCCAACAGGAACGCGACCGGATCCCTGCCGAGTTTCGCGTCCGGATCCATGTCGAACCATGGGGCGAGCACGGCCGCATGCTCACGTGCGGACGGCCACGGCACCATGCAATCAGGTTCGTTGCGGACCACGCCTTCCATGTCCACAAGGTCGAGGTCGAGGTCATCCGAAATGGAGGATGACACCGATTCCAACGCACCGATAAGCTCACGCGCGTCCATGCGCGTGGAAATCTGCATGACGGCGGCCATTTTGTCCGGATAGTCGTCGACCTGGCTGACATGGTACAGCGGCGAAATACCTTCCACCTGGTTGCCGGGAAGCGCGTCGATGGCCACGATCGCCTGACGGAACTGGTGTTCCGCATCAGTTGAAACGCTATCCAGGGAAATGACCGCTCGACGGGATGCCGGTCCCGGTTTCGCCGCGGCCGCAGCGGCTGCTTTGGAGGCCGCCGTACCTTCCGGAAATTCAATGGAATCAATGGATTCAACAGAATCGACATCGTCCATCGCATCAACGTCATCTGCAGACGTCCCAATGTCGGAATCGCGAACTATGGGATCCTGAGCTCCGGCAACCATCCAATCGTCCGCGATCTCATCGATATGGTCGCGGTCGGACGTTTCGTGCAGCAGTTGCGCCACGGAACCGGCGTGCGCTCCCCCGAGTTCTGCGTCCGGTTCAAGCGCAAGCCACGGCCCCAATACGAAAGCCCGCTGCCATGCGCGCGGATGCGGCAACGTCAGGTCGGGGTCGGCGCTTTCCTGCCCGTCAAAGTCGATGATGTCCAAATCGAGCGTGCGCGACGTCCAATGGTCGGTGCGCACGCGACCATGCGAGGCTTCGATGCGCTGCAAACCGGCCAGCAGTTCGGCGGCCGAAAGCCTGGTATCCACGGACACGACCGCATTGCGGAATTCCGCAGTACCTTCCGGCATGCCCCATGCGTCGGTCCGATAGAGCGGCGACACCCCCGTCACCTGCGTGGAGGGAAGCCCATCAATGCACCGAACGGCGTCACGCAAGGTGGCGGTCACATCGCCCTGATTGCCTCCCATGGCGATGATGGCATGATGCACCTGCCCATGTTCCGACGACCGCTCACGCGATGGACTGTCAACTGTTTCACGGGAACGTTCCACGGTCACGCTGACATCGTCGAACGGCACGGTGATCGGCGCATTCGGCTTATGCACGGTGACCTGCGTGCGGCACACGGCCGGAAAGCCGAGAATCATGCCGACGATACGATTGGCCAGCTTTTCAATCAAATCGACGTGTTCGCCTTCGATGATGGCCACGATGCCTTTGGCGATCGCACCATAGTCGACGGTGTCGTTCAGATCGTCGGAACGGCCGGCGGCAGCGAGGTCGAGGAACAGCGTGGCGTCCACCACGAAGGTCTGGGCCCGCTCATGCTCGAAGTCGAGCACGCCATGTTTGCCCGTCGCGCGGATTCCCGTCAGTCGAATCTGATCCATACCAGCCTTCCTTTGCCGTTCCTACGTTCCGTATTCCTATTATTTCCGCGATTGCGATGTTGTGACTATCTGCGATTCGCACGGTCACGCGTTCGCATACTCGCGCCATGCGTTGCCGACGGCGACCGCGTCGCGGCTTTTCGCCACGTCCTGCACGCGCACGGCCCACACGCCATGTTCCGCGCACAGGGCGCTGATGGCCGCGGTGGCGTTGTCTTTTGAGGCCATGTCCGGCTCGGTCACACCGGCGCCGGCAAGCAGCGAGCCGACGAAACGTTTGCGGGACGCGCCGATCAGCACCGGATAGCCAGCCGCGTTGAACCGGTCAAGCGCCGCCAGAATCGGCAGGTTATGCTCCACGCCCGGCTTGGAGAAGCCCAGGCCCGGGTCGATGATGACCTGTTCGGCCTGCACCCCGGCTTCAAGCACCGCATCCACCTGACGCATCAGCTCGTCATACACGTCATTCACCACGCCATGCTCGTAGCGGGAGGTGTCGGCGTCCGGCACATTGCCCGCGGCGCCGGCAAGCC
>ENA-OPVG01002446-OPVG01002446.1-human-gut-metagenome-genome-assembly--contig:-NODE-2446-length-11208-cov-3.317224_pt1 | contig 11208 bp, 9 predicted proteins | sample MGYA00241093_ERZ501975 | MGnify/ENA primary metagenome ERZ501975 (study PRJEB25962, sample SAMEA2042993) | human gut metagenome | biome: human gut; feature: human-associated habitat; material: faeces... | reverse complement strand
ATTCCAATTTTGCTTCAATGCCAAAAGTTGTAGCAGAAGGAAGAAGAAGCATTAAATTCCTTACAGAGGATAATGGATGTATCAATGGCTGTTGTTCAGGAGTTACAATATGTTCAGAAACAGAGTTTAATCCAGAGCCTGGATTTCATGATGACCAGGAGGGATTTTTTGTGTTGGAAGGAAATGGATTTGTCAGGCTTGACAACGAAGAGTTTGAGGTTAAAGCGGGGGATTCATTCATAGCATTACCGGGTGTAAGACATACAATGAAAACGGTAGATTCAGAAAAGCCATTGAAGGTTTTCTGGTTTCATAGTGGAATTTGATTAGATATATTTTGCGGCTGGCTTGATGGGGAGCTGATATGGAGGTTGCAATGATTGATGAACTAAGCAGTGAAGATGAGAAGAAGAAATGGCTGTTTAAAGAGAATATAAGGCTGCAGGAATTAAGCAGAAATCTGGAAGATGAGAGAAAACTCATTGAGATTCAGATGGGAATGCTTCAGAGACAGCAGAGTAAGAATATGCTGCTAAAGAAACAGCTTGAGAGTCAGAGAGATTTATTTGAACAAAAATGGAATATTCTGGAAAGGGAAACAAGACAGCTTGCAATTGATAAAGATAAGTTCGAGCGGGAAAAGCTTATATATAAGGACAAGGTTTACCGTGAGGCAAGGCGCAGTATGTCCAATGCTGAAAATGTAAAGATATTCTTTAAGGGTGTTGAGGATACAGCATCCTTAAAAAAGCGTTATAAGGCGCTTTTAAAGATATATCATCCTGATAATATGCATGGAGATAAAGAACTTTTACAGGCAATTAATACAGAATATGAAAGATTATCAAGATTTTATCTTGGAACATAATAAAAAATGATGTATAATAAGCGTTAGTTTTGTAAAACAAGGCAGAAAATAAGGAGGAATATATGTTTAAGATTAACGATAATTATTTAAAGCTTCCAGGAAGCTATTTATTTTCAACAATCGGTAAGAAAGTAGCAGCTTATCAGCAGGCTAATCCAGATAAGGAAATCATCAGACTTGGTATTGGCGATGTTACACAGCCATTAGCACCGGCAGTAATTGATGCATTACATAAGTCAGTTGACGAGATGGGACATGCCGAGACTTTCCACGGATATGCACCAGATCTTGGATATGAATTCTTAAGAAGTGCAATTGCAGACCATGATTACAAGAAGCGCGGATGTGATATATCAGCAGATGAGATATTCGTATCAGATGGAGCAAAGTCTGATTCAGGTAATATCGGAGATATCTTCTCAGTAGATAATAAGATTGCAGTATGTGACCCTGTATATCCTGTATATGTTGATACTAATGCAATGGCAGGAAGAACAGGAGATTATATTCCAGAGAAGCAGGCATGGAGTAATGTTGTTTATATGCCTTGTACAGCAGAGACTAACTTTGCACCAGAACTTCCAAAAGAAACACCAGATATTATATATCTCTGCTTCCCTAACAATCCAACAGGTTCAACAATCACTAAGGACGAACTTCAGAAGTGGGTTGATTATGCTAATAAGGTTGGTGCTGTTATTATCTATGATGCAGCATATGAAGCATACATTTCAGAACCAGATGTTCCTCATACAATATATGAGTGTGAAGGTGCAAGAACATGTGCAATCGAACTCAGGTCATTCTCTAAGAATGCAGGATTTACAGGTGTAAGACTTGGCTTCACAGTTATTCCTAAGGATCTTAAGTGTGGAGATGTAACACTTCACAGCCTCTGGGCAAGAAGACATGGAACTAAGTTTAACGGAGCTCCTTACATTGTACAGAGAGCAGGCGAGGCAGTTTATTCAGAAGCTGGACAGAAGCAAACAGGTGAGCAGATTGCTTACTACATGAACAATGCAAAGACAATTCTTGAAGGACTTAAGTCAGCAGGATATACAGTATCAGGTGGTGTTAATGCACCATATATCTGGTTGAAGACTCCAGATAAGATGACAAGCTGGGAATTCTTCGATTACCTTCTTGAAAAGGCTAATGTTGTTGGTACACCAGGCTCAGGATTCGGACCAAGTGGTGAAGGATACTTCAGACTGACAGCATTCGGTTCATATGAGAATACAGTGAAGGCACTTGAGAGAATCAAGGCACTTTAATCAGTAATATATAAGTATTAAAAATAAAAATGCTGTGCGTTAACAAGATGATGTTAATGCACAGCATTTTTTATAAAATTAATTAGCTTTTTTAGTTTCGTCTTTCTTCTCAGGTATAATCTTTACAATAACAGATTCAGCTCTGTTAGAAGCAACCTTTTCGACAAACATCCAGACATTATCAACAGTGATTTTATCACCGGCTTTAGGAAGTCTGTCAAGTCTTTCAACGATAAGTCCACCAACTGAATCATTATCTTCAGATTCAAGTTTAGTGCCAAGTTCATCGTTTAAATCGTCGAGTTTAAATGAACCATCAACTCTGTATGTAGTATCATTAATCTTAGATAAAGCTTCCTTTTCGTCAGTATCATATTCATCACGGATTTCACCAACAATCTCTTCAAGCAGGTCTTCTGTAGTAATCATTCCTGATGTTGTTCCATATTCGCTAAGGACAATGGCAATGCTTGTTGAACTTAACTGCATTTCCTTAAACAGGTCAGAAGTATTCTTCTGTTCAAATGTAAAGAATGGCTTTCTGATAATGTTCCTTATGTTAAATGTATCGTTATCAGAAGGATTGACAATTAAATCCTTAATATTAAGAATGCCGATTACATTATCAGGTGTATTCTCATAAATAGGAATACGTGTATACATTGTCTGTCTGAACAGAGAAATTATATCATCATATGATGAGCTGACATCAGCAAGAGTCATATCAATTCTTGGAATCATCACATCTTTAGCTGTTGAATCACCAAAATCAAAGAGGTTATTAATGATTTTCTTTTCGTTAGATTCAATTACACCTTCCTGCTGGCTTACATTAACAATGGTTCGTATCTCATCCTCAGTAAATATATCTTTCTTCTTGTTATTGTCAATTCTTAATAACCATAAGAAGAAGCCTGCAAGGTGGTCTACTATGAATATAACGGGTGTAAGAACAATCATAAGCACCCATATTATAGGAGCATAAGCCATTGCCATATTAGTGGCATACATGTTGGCAGTATTCTTAGGTGTAATCTCACCAAATATAAGAACAAGAAGCGTAAGAACACCGGTAACAATACCTGTCGCTTTATTACCCCATACACTGATTGTAAATGATGTAGCTAATGCAGAACAGCTGATATTGACTATGTTATTGCCAATAAGAACAGCAGAGAGCATCTTTGCCGGCTGGTCAATAATCTTAATTACAAGAGCAGCCCTCTTATTACCCTCTTCAACTAAAGACAGCACTTTGATTCTGTTCACAGTGATAAATGAAGTCTCTGCAGATGAGAAAAATGCTGATAAAACCAATAAAATAACAATTGCAATAAGTTGGATGATACTATCCGTATCCAAGAAAAATCCCTCCAGTCATAAAATTAAAATATTTCTTTTCATTCTACAGTACGCACATTGTGCCGTCAAGTGCTATTAAAGAAAACAGGAGATAATCATAAGATAACATTTTTAATCATACAATTAATAAAAAGAGGACAACAAAGGAAATCAATGGATTATATAAGAAAAATGGTTAAATCTCTTATTGCAGGATATGTAATAACTCTGCTTATGCTAGTACTTCTTACATATTTTATGAGAAAATTTATACTTGATGAGAAAGCGGTTGATAATATTATATTTGGAATATATGTGGCAGGAAGCTTTACAGGTGCAATGCTTAGTGCATGGATGATAAAAAAGAGGAGAGTGGTTACAGGAATTATATATGGAGCAGTGTATATTACAGTGTTATTGGTAATAGCTACAATAATGAAGAAACAGGCACCAGACAGTAGTAATAATATTGCCATGTCAGTAGCTGCATGTATAGCTGCGGGGGCATTTGGTGGATTTTTCAGTCCATAATGTGGGGAATTATAATAACAAATAATTATTTTGTGAAAAATTTTAAAAAATAAAAAGGAAAAACACAAGCTTTGTTGAATAATTAAATTGTGAGCTTTAAAATTAGTGTTTCAGTGCGGGAGGCACATACAGATGAACATTAGAGAGGAACAGGAAAAGAGGGAACATCTGATATTCAGCCCATATGCAAGCTTTTCTGACGAGTCAAGAGGACGCGACAGAGATGAAGAACCATGCCCTATGAGAACTATATATCAGAGAGACAGAGACAGAATTATTCATTGTAAGACATTCAGGCGTTTAAAGCATAAGACGCAGGTATTTCTTGCACCAGAGGGAGACCATTACAGAACAAGACTGACTCATACCTTAGAGGTTGCCCAGATTGCAAGAAGTATAGCAAGGGCACTTAATCTTAATGAAGATCTGACAGAAGCTATTGCATTGGGGCATGACCTTGGACACACACCATTTGGACATGCAGGTGAGAGAACACTTAATTCTTTATGTCCTATGGGATTTGCTCATTACAAACAGAGTATAAGAGTTGTTGAATTTCTTGAAAAGGATGGTCAGGGACTTAACCTTACATGGGAAGTGCGTGATGGAATATTGAACCATAGAACATCAGGCAGTCCATCAACTCTTGAAGGAAAAGCAGTTAGACTTTCCGATAAGATAGCGTATATTAATCATGATATAGATGATGGAATAAGAGCAGGGATATTGAAGGAAAGTGACATTCCTTCAGAATATACTGATGTTCTTGGTAATTCAACCAAGGAAAGACTTAATACCATGATTAGCGATATTATAATGAACAGCATAGGAAAGAATGATCTTGTAATGTCAGAGCCTGTACGTAAAGCAATGACAGAATTAAGAAAATTCATGTTTGAAAGTCTGTATCTTAATCCGACAGCCAAAAGTGAGGAAGCGAAAGCAGATAAGCTGATAACAGAATTGTACAGATACTATGTTGCGAACACAGATAAACTGCCGGATACATATAAGAGATTTATAACAGAATTTGATGAAAGACCGGAGCAGGTTGTGTGTGATTATATAGCTGGCATGAGTGATCAGTATTCAATAAGCAAGTTTCAGGAAATCTTTGTACCAAAGGCCTGGAAGGGATGAAGTAATGTATTCAAGAGAAGTAATAGATGAAGTAATATCCCGGAATGATATAGTTGATGTTATATCCGGGTATGTCAAATTGAAGAAGAATGGAAGTTCATATACCGGATTGTGTCCGTTTCATAATGAGAAATCACCATCATTTTCGGTTTCAGGACAGCGGCAGTTATATCATTGTTTTGGATGCGGCGCTGGGGGTAATGTCATAACATTTGTTATGGAATATGAGAATATGACATTCTTAGAGGCAGTTAAGATGCTAGGTGAAAGAGCCGGAGTTGCACTGCCGCAGACGTCTATGTCAGAAGAAGACCGCAAAGAAAGAGGGATAAGAGACAGGCTTTTAGAGATTAATAAGATTGCTGCCACATATTATTACAGGCAGCTTAGAAGTGAGAATGGGAAAGCCGGTCTTGATTATCTTAAAAAGCGTGAATTGTCTGACAGTACAATTAACAGCTTTGGACTGGGGTATGCAACACAGTCAACAGGTAATCTGTACAAGCTGTTGAAGGACAAAGGTTATGATGATGATATTCTGAAGGAATCAGGACTTTTTACTTATGAGAGAGGTATTCATGAAAAGTTCTGGAACAGAGTAATTTTTCCAATCATGGATATTAATAATAAGGTCATAGGATTTGGTGGACGAGTTATGGGTGATGCCAAGCCAAAGTATCTTAATTCACCGGAGACAAGGCTGTTTGATAAGAGCCGCAATCTGTATGGACTTAATATAGCAAGAACATCAAGAAAGCCTAACATGATAATATGTGAAGGCTATATGGATGTTATATCAATGCATCAGGCGGGATTTAACCAGGCGGTTGCGTCACTTGGAACGGCACTGACGCCGGGACATGCAAGGCTGTTAAAGAGATATACAGATAATGTGCTTATAACCTATGACAGCGATGAGGCAGGAGTTAAGGCGGCACTTCGGGCAATTCCGATTCTTAAGGAAGCAGGGCTTTCAACGAAGGTAATTAATATGCGGCCATATAAGGATCCTGATGAGTTTATTAAGGCTATGGGTGCAGAGGCATTTCAGGAAAGAATTGATAATGCAGAGAACAGCTTTATGTATGAGATAGGAACCATGTTAAGAAATTACGACAGGGGGGATCCGGAAAGCGAGACTGCATTTGAAAGAGAGGTCGCAGCAAAGCTTGTTACATTTAAAGAAAAGCTGGAACGTGATAATTACCTTAAAGCAGTGTGCAGGCAGTTTATGATACCAGAAGATGGCATGAGGCAGATGGTATCAAGACTTGGTAATCAGGAAGGGATTATTTCAAGAAATGCAGGTGCAGGTACTATGCAGCCAACTGTTGAGCGTAAGCCGAAGAAGAAGCGTGAAGATGGTTTAAGACAGGCAGAGAAAATGCTTCTTACATGGCTCATAAGTGACAGGGACATATTTGATAAGGTTGCAGCTTACATTAAGCCGGAGGATTTTATTGACCCGTTATTTTCGGGTGTGGCAGAGAAAGTATATGAACAGTATGGGACAGGAAATATAAGCCCTGCTGCAATTATAGCTGATTATGCAACAACAGAAGAACATACGGAAGTCGCAGCAATGTTTTCGGCAGACCTGGATGAGAGCCTTAATAATCTGGAAAGAGAAAAGACTCTTAATGACATTGTTATCAGAATTAAGGCTAACAGCCTTAATCATGAACTTAATAAGACTGTAGACCCGAAGCGTATGCAGGAGATAATAATTGAACAGCAGAAGCTGAATCAGATTCATATTAAGTTATAAATATATAGAGCGTGTTACGCGAAGAAGAATGGAGAAGAGAAATGGCTAAGAAAATGGTAGAAACATTAGAAGAGAATGTTAAGGAGGCTAAGGAAGAAAAGACAACAGAAAAGAAGACTCCTGCAAAAAAAGCAGCAGCAAAGAAGACAACTAAGAAAGATGAGATTAAAGAAGAAGTAAAAGAAGAGACAGAAAACAGTGACGCAGATGATGCAGAAGCACAGGAAGCTAAATTCTGGGAGAAGATAGAGGGTATTCTTGCAATAGCCAAGAAGAAAAAGAATGTACTTGATTATCAGGAAATTATGACATATTTTCAGGATACAGATTTTGAAGCTGACAGAATGGAGAAGGTATTTGAAATTCTTGAGCTAAAAAAAGTAGATGTAAGAATGAATGATGTACCTGATGAAGATGAGGATATTATTCTTGATGATGAAGATGAGATTGATATTGAGAAGATAGATCTTTCTGTTCCTGATGGAATCGGTCTTGATGATCCGGTAAGAATGTATCTGAAGGAGATAGGTAAAGTACCTCTTCTTAGTGCTGATGAAGAGATTGAGTATGCCAAGAGAATGGAAGAAGGAGATGAGGAAGCCAAGAAAAGACTTGCAGAAGCTAACTTAAGACTTGTTGTAAGTATTGCAAAACGTTATGTTGGACGTGGTATGCAGTTCCTTGATCTTATTCAGGAAGGTAACTTAGGTCTTATAAAGGCTGTTGAGAAATACGATTACAGAAAAGGATTCAAGTTCAGTACATACGCTACATGGTGGATCAGACAGGCTATTACAAGAGCTATAGCTGACCAGGCCCGTACTATAAGAATTCCTGTTCATATGGTAGAGACAATTAACAAGCTTGTAAGAGTACAGAGACAGCTGCTTCAGGAACTTGGAAGAGAACCATCACCAGAGGAGATTGCAGATAATATGGATATTCCTGTAGAGAGAGTAAGAGAGATTCAGAAGATTTCGCAGGAACCGGTATCTCTTGAGACACCTATTGGTGAAGAGGAAGACAGCCATCTTGGAGATTTCATTCAGGATGATAATGTTCCTGTTCCGGCAGAGGCAGCAGCATCTACACTTCTTAAGGAACAGCTTGTAGAAGTTAAAGAACGTAAGGCTGTGGGAAAGAAAATCAGAGTTAAAATGATGTGAGGCTATTATGGAAAATGGATATAGAACTAAAGTTGGAGTTATAACATATCATTCTGCCTATAACTTTGGCTCTGTTTTACAGGCTTTAGCTACGCAAGAAGCAATCAAGCGTTTGGGGTATGAAGCTGATATTATTAATTATAGAATGAAAAGGCAGAAGCAGTACTACCAAAAACTTTACAGGACGGCGTTTGGTTCCAAGACATTTATTAAGGATCTCATTATGATGCCGGTAAGGGGAAAAAGGCTTCAGAGAGCAAAGGCATATGAACAATTTATCGAGTCAAGATTGAGCCTTACAAAGGAGTTTGAAGTTCCGGAAGCAGCGATGCAGGTATTTGCTGAATACCCCTGTATTGTTAGCGGAAGCGATCAGATTTGGAATTTTCATTCAAATGAACTGGAAGGGCAAGCAATCGATTATATGAAGCCGTATTTATTGTCTGACTTTAACGGCAAGAAGGTTTCTTATGCATCTTCGATAAGTAACATGTCTGATGTGGAGCTTGATTCAATTATCGGCTACATTTCTCAGTTTGACCATCTTTCGTTCAGAGAGGCAAGTAGCAATAAAAGAATAAATGAAAAATACAAATTGGGATCGATCAATGTTCCGGATCCTACGTTTCTTCTATCCAGAAAAGATTGGATTGATTTGTTGGACCTAAAACAGAGCAAAGATGAAAGGTATATTTTGTATTATTCGTTACGTAGCTATAAACCGCAAAGAGAGCGCATTGCATTGCTTAAACAAATCTCGGAGCGTACTGGATATAAAGTAAAAGTGGTTACACCTTTTGTTTATTTAAACTATCCAGATGATTGCTTTGAAATTCATCCGGAATTTGGTCCGCTGGAGTTTATAAGTAACATCATGAATGCTGAGATGATTATAACAGATTCTTACCATGGAACTATACTATCGGTCAATTTCGAGAAGAATTTTTTCTCGATGTGCGAAAATACAGGAAGCGAGTTCAGAAAGACAGATATCCTGTGTCAACTGGGACTCGAAAACCGCATAATCGCTGATATTGAAGAATCCTTTACAAAGCTTGATTCTGCAATCGATTATACACAAGTAAGGTTAAAGGTCGAGGCTCTGCGCACGATTGGATATGATTATTTAAAAAACGCACTGAGTTCAGATTAAAGGCTGTTTTGTTGATTACAGGGATTGACTATGAAGAAGTGTGATATTTTGCCATTGATACTGGGGTTACTTAAGAGCATTACATGAAAATGTTAATTGGATAAAGTAAAATAATATCTATGGACTCGATTAAAGAGTAGCCCTAAGTATACCATTAATAACATATAAGGAATATGCCGTATGACTGAACAGAATAAAAGCAGTAAACTTTCAGAGCTAAAGAAAAACACTCTGATCATTGGAATAGCAACATTCGGAAGCAAAGCGATATCCTTTATCCTTGCTCCATTGTATTCATACTACCTGACAACAGCGGAATATGGTACTATGGACTTGGTGACAACAACGGCTTCGTTGTTGCTGCCAATCCTTATGGCGGATGTCTATGAAAGTGTCTTTCGCTTTACAAGTGATCCGGATGAAGACAATAATAAAGTATTGACTAATTGCTCTTTGATTGCCTTGATTGGTACAATTATAGGAGCATTGCTCATCATACCAATTTCTCTGATATATCAGAATCTTCCCGTAATATTGATTATTTATCTTTATGTGGTCATAGATGGTTTTACTTTGATTTTTAGTTGGTATGAGCGTGGAAGTGGCAAAATAAAGGTATTTGCTTTTTCGGGGGTTGTGAACTCGGCTTTCCAGCTGGTATTTACTTTTCTTTTTATTGTTTTGCTTAGATATGGCCTGAATGGCTGGTATATTGGATTCCTTTTTGCAAAAATTATAACATTTGTCTATCTTTTTATTAATGTAAGGCCTTTTAAAGTTATCAAAAGACAGCATCTTGATAAGGCTTATCAAAAAAGACTGCTAAAGCATTGTATTCCACTTATGCCTACAACGGTTATGTGGTGGGTCTTGAATGTGTCCGATCGGTATGCTATTGGCATTTTTATGGGAATGGCAGCAAACGGTATCTACGCTGTTTCCAATAAAATCCCTTCGATTTTAAATGCATTTGAGAGTATATTTTATCAGGCTTATCAAACGACAGCAATCAACTCTCTCGATGATAAGGAGCGTAATAACTTTTACAGTAGAATATTCAACAACTACTTTGTGTTTATGATGCTGGGCTATGTCGGTATTCTAGTGGTGTCTCGTCCAATGATCATTTATTTGTTTGATTCGAGTTATGCTGATTCTTGGCTATATATTCCTCCTCTGCTTGCTGGAGCTGTTGCACATGCTATTGCATCTAACCTTGGTTCATACTATGTTTTGTTCTATCAAACAAAAGGGGCTTTCCTGACTAGTGTTTGGGGAGCATTGACAAATATAGTTTTAAATTTTTTGCTCATTCCCTATTTTGGACTTATGGCAGCGGCTTTGACCACTCTTACGGGTTATATAGTAATGTTCTTTTTTCGGTGGAGGGATATTAAAAAGTTCATAACGATAAAATTGGAATTAAAAAGAATCTTAATTATGCTGTCAATTTCTGCTATTCAAACTGCACTTTATTTTTGGAATAGTTGGTTTGGGATAGCTGCAATGGCTCTTGTGGGGTGTATTGCTCTTGCGATAAATAAAGATATGCTACTGCGACTTGTGAAGAGAAAATAATGCTGTCTCGTCCACGAAAAGCGAATGGGTCGTTGAATTCGATGAGCTAGGAGAAAATGATGTATATGGTGCAACAGGTAAATAAACTTGGAAAAAGCGATTGGTACATGGCTTGGTATCAAGATGATGAAGTGCTTATGAATAGTTCATCGGGTGGTGCGTTTACAGCAATTGCTGAAGTCGTTCTTCAAGATAATGGCGTTGTATTTGGTGCGACATTTGACGAGAAGACATGGGATGTCTATCATAAGCCGGTTACCTGCATTGAAGAATTAAATGATATTCGCGGTAGCAAGTATTATCAAAGCCAGGCGTTTTTAGCATATGCTGACTGCAAAAAATATTTGGATGCGGGAATAGAAGTTCTCTTCTCAGGTACGGCTTTT
>ENA-OPVG01002441-OPVG01002441.1-human-gut-metagenome-genome-assembly--contig:-NODE-2441-length-11228-cov-4.072675_pt1 | contig 11228 bp, 10 predicted proteins | sample MGYA00241093_ERZ501975 | MGnify/ENA primary metagenome ERZ501975 (study PRJEB25962, sample SAMEA2042993) | human gut metagenome | biome: human gut; feature: human-associated habitat; material: faeces... | reverse complement strand
AACCATTCACATATGGAATGACTCGCCTAAAAAAAGAGGAACTGTTTCTAATATGGCATTAAAAATAAAAAACATTGTAAGAAGATTGGAATACACGAGCAATTACAAGTGGGAAATTAGAAATATTGAACAAAGAATTTTGGAAGATACGACAACTAAGACACCACTTATGCATGTTGTGTTAGAGTTAGAATTCAAATCTTCTAGTAAAGGAGGAAAAAGAAGTGATCAATAAATTTGATTTGCAATTATTCGCTGATGAAAGTCCTGAAACAATTTCAGGTAAAAAACTTGTCTACTTGTTTAGAGTGGCCGAAGATTCAAAAACAGAAAATGCAGGTGCTTTAGCTTTCGTGACTGAAAACGAAAGAACAACATCTAAAGATGCTGATTCTACACAAACAAAAGATGGAAATGTTCGTACACCTGGCGCTGCTGAAATTGAAATCACAAGCACATCATTATTGCCTAAAGGGGATAAGATGATTGATAAATTAGAATCAGCAATGCTAAATGACAAACTTGTAGAATGCTGGGAAGTAAATTTAGCTGAACCAGGTTCTAGCACAAATAGTGGTAAATATAAATCAAAATATTATCAAGGATATATTACTGAATTAGGAATTTCTTCTAATGCTGAAGATAATGTTGAAGTAAGTATCACTTATGGAGCTAACGGTCAAGGAGCAGATGGGTATGCAACTTTAACTGATGAACAAAAAGAAATTGCATCCTATGTTTATAAAGATGTAACCAGAGAAAGTGAATAAAGCGGATAAAAATATCCGCTTTTTATTTTGAAAAAAGGAGAATAATCATGGAATTAACTATTAACGAAAAAGTATACAACTTTAAATTTGGGATTGGATTTGTGAGACATTTAGACGGAAAATCATCAATCAAACAAGATGGGATTCAATTTGGAATTGGATTGGAAACATTGATTCCTAATTTATTGACAGGGAATACTGTTACTTTATCCGATTGCTTGTTTGTAGCAAATATGACTGAAAAGCCAAGAATCACTCAAGATCAGCTTGATAACTATATCGATGATGAAAAAACAAATATCGATTCTCTTTTTGATGATGTGCTAGAAGAGCTAAAAAAGTCGAATGCTACAAAGAAGAAAGCAGAGAAACTGTTAGAAAATTATCAAAAAGAACAAGAAAGATTGGAAGCAATGGAAGCGGCTCAAAATCAAGTGACAGAATAACATATGAAAAAATAGTAGAAAACTGTTTTCGATATTTAGATATCAATGATATTGATAAAATCAATCGCCTAACGATTAACGAATATAAGTATTTGATGTCAGGTGCTAAATATAAGCTTGTTGATCAACAGGAACAAATTTTCTTGTTGGCGTGGGCCATTCGACAAGCTAAGTCTAGGAAAAAAAGCGGTAGATATTTTTATCGCACATTTAATCAATTCTTTAATCGTAAAAAAATCGAAAATCAGTTGGATAACAAAAAAGATACTTCCTCTCTTATTTCAAGAATTCAAGAAGCAATAAAAGTACAAGAAGGGAAGTGATAATTATTGGAAACATATAGTGTAAAGGCCGTACTTAGTGCTGTTGATCAAAACTTTACAAGCACTATGAAAATGGCTAACAGTAGTCTTTCAGGCATTAAAAGTGCAAGTGAAGGAGCTACTAGTTCAATAATGAAAATTGCTAGTGGTATAGGTGTTTTTAAAGCATTATCTGCAGGTGCTAATATGTTGACAAGCTCAGTCAGTGGTGCAGTTGATAGATATGATACATTAACAAAATATCCGAAAGTATTAACTAATCTCGGATATAGTACACAACAAGCGAATAAATCGACAGTTAAGTTGAAAGAAGGAATTCAAGGTTTACCAACAGCCTTAGATGATGTCGTCAAAACGTCACAAAGACTTACTGTTTTAACAGGTAATTTAGATAAGTCTACTGATACAACATTAGCTTTGAACAATGCTTTTCTGGCTAGTTCAGCTTCTGTTTCAGATACATCAAGAGGTATGGAACAGTATATACAGATGCTTTCAAAAGGGACTGTTGATATGCAGTCTTGGAGAACATTACAAGAAACAATGGGCTATGCATTAAGTGAAACAGCAAAGCAACTTGGAATTGCAAGCGGTTCTTCTAATGAATTATATAGTTCGTTACAATCTGGGCAAATTACATTTGATCAATTAAATGATGCCCTGATTGAATGTTCTACTAGAACAGGTGGTTTTGCTGAAATGGCATTAGAAGCAAGTGGTGGAATTAAGACATCGTTTGCTAATATCCAAACTGCTATTAAGAGCGGCATGGAAGGAACGATTTCAGCTATCGATACAATGTTGAGTAATTCAGGGTTGCCTAAAATTCAAGAAATGTTGGATGATGTCAAAAAAGGAATAAACAAAGTTTTCGGAAGCTACACATTATTAGATGATGGTACTAAAAAGTTTAACGGAGGTTTAGTACAGGCTGTTGCAAATTTTGATAACCTTAAGGGATTAGCTATGCAGACAGGATCTATTTTAGCTGGACTGACAGTAGCGACTGGAAGTGTTGATTATATAAAAGCTTTAGGTGGAGGGTTTGATGCTCTTTCACTTAAAACAAAGCTATTTAATAAAAGTTTAGCTGATACAAAAAATAAAATTTCTGTAGTAAGTAAAGTGCTTAAAGGAAATTTGTCATTAGGAACTAATGAATTTAAAAGACTGACGGCTAGTAGCCAAGTTCTTGCCGAAAAGGTAACAATTTTAAAAGGTGCACTTAACGGACAATTTGGATCAGATGCATTTGGAAAATTGAGCAAAACAAGCCAAAAGTTTGCAAATGACATAGAAAACATTTTTCCACGCTTTGATAATATTACAAATAAGCTAGATGAAGTAAAAAGTAAATTTTCAAAATTAATGCCTGATTCAACAAAATCAAGTATTGATAATTTTAAAAATTTAATAAGTGGTAGCATGTCTATTGGAAAAGATAAAGTAAATGCTGTAGGTGATTCAATCGCACAAATGTCTTTCAAATTCCAAAGTGCGACAGGAAGATTTTCTAGTGATGCCCCTAAAATGTGGAAAGCATTTAATGCTGTTTCAAACAAAATTAATAAAGCTTCTAGTCTATTAGGAAACAACATAGGCAATGGATTAAAAACAGGTACTAATGTTGGTATGAAAGCTATGTCAACAATGACGACAGGATTAACTAAAGTATTTGCGATTGCTATGAAATCAGTAGGACCTGCAGCTATTTTAGGATTGGTTGTTGCTGGATTAGGAATTATAAATAATCAGTTTGGAAGTCAAATTGATAAGATGATTGCAACGGTCGTTACACAGGCACCTAAAGTGATTGGTAATTTTGTAAAAGGAATTACTAGTCAAATGCCTATGTTAGCAAGTTCAGGAGCACAGTTACTTGTTCACTTATCAGTTGGAATAACAAAAACATTACCACTTGTTGTAAATGCAGGTATGCAAATATTGAATTCAATTATTCAGGGAATATCAGCTAACGCTCAATCAATTGTTAAAAGCGCGTTGCTAATTGTTGGTACTTTAGGTGGCGCAATATTAAATGCTATACCTCAATTGCTTGGAATTGGATTACAATTCATTGTTTCAATTACACAAGGTATTTTAGATAACATGCCTTTAATATTGGTAGGAATTCAAACTATGATTACCAATATTACAACAGCGATTCAAACACAACTGCCTACAATGATACAAATGGGCGTTCAAATTCTACAAAATATTGCTACCGGTATTGTTCAAATGCTACCACAAATAGTCGTAGGAGCAATTCAAATTATCACAACGTTAATCGATACAATTAGCGGAAATCTTCCAACGATCCTTAATGGTGCGGTAGAAATCATCAATACATTAGTTGGTGGCTTAATCAATAATTTACCACAAATAATCAATGCTACAGTTGAGTTGATAAGAGCGATTTTAAATGCAATCATTACAAATCTTCCTCAAATCATGACTGCAGGTGTTCAAATCATTTTGAAATTAGCTTCAGGATTGATTTCAGCGATACCTCATGTTGTTTCAGGTGTAGCCAAAGTTGCTAAAAAGATTATCTCAACATTTAAAGATACAAACTGGTTGGAAGTTGGTGTTAATGTCATCAAAGGAATCGCAAAAGGAATTTCAAGTGCCGCAGGTCAATTATGGGACGCAGCTAAAAAAGCTCTAGGCTCATTCAAAGATAAAGTGTTAGGATTCTTTGGAATTCATTCACCATCCCGTTGGGGTAAATGGGTAGGTAGAATGCTTGATACTGGTGTTGCTAAAGGTATCGGTGGTTATACTCGTTTGATTGGAAATCAAGCTCAAAAAATATTCAATACTGTACAATCGTATGTTGGTGATATCAGTAATCTAGGAATGCAATATTCGTTTGCTGGAGATATGGACGTTGCAAGCGTAGAACATTACGTTGATTACAATGACGACTATATTAATTCTAACGGCGGAGATAACAGCAAGAATGAATACTATTTCACAATTACAAATGAAATGGATGGAAAAACGTTAAGTAAAGAAACTTACAAGTACGATCAGGAAAATGCTAAAAAAGATGAAAAATTTCTAAAAAAATTGAGAGGTGATAAATAATGTCTTATGAATTCATAGATGTAGATGATATTGTAGAAACATTTCTGCCAGCTGAAGCAATGTCATATAACGGAGTTTATCTTGAAAATGAAATAGAAGGGTATAGAACATTAAATGTGAGCGGACGTGAATTATTGTCCGCTTCTATTAAAAGTTCCTCTGTTGATGGAATTAGTGGTTCTAAATATCAATATAAGACATATCCATCTCGTACAATCATAGTAAAATTTCAATTGATATGTGATACTGATAGAAAATTTAGAGAAGCATTCAATAGAATGAATCAAATTTTAAGTGCAGAACAAGTTAAAATCATTTTCAACGATGAACCTGATAAATATTTTATTGGAACAAAAGAAGGAAATACAGACATCGAACCCGGGAAAAATAGCGTTATCGGTGAGTTTGAAATCTATTGCGCTGATCCTTGCAAATATTCAACTGTTTTAAAAGAGTTTGAAGGTGTTATTGAAGATGATGAATTGGTTGTCAACGTTCAAAACAATGGAACTGAATCAGCTACTATTGATTATGAAGTAACCAACAATGCCGAAACAGGATATTTAGGAATTGTATCTGAACATGGTGTTATGGAGTTTGGTAAAATTGATGAAGCTGACGGAGAAGACTATGAGCAAAATGAAACTTTAGCAAATTTAAGTGATATAACTAGCGTTCCTGATGACGTAGGAGGGTATGATGTAATGCATCCTAAATATGGTTCGAATGGAGCTTTAGAAGTTAGAAGAATTTCCACAAATGGAGACTATGGCGCTTTTACCAAGGATTATCTTGTTCTTGATAATCCAGGTAGGCCATACAACACCGCTGGTGGTGGGCTTAGAACTTTTGAATTTCCTTTAGATTCAAATGGAGAAAAAGGGTGCAAGAATTGGTATTCGTATTTCCATTTGATTTTCTATGCTGGTGCAATGGGACAAACTGGAGAAATGTCTATCGCTTTTCTAACGGAAGATAACAAACTCATAGCAGGGTGTAACTGGTTTAAAACAGATAAATCAGGAAATACAGGCTATTATCAGTTAATTACTTATCAAGAACCAAATTCAAATGGTTCGTCAATGCCTTGGAAAGTGTTAAGAACCTGGTATTACACAACATCACATTTGCATTCTCAAAATCCTTGGTATAGTGATTGGGGACATTGCGATTTAAGAAAAGAAGGAGATTTACTAACTTTCTTCTACTGGGGAAGTTATTACAAATTCACAGTTCCTGAAGTTAAAGACATGAAATGCACAAAGGTTCAAATAGGTATCAAAGAATATGATAATCACGCTAGATTGCATTACTATGGTTTTGATACGTTTAGATTTCAAAAAATGCATGTTGAAAAATGGAAAGATGTTCCTAATAGATTTGCTAAAGGCTCAGTCATAACAATTGAAGGTGATACCTCGCACTTCTTTGTTAACGGAATGCAAAAACAGGAGGAAGAAATTCTTGGAACAAATTATTTCAAGATTCCTCCAGGAGAAACAAAAATAAAATTTCATGTGAGTGAGTGGACTAAGACTCAGCCGACAGTAAAAGTAAGAATAAGAGAGGTGTGGTTGTAAAAAAATGGAATATATTAGAATCGCACTATTGAGCGCATATGATGAAGTATGCGCTTTTCTTGATAATTCAATTTCAAAAGCAATGCATTATTGGAACGATGAGCTACACACGTATTTAAAAGGCGGAGCGTATACTTACAGTTTTAAAACATTTACCGACTATGAAGATGCTCAATATCTGACTGTCGGAAACAAAATATCGTTCATTTACAAAGATAAAGGGTATTATTTGAATATTGTTGATGTAGATAGGGATGAGGTATATACAACAGTAACTGCCTATGGTCTCTCTTTGGAATTAACGAATGAAGAGACAGGGCCATACAAAGCAACAGGAGCAATGTCTTTTGAACAATATATAAATGTTTTTAATTTTGAAAAGCCTTTTGTAATAGGAGTAAATGAAGTTTCTGATAAACGTATCACCCATGAATGGGAAGGAACTGATACGATTCTTGCTAGATTGTTTTCTTTAGCAAATGTTTTTGATGCTGAATTAGAGTTCATTACTGAACTTGATAGAAATTATTCCTTAAAAAGGATTGTTATGAATATTTACCGAGAACACGATAGCAAGCATCAAGGCCTCGGAAATGACAAGAGAGCTCAAGGGAATATCCGCTATGGAAAAGAAATAACAGGAATATCGAAGAAAAGTGATATCACTGAATTATATACAGCTATAAGACCAACCGGAACGGATGGCTTAACTTTATTGAATCTTGATAAAAAAGAATATGACGATGATGGGAATCTTGAGTATTCAAGCCCAAAAGGGACTATTGAAATTTTGGCACCTCAAGCAAGAGATAGATTCCCATCAACTTTAATGGCTGATATCAATGGCCGATACATCTGCAAAGTTTGGAGTTATGATACAGACAATCCAGAAACATTATATGGTCAAGCGTTGGCTCAATTAAAAAAGAATTGTATTCCACAAGTATCATATACCGTTGACGGTTATATTGATGCCGAAATAGGAGATACATTCATTATTGAAGACAGTGAATACGCTCCAACGTTATATTTAGAAGCTAGAATTACTGAACAGTCAATATCATTTACAAATAGAGATAACTGTAAGACTACTTTTGACAATTTCGAAGAGCTACAATCACAAACCAATGAAAGTTTGATTGATGAAATGAAATTATTGATAAATGCAAATAAAATGTATGATGCATCAATTATTACTTCGAATGGAAGTGTTTTTAAAAACGATACAGACAGTACTGTTTTAACAGCTTTAATAAGAGAAAATGGGGTTGATATAACCGAAGCTCTTACTGTTTTTTGGTATAAAAACGGAAATAAGATCTTAGAGCAAAAAAGTGTTTCAGTTATTGCAACTGATTTCATAGAAAAAGCAGTTTATAAATTTGAAGCATTTAAAGATGAACAAATAAAAGCAACTTGTGAGATTACTATCATAAATGTAAGAGATGGGAAAGATGGTGCTAAAGGTGATGATGCAATCTATATGAATATTACTTCTTCTAATGGAAATGTATTTAAAAATACAGCAATTGCTACTACTTTAACTGCACATGTTTATAAAGGCGCTACAGAATTAACTGGCGCTGCTATTACAGCTTTAGGAACTATCAAATGGTATAAAGATGGTGGAACAACTTCTATTGCAACTGGTCAAACATTTACTGTCAGTGCAGGTGATGTAACAAATAAAGCAACTTATACTGCTCAATTAGAGGGATAATATATGGCAGTTAAATCTAGTGCAATTCTAACATTGATTAGAATTGATGATGGAGAAGATGCAAGCATTAGAAGTGCAACTGCCCCTAGTGATACTACAAAGTTGTGGTTTGATACAACTACACAAACTTTAAAGAGATATGACAGTTCAAGTGGTACTTGGGAAATTGTTAATGATTATGCTGATGATATGAACAATATGAGACAAGAAATATCTGTTGAATATAATTCAGCGATAACTCAATTAAAAAACTCATTAACATCATTAGTAGAAGAACTGCAAACAACAACTACTAATAATACAACATCTATCAATAGTCTTAGTTCTCAAATTATTCAAAATGCCAGTTCAATTCAGTTGGTTACGAATAACGTTAATTCTATTACTGATAAATTAACGGGAGTGGCTACAAAAGAAGAAATTTCTCAATGGGCTAAGTTCGAAGAAGGAATATTAAAATTAGGATCTAGCAATAGTCCTTTTGATGTAAGACTGTCCAATACGGAACTTGGCTTTTACGAAAATGATAAAAGAATTGCTTATCTTTCAAACCAACAATTGAACATATCACAAGCAGTTGTAATGAAACAAATCAACCTGGGTACTTTTCAAATTATCTATGATGAAGATTTAGGATTGTTAATTTTGTAGGAGGTAATATATGGCAACATTTGGAACCACTAATAAATATATAAATTACAGTGTTAATTCGCAGGAACTGTCATATGACATCAATTCTAACACATCAGTTGTTCGTGTTTGGATTGATGTATGGCGTACAAATACAGGATATACGACATATGGTAATGGTACAGTATATGCTCGTATAAATGGAACAGTATATAGTGCTGGAATAGGTACTGGCCAAAAAATTACTTCCAGTGCAATTCGATTAGGAACTTGGGATGTAACTGTAGGACATAATAGTGATGGTTCAAAGTCAATCGGTGTAAGTGGTTGGATTAGTCATGATAGATTCAGTTCAAGTGAAAATGGATATACACATACATTAACCACTATTCCTCGACAAGCCAATATAACCGATTCACCAACAACTTTCAAAGATACTGATAATCCTTGGTTCAAATACAGTAATCCAGGTAACTTCAATATGGAATGTTGGTTGGAACCAAATCCTAATGGAGAACATTACGCTAAAAGGACATTAAGTGGTACGAGTGGTACGTTTACATGGGAACTTACTAATGATGAAAGAAAACAGTTAAGAGAAGCATGTAAGGGCAAAACATGCACTATTCGTATAGGACTATATTCAAATAACTGTTCCTGGGCAAGTTATCACGATAGAACATATCAGATGACAAACGCTGAACCAACTATAAATAGTGTTGTAACAAGTATTATTGATCCCTTTGGAAGTCTATGTTTACAAAATAGATCCAATATTAAATTTACTATTTCAGCAACAGCTAAATATGGAGCAACAATTACTAATTATGCGGTTAGTGGTAATAACTTTAGCTATGCAGGAAGTAAAAATACGTGTCAAACTTCAAATATCAGGGATAGTGGAAGCTTAAAATATACAGTCACAGTTACTGACAGTAGAGGGTTTACAGCTTCTACAACAAAAACAATCAATGTTACTGGGTATTCCTATCCAACTATTTCTATGGAGGCATTTAGAAGTAATTCAAGTGGTACAAAGGATGTATCCAGTGGCACTTATATTTGTGTCAAACCAGTATTTACGTATTCAGCAATAACTGGCAATTCAATAGCAAGTAAAGCTATTAAAATAAATGACACTTCTAAAAGCACAAGCTTTCAAAGTGGTGGAAGTTATGTTTTTAGTGGTTATTCATTAAACGATTCTTATGATGTAGTATGCACTGTAACTGATACTGTAGGCAATAGCGCAAGTATCACAGCAACAATCACAGTTGCTAAAATACCTTTTAATATTTCCAAAAACAAAAGCGCTTTAGGTTTAGGAACTGTAGCTAAATATGATGGTTTCATCAATATAGGGTATGGATTTTGTAATACTGATGGAGAACAGTTGTATATGTTTGGAGTAACTGATAATTATGATGATGATTAAGGAGGAAAAATCTATTATGCAAGAATTTAAAATCTTCGGGGGGGTGCGATATTTACTATTTAAATATTGCATTTCCAAAGAAAGAAGGTGCGCTAATTTAATTAGTGGATCAAGTGGTGATTGTGTATGAAATTTCTAAAACCACCAAAGAATATGTTCTTGAGAAAAAAGGATGTATACTTTAAATATTCAACTGAAGAACAATGGACTGGTGAATATTGGTTGGATGGAAAGAAGATATATAGCAAAGTTATACAATCAACAGGTGTATTATCTTCTGCTGGTGTAGTTAATATTAAGCATGATATTGTTAATTTAAATGAATTTATTGATTATGAAGTTTTTATTCAAGGTGATAATACATTTTACAAACTACCAGTAGTTTATTATTCTAATGCGACATCAGGGACTTTTTATGATATGTTTGCAAGAATAAACGAAACAAGTCTTCAAATAATTAATAATAGTGTCGGCTGGAACAAATACGCAGTAACTGCTGTTATATATTATACAAAAAACACATATCACGATTTTGACTAATTAAATTAGCAGTCAAAATGAGTTTCATAAAACTTTTTGGAAATAAAATTAGAGCAAAGGATGTTGTAAATAAAACAGGTGTAGATCTTTTGATATGGAAAGAAACAAAGAAAGGTGCAAGGTTTGGCCAAACAATAAATTTAATAGACGGAGCTACGGAATATTTATTTTTATGCCACATGGCTCCAGGTACTGATGGATCATTAACATATCCTTTTTATATACCAGCATTCCTTTGCTCAAATATTGCAACTAATAATTTAACTTTTAGATTTGGAGGATATTTAACAAGTGGTGTAAGTCATGGAATGACTATAATGTTTGACAAAACAAGTAACTATTTTAAGTTGTCGGATTGGTATTATGGAAGTTCACCTAAAAACACCACATATACAGTTGATATCTATTTTCGCTAATAGTAAATATCATAACTAATGAAATTTATTAAGTTTTTTGGAAATAAAGTTAGAAAAAAGGATGTTTATTTTAAGTATTCTACTGAAGAACAGTTTACGGGTGAATACTGGATAAACGGAGTAAAGATATATTGCAAAGTTATACTCGTAACTGGGTTTGATAGCAAGGATAAATATGTACCACATAATATATCAGATTTATACAGAGTATTGAGTTGTGATTTATTTATGAAAATAAGTGATGGAACAGACCACATGATGCCACGTGCACATAAAGA
>ENA-OPVG01002434-OPVG01002434.1-human-gut-metagenome-genome-assembly--contig:-NODE-2434-length-11265-cov-3.128100_pt1 | contig 11265 bp, 10 predicted proteins | sample MGYA00241093_ERZ501975 | MGnify/ENA primary metagenome ERZ501975 (study PRJEB25962, sample SAMEA2042993) | human gut metagenome | biome: human gut; feature: human-associated habitat; material: faeces... | reverse complement strand
CCAATAAAGACTAAAGAGAGTTTTTTAGAGGCTGTTCAAAATGAATGTATTGTAAATATTGATTCGCAAAGAGAGATAGATTGGCTTGATGAGGTAAAAGAAGAAAAAAAATCAATAGGAATTCGTATCAATTTTGATATTGAAAAAATGTGTCCAGGACAGTCGCAATGCCCAAATGAGGGTGGCAGATTTGGATTCTGTTATGAAAATGGAGAACTTGGGAAAGCAATAAAGCAAATTAGAGAGAAAAAAGTTAACATAAGTGGAATTCATTTACATACAAGTTCAAAAACAAGAAGTTTAGATATCTATAGAGCGATTGCTAATGTTGCTTGTAAAGTCAAAGAAGAGTTTAGCCTTGATCTTGATTATGTTGATATTGGTGGCGGCTTTTTTGGTGGATTATCTACAAAACCACAGTTTGAGGAATACATTTCTATAATGGAAGATATCCTATCTAAGAGTTTTGATAAGAAAAAAACTAAACTCATTATTGAACCTGGGATGGCTGTGATAGGTGCGCCTATTAGCTATGTGACTTCAGTAATAGATGTAAAAGATACGGAGTTTAATAGATTTGTTGTTACAGATGGTACAAGAACAAGTATAGATCCATTGATGACAAAGAGTAGTTATTTTTATTCTTTGATAATTGACGGTGAAAGAATAGTTCATCCGAAACAAATTATTAGCGGATATACGTGTATGGAACATGATCGACTATTTGAGGGAAACAATATGCCTACTCTTTGTATCGGAGACAAGATTGTTTATGACAAGGTTGGAGCATATACGATGTGCCTGACTCCGTTATTTATAAAATATTTTCCAGATGTTTATCTTGAAAACAATGGAGAGTATCAGTTGGTACGAAAGGCGTGGAAGCCAGAGCAGTATGTAATGAATTCAATGATAGAGGATTAGAAATATGAATATATTAATTTTAAGTTCAGGAACAAGAAATAAAATTGTCCAATACTTTAAAAAAACCTTAGAAGGAAAAGGAAAAGTTATTTGCACAGATATGAGTGAGCTTGCACCATCTATTTATGAAGCAGATAAATATTATACGGTGCCTAGAATGACTGAACCGGGATACATTGATGTGATTCTTGATATATGTCAAAAAGAAAAAATAGACGGAGTTTTAAGTCTTATTGATCCAGAACTTTCGTTATTAGCTAAGAATAAGGATAAATTTACAGCTGTTGGAACGAAGGTAATTGGATCTTCCTATGATTTGTGTGAACTGTCCCTTGATAAATATGAGATGTACAAATGGCTTTCAGCTCATGGATATAAATGTGCCAAGTCTTATATGGATAAAGAGTTGTTTTTTGCAGATGTTGAAGCAGGAAAAGCAAAATATCCAGTATTTGTGAAACCAGCTAAAGGTAGTGCTAGTATTGCAATTTCAAAAGTTTATGATAAGGAAACTGTTGAATTATTGTTTTCACATGATGAGAATCTTATGATTCAGGAATTTCTTGATGGTCAAGAAATTGGAGCTGATGTTTATATTGATATGATTAGTGGAGAGGTTGTATCAATTTTTACTAAGAAAAAGATTTTAATGCGAGCTGGAGAAACTGATAAAGCTGTTTCATTTAAAGAGGACAATTTATTTGAATTAATTCAGAAATTTGTTTCTGAAGCAGGATATAGAGGACAAATTGACATTGATATTTTTGATGTAAATGGTGAGTACTATATAAGCGAAGTTAATCCACGGTTCGGAGGCGGATATCCGCACGCATATGAGTGTGGCGTAAATCATATGCGGATGATTATTAATAATTTATGCAATAAAAAGAATAATTGTTATATTGGAAAATATGAAGAAGGCCGTGTAATGATGAAATATAATGAGTTGAAAATAATTGAGGTTAAATAAATGGATATATTAATTGTTTCTCATTTTGGTTCCACTTATTCAGAAAATGATAATGATAGATTTTTGTATTTGGCAAAATCATTGGATCAAAAAAATAATGTTGAAATAGTGACAAGTTCATTTTGTCATGAGAAAAAAATCCATAGGAATCAAACGGAGGTAAGTTGGCCATTTAAAATTACATTTATTGAAGAACCAGGATATAAAAAAAATGTTTGCTTAAAAAGGTTTTATTCGCATTATATATTCGGATTAAACTTATATAAATATATTAAAAACAGAAAAAAACCAGATGTGATTTATTGTGCAGTTCCATCTTTAACAGGTCCATATCTGATTTCAAGATATTGTAAAAAAAACAAAATTAAATTTATTATTGATATTCAGGACTTATGGCCAGAAGCATTTAAAATGGTTTTTGATGTTCCTATTATTAAAGATATTATTTTTAAACCATTCGAAATAATAGCTAATTCAATTTATAGGAAAGCTGATGAAATTATTGCAGTTTCTCAAACTTATATTGACAGAGCAATGAAAGTTAACAAAAAACTTCAACAGGGTTGTTCAGTATTTCTTGGAACAGATTTAGAAAGATATGATGAAAATGTAAAAGAGAATAAAATTATTAATCAGCAAAAAAATGTCATACGCATTGGATATTGTGGGACACTCGGTACTTCATATGATATTAAATGTGTAATAGATGCATTAAAAATTATTAGTATGAAAGATAGTCAGAGTGTACAGTTTATTATAATGGGAGACGGCCCCAAAAAAGAAGAATTTGAAAAATATGCTAAAGAAAAAGGTGTAGATTGTTGCTTCAAAGGACGCGTACCTTATGATGAAATGTGTGCATTGATTGATAGTTGTGATATTGTAGTTAATCCAATTACAGGTGGGGCAGCTGCAAGCATAATCAATAAACACGCAGATTATGCAGCGTGTGGGCATCCGGTTGTAAACTCGCAAGAAGCTAATGAATATAGAAAACTTGTTGAAGAATATGATATGGGATTAAATTGTGAAAATGGAGATGCAATTGATTTAGCAACTAAGCTGGAGGCGCTAATTGAGGATAAAGATTTGAGATGTCGGATGGGAATGAATGCAAGAAAATGTGCTGAAGAAAAATTTAATAGAAAAAAAACATATGTAAAAATTGAAAAAGTGATCTTAGGAGAAAAGTTAAGTGAGTCTGAATTATAAAAAAATTCTTAATGAAATCGCTAAGAATAATAAGGATTTTCATCCTATTAGTGAAGAAGAAAAGAGTTTATTGCAAAAATGCTTATATGAGATGGCATGTGACTTAGATGAGCGATGTAGAAAATATGGATTGAAATTATTCCTAGTAGGTGGTTCATTACTTGGTGCTATAAGACATGGAGGGTTTATTCCATGGGATGATGATATGGATATGGCATTAAGCCGGGAGGACTATATAAAATTTCAAGAAATATTTGAAAAAGAGTTTTCAGATAAATATGAATTACGTTGTCCTAATACAAAATATCCAAACGGAAATCGTTTTATGCAAATATATAAAAAGAATACTGTGTTAAGGACTTTAGGAGAAGGTAATCCTTTACAGCCTCAGAGTATTTATATTGATATATTTCCGTATGATTATGTTCCAATTAATAGGATATGGAGAAATGCGAAGGGAATAAGAGCAAATGTGCTAATGTTAATTGCATCATGTGTAATGGATTATAAATACCCAGATAAATTATTACAAGAATATTTAAAAAGAGATAAAGATGGGAAAAAGTTTTTATTTTATAGAAACATTATTGGAAGAATATTTTGTTTTCGTAAACCAGAAGTATGGTTTGAAAAAGTAGATAGAGTTATTACATCAACCAGAATAACTGATTTAGTAACAAGTGCAACTGGTAGAAAACATTATTTTGGAGAAATATATGAAAAAAGAGTTTTTTTTCCATTAAGTACGATTAAATTTAATGAGCATATTTTTTATGTGCCAAATAATTGTGATGAATATTTAAAGGGATTGTATGGGGAGAATTATATGATTCCCCCGAAAGAAAATAATAAAGAGAGTCATTTTATTTCAGAGATAAGTATTGGTTAGGAGCGGCAAATGTATAAAGTGGCAGTTTTACTTAGTACATATAATGGGAGTAAATATATTAAAGAACAAATAGATAGTATACTATCGCAAGAAGGGGTTAATATCGATATATATATTAGAGATGATGGATCAACAGATGAAACCGTTAATATTATTTATGAATATAAAAGCAATAATATTTTTCTTACAGAAGGAAAAAATATTGGTGTAGGAAATAGTTTTATGGAATTATTATATTCTGTGCCTGAAATTTATGATTATTATGCTTTTGCAGATCAAGACGATATTTGGAGTGAAAAGAAAATACGGATTGCAATTGAAGTTCTTCAAAAAAATAAGAAACATCTGTATGCTTCGAATCAGGAATTAATTGATAAATCAGGAAAAAGTTTAGGTTTGAGATATGAAAAAAATAAAATTATACATTTAAATCCAATTGCTATATTAGAACAAAATCAAATAGCTGGTTGTACAATGGTCTTTGATGGATTTTTGAAAAGACAATTGGATTTAAATCAACCTTCAAAAGAGTTGTTGGCAAATAGGATACATGATGTTTGGGTTGCGATGGTTGCGAGTCTATTTGATTCCATAATATATGATGAAAGGGCTTTTATTAAATATCGTCAACATGATGATAATGTAGTTGGAGCTTATGCATATGGGATGAAATATGATATTAAATCAAAGATTATGAAAATACGCAATAAGGAACAAAGAAGTGGTAGAAGTTTACTTGCGAAGATGGTTTATAAATATTGGCCAGAAATAGTATGTCAGGATAGAGTTCTATTTGCAGCGGCAAATGCTAATAAAATGAAAAACAAGTGTGCATTAATAGCGAATGTACAGAAATTGAGATTTTATTCAAAAGAGTCTACTGGCGGATTGATTCTGAAAATATTATTTGGCTTCTTTTAGAAATAGTTGTAAAAGTGTTAACGAGAGGAGAAGTAAGATGAATATAGCTATTATTTTTGCTGGTGGAGTTGGAACTCGTATGAATACGAAGGATAAACCAAAACAATTTCTTATGGTACATGGAAAACCAATTATTGTTCATACCATTGAAAAGTTTCAAAATCATGATGAAATTGACGGGATTATTGTTGTCTGTGTAGAAGGTTGGATTGAATACATGCAAGAAATGCAGTATAGATACCGCTTAAATAAAATTGGAAAAATTGTTCCAGGTGGAAAAACAGGGCAATTATCTATATATAATGGTTTAAAAGCTGCAGAAAGTCTATATGGAATAAATGATAATATTGTTCTTATTCATGATGGAGTAAGACCTTTAATTACACCACAGGTAATTTCAGAAAATATTACATGCGTGAAAAGGTATGGTAATGCTATAACCTGTGCACCTACTAAAGAATCAGTTGTTTTAGTAAATAATGAAAATATAATTTCATCTGTTGTAGAACGTGATGAATCAAGAACAGCAAAGGCTCCAGAAAGCTTTTATTTAAGAGATATATTAAAAGCAGATGAGGAAGCTATTTCGAAAGGTATTGATAATGAGATTGACTCATGTACTTTAATGGCACATTATGGTAAAAATCTTAAGATGCATGTTGTTGATGGGAATTATGAGAATGTAAAGATAACTACACCAGATGATTTTTATATGTTTCGTGCAATTTATGATGCAAAAGAAAATGAACAGTTGGAGTGAGATATATGTTATTGGAAAATCAAGTATATAACAGAAGTATATGTAAATTTGTGAATGATAAAAGTATTCAATGGAATGATTTTAAAAATAAACGATTTTTGATTTCAGGAGCAACCGGTTTAATAGGAGCAACATTAGTTAATTCAATTTTAGTTGCGAATCAGAAATATGATATTAATTGTCAATTGTATTTGTTGGTTAGAAATATAAAAAAAGCAGAATTATTATTTGGTAAGTTGAATAATATCAAGTATATAGAGTGTAAAGATATCAAGAAGATTTCTCCGTTTAATGAAAAAATTGATTATGTTGTGCATACTGTTAGCAAAACTGCTAGTAAGGATTTTGTAGAATTGCCTGTTGAGACTATTATGACAAATATTCTTGGAACTCAAAATATGTTAGAAATAGCTAAAAAAAATCATGCACATAAATTTGTATATTTATCTACTATGGAAGTATATGGTGTGTGTAATGATGAAAAAAAGGTTTTGGAGAGTGAAGAAATTAGGTGTCGAACAGATGAGACAAGAAATTCATATCCACTAAGCAAAATGTTAGCTGAAAATTTATGTAATAGTTATTCAAGTGAATTTGGTATTGATACATGTATTTTGAGGTTAACACAAACATTTGGTCCAGGGGTAGAGTATCATGATGGACGGGTTTTTGCAGAGTTTGCACGTTGTATTGTAGAAAATCGTAATATAACTTTAAAAACACAGGGTAAAACAAAGCGGAGTTATTTATATACCACAGATGCTGTATCAGCGATTTTGAAAGTTATTAGTTCTGATAAGCATGGATGTGAAATATATAATGTTTCAAACGAAGAGACATATTGTAGTATTTATGAGATAGCGCTTATGTTAGTGGATCTTTTTGAAAACAAAAAGTTATGTGTAAAAATAGAAGAACAAGATATAAGTGAATTAGGATATGCGCCTACCCTAAAAATAAATATGGATACAAATAAAATAAAAAGTATTGGGTGGAAACCTAAATATACATTACAAGATGCATTTGTTGATTTAGTTGATTGGATGAGTAGTGTGTCAAATGATATATAAGGAATAGAAAATGTATAAATTTAAAAATAATATTAGCATAAATCAAATAATTATAATAATAACATCATTATACATTTGTTTAGATTTATATGTAGGAAGTTTTGGCTTTTTACCATATTGGACTATTAAGGGCACTTTGATAATAATTGATATACTCCTATGTTTGAAAATATGCTTAGGGATACGTAGATATATAAAAATTAATTTATTTGAAATTCTATGGTTTTTTTTCTTTCTGGCAATTTTGTTTTCGATGATAATAAATGATAGCGTTTATATTACAACCATCTTAAGATGGTCAGTACTTCTGTTATTGATGTTCTTTTTAAAGGGAAAAGAAAAGGATTATTCTATAGCAGCTAAAATATTGATTGCGAATGGAATTATACAATCAGTAGGTGTTTTCTTAGAATTATTTTTCTATAACAAATGGTGGCCTTTAGTTAATACAATTCTTGCCAAAAGTGGAATAGATGTATATCAAACTATTATTAGAGCTCAGAAAAATGTTAATTATTTAAGTGGTTTTACACATAATGCTGGATTTACCGCAACTTATATTGTAAATGCAATTTTTGCAGTTTTTTTAATAAAGGATAAATTGAAAAAACCGCTATTTTTTTTCTTAATTGCTTTATTTAATACTTCATTAATTATGACTGGTAAAAGAGGGCAGTTACTTATTTTATTAGTCGCCTATTCGATAATGTATATAGTTAAAGCTGAGACAGTACGTAAGGGGATTAAGGCATGTCTTAAAGTAGCAGCACTTTTGGTAATAGCCTATATTGTGGGTTATGTTTTATATATAACTATAAATTCGGATAATAACATATTATACAGAGTTTTGAAATTGATATATGATAAGTCTACCAGTGATAAATCTTCTGGTCGATATGAACTGTGGAATCAGGCAATTATTGAAATTAAAAATAATTTTTTATTCGGAATTGGGTGGTTGAATTATGATTTGAAATATGGATTGGGAGTACACAATACGTATTTGCAAGTATTATGTGAATCGGGAGTAATTGGCTTAGTTTTATTTATACTAGCCATAGGAACAACGGTTTTTCATTCTTATAAATTAGCAAGAAAAAAATTTAATGAGCCGATAAATTATGTTACATCTTTTTATCTGATTTATTTTTTGATGTTTGGAATTGTAGAGAATGCAGCAATTAATATTGAGCCGTTGTTTATGCTATTTCTTCTAATTACTGCACAGTTGAATTATAGCCGTGATTTTGATTTTAAAGATCTGTATAATAATACATGTTTTCGAAAAGGATATAAAATATGATTGAAATAAAACAATATAAAAAAGTATATATTACTTCTATATATGAAAAAACAGGAGGACCTAAAACATTGCATCAACTTGCAGAATTTTTAGTCAATCAGGGAGTTGATGTTTATATGGTTTATTTTGAAAATGTTGGAGAATTTGTTTCAAAAGATGAGTTGTTATATGAAATTAATGGTGTAAAAATGGCACCTTCAATAATAGACTCAGAGGATAATTTGTTAATTGTTCCAGAAGCAAATGCTGATATTTTGCATCAATATAAATATATAAAAAAGGTGGTTTGGTGGCTTTCATTAGATTATTATCTAATGATTAGCAATGCTTATAGGACAAAACGCAAATTATATTTAAAGAATATTCCTTTTGTTTTTTATCCTGCTGCTTATTTGTATTTTAAGCTGACCTTGCACGAACGTCAACAATTAAGTGATAGTGATTTCCAAGAAGTATTTCACCTTTATAATTGCAAATATGTTGAGGATTATTTAAAGAAAAAAAAGGTATCTTTAAATCATATGCATTATTTATGTGGGCCACTAGAAGAGTATTTTGTTACTTTAGATGAAAAAGAAATTAAAAAAAAGAAAAAGAATATTGTTGCATATAATTGTAGTACTGCAAAGGTTAATTTGAAGTATGTTAATATGGTCATAAATCAGGCAGCTAAATTAAATAGCGAAATAGAATTTGTGCCAATTAAAGGAATGAGTAGGGAGGAAGTTCTTAAAACGTTGATTTCAGCAAAGGCATATCTTGATCTTGGAGTTTTTCCAGGACCAGAAAGAATACCAAGGGAGGCTATAACATCTTATTGTAATATCATAACTTCTACGATGGGGAGTTGTAACAATAATGAAGACGTTCCAATTCCGTTAAATTATAAATTTGATATTAGAAGAAAAAATATAAAAAAAATTGCAAAGAAATTAGTTGATATTACCATTAATTATGAAAAATATAATTGTGATTTTGAGGAATATAGAAAAAAAAGTAAAAAGCAATTCTATTCTTTTCATGATGATATAAGAAACACATTTGAGATTAATTAAATATGTAAAGATAATTGGAGTTTTGTTTGCACAGATAGCGTATAGTTAGCTGTGCATTTGTAAATTACTTTTAAAGGAAATGCATTTTATTATTTTTGAGGAAAGTAAATTTTATTATTTATAGGATATAAAAATGAAAATAGATGTTAAAAAAAATGCAAAAAGAAATATAATATTTGGATTAGCTAATAAGATTGTATTGTTGTTTTTTCCGTTTTTTATTAAAGCTTTTATTAACACATATTTGGGTTCTGAGTATTTGGGATTGAATAGTTTGTTTACATCTATCTTATCAGTTTTGTCATTAACTGAACTCGGAATTAGTTCGGCATTAGTGTATCATATGTATAAACCAATTGCAGAAGATGATACAAAGAAAATATGTGCTTTATTGAACTTTTACAGAAAAACATATTTAGTTATTGGAATAGTAACTTCGTTTTTGGGTCTGTTATTAATGCCATTGCTACCAAGTCTAATAAAGGGTGAGTGTCCGGTAGATATAAATATATATATTATATATCTTATACAGTTGTTAGCTAACTGCATTAGTTATTTTATGTTTGGTTATAAGCAATCGCTCCTTGTAGCATATCAAAGAGAGGATATAAACTCTATAATAAATTTGCTTACTCAAAGTGGATTGCAAATTGCTCAGATTATAATATTAGTTACGATAAAAAATTATTATTTTTATGTTATTTGTATTCCTATTTTTACCATGTTAAATAATCTATGGATTTGGTGGTTTACTAAGAAAATGTTTCCAGCTATCAAATGTTCTGGAAAATTAGATGCATTATATTTAAAAAGTATTAAAAAATTAGTAATTGGATCGTTTATACAAAAAGCCTGTGGGGTAACAAGAAATTCACTGGATAGTGTTTGTATTTCAGCATTTGTTGGATTAACAATAACTGGTATGTATAATAATTATTTTACTATTTTTAATGGGGTTACAGTTGTTCTCGCAATTTTTATAACTTCGTTAACGGGAGGAATAGGAAATCATGTAGCATTGAAATCAAAAGCAGAAAATTATGAAGAATTAAAAAAAATAGATTTTTTATATCTACAAATTTCTGGATGGTGTACATGCTGTTTGTTATGTTTATCACAACCTTTTATGAAGTTGTGGATGGGAACAGATATGTTACTTTCGCCTTTGTCAGTGTTGTTTATGTGTATATATTTTTATATGCTTAAAGTTGGAGATGTACGAAGTATATACTATTCAACAACTGGAATGTGGTGGGAGATGAGATATAGATCTATAGTTGAAACAGTTGCAAATTTGATATTAAATATTGTTCTTGGTTATCTTTTTGGAATTAATGGTATTATTTTAGCAACTGTTATCTCTCTATTCTTATTTAATTTTCTTTGGGGAGCGAGTATTGTTTTTAAAAATTATTTTGGATTAGGAAAATTAAAGAGTTATTTTTTATATCATCTGAAATATTTTGTGATTACTATTGTGATTTGTAGTGTTACATGGATGATTACATTAAATATTGAATTAACATCTGATTATGCGAATTTAGTAGTAAAAGGCATAGTATGTTTAATTATACCAACATTATTATATTTTTTAGTATATGGTCGGACTAATATTTGTAAAAATGCAATTCAGATGATTAAAGGGACAAGAAGGTTTTGATTGGCCTGTATAAATAAAGAAGCGAAAAGCTTTGTAAGCTATTAAATGACTCAAAAAAATAGCAGTTTTAATTTGCTATTTTATGGATTAGTGAGTAGAATCTATAAATTATGTAGTATTAAGCTTGTTACTCGTGAATGAGATAATGAGTTAGGAGTTTTAAGACAATGATGGAAAATATTATCAAATATGTATTATTGTCTTTTACTAAAGTTGTTGTATGACTTTCTACTTTGGATTCACTGTCTTTTGAGTATTGATCTATTATTGTTTCATTACCTTTTTTGGCCATGATAGTTTTATTGTTACTATTTTGTTCCATCTCAAATAAGTATGTTTGATTATTATTTAATTCTTCATATATCTTTGCTAATTTTTGTATTTTATCTTCTTTATTACCAACCAATTTAATTATTCCAAAAATTATTCCTATAATAATTAATATTACTACAATAAAAAAGATTCTTTTGTTTTTTTTCATGTTTTTTCCAACCTTTCAAA
>ENA-OPVG01002415-OPVG01002415.1-human-gut-metagenome-genome-assembly--contig:-NODE-2415-length-11320-cov-2.328273_pt1 | contig 11320 bp, 18 predicted proteins | sample MGYA00241093_ERZ501975 | MGnify/ENA primary metagenome ERZ501975 (study PRJEB25962, sample SAMEA2042993) | human gut metagenome | biome: human gut; feature: human-associated habitat; material: faeces... | reverse complement strand
ACCTGCCGCTTCCGACCGCCATCACCAGCGTGGCCGGACTGTACGTGGTGTTCTATTCCGAGGACGATGCTATAATCGGCGGTTCGCTGGCGCTGGCAGATAACGTTGCGGCGCCGACGGAAGGGGCCATATACGAAACCTACTACAATGCCGGCTACGGCGACAATCAGCCGTCAATCTATCCCGTATTCGCGCCGAATAACGACCTTACGCCGGGCATTATCAACTCCTATTTCCAGCCCACCTACAACGTCCATATCCCGTCGCTGGGGGACTTTGAGGTCGTAGGCTCCGAGAGCGTTTCGGATGCGGTTGAAATAAGCCTCCAAATCACCGAGCTGGGTTGGTCGTATTACCTATCCTCCGGAAGTGATCTGTGGATTGACATGCAACAAAAGCTGGAGACCGAGCATAGCATACCTCTATCGGCGCTCGCCGAGGATGGATGCACCCTCACGCTGTCCGTAGCAATCGAAAACTACGTCATGACGGCGCCGGCGATCGAGTTCAACACCATGCGCGGCTCCATCATGCCGATTCTGGATTTCACCTACGTGCCCCCCCCATAACCAAGCGGACGGTAACGGCGGTGATATACAGTAGGGACATTCCTAATGGAAAGGTAGCATCAGGAACTCTACGTTATATGGATTCAAACGGCACATATCAGGAGTTGTCATTTACTAACTCGGCCGGGTTGGACCCCATAAGAGTTCCGATCACCGAAGCCACCGTAGCGAAGTTTACGTTAAGCTTAAAAAATGTCCTTATCTCAACTGGAGGCGAGTGTGCATCAGTAGGGTATGTCATAGCCGCGGGGACCACGGATATAGATAGGGCATTTTACCCTAACCCAATTTAATAAAGTAGTTTTATGACCACTTATGAACAAATAGTAGCCAACATCGGCAAAACCATCTCGTCGCTCACGAGCACCAGCAATTCAGCCATCTGGCGCCGGCTGGCCGCGGTATTCGCCGAGACCATCAATACTGTTCTCCTGAATCAGTCCAATTCGGAGGTTGTGATCGAGACGGCCGCCCGAACGTTGCGAGTCATGGGGAAGCAGTACTACATCGACACGGCGCTGGCGTTCCAAACCGGCGACAACTTGGTGGTTGTCGATCCGTCCAAGTATGCCTACGGCTACGAAACGGTCGATCCGGCCAAGCAGATCATCAAGCAGGTGGCCATTCGTGTGGATGCGCAGAAAAACGTCATCAACATGCACGTCTGCACGCAGGATGCGAACGGCAACAACGTGGCCCTCACGGCCGAGCAGCTGGCGGAGTTTTCAAACTACATGACGGCCAAATCGGCATTCGGCATCAGCATGATGATCTCGTCGCCGACTCCCAGCATCATAACCACCACCCAGCTCTTCATCCGCTATCTGGACACCTACTCGCTGTCCCAGATCAAGAACAGCGTGAAGGAAATCCTTATCACCACGCAAGGAACCCTGCTCGGCGATTCCCCGGTGTTTGTGAACGACATCGAAACCGCCCTCGCCGGCGTGCCGGGCGTGCGCGACGCCTACTTCGTGGGCATCACCTGCGATGGCGCCGAGCCGACCAACGGTATTCTGACGCCGGCATCCGGCTACTTCAATTTCAGCGCGGCACTGCAAAACCTGACTGACATCGTAGTATTTAATCCCATCCGGTAATGCTTCGACATCTATCCATACCGTGGCTTTTGTTCAACATCCTGCGTCCGCAGTATGCGCTCAACCACGACTCCAGTCCGACGCTGAACGTGTTCTACAAGTTCCTGTTTTGCTGTCTGGCGCCGCTGTTCCCGAAGATCAAATCATACGAGGCGTGGTGCAAGAAATACTATGCGCTGGCGGCCAACGACGGCAGCTGTATTTCCATCCAAGCCTACCTGAATGCCTACTACGGGGACTTCGGGGAGATAACTGTCACCACGGCGCCGGTTTTCGACACCTTCATGTTCCCGTACAGCTCCGATATGTCGCTGGGCACCCTGATGTTCCCCTATTCGGCCGACATGTCGAAGGGCGTGGAGTTCTACCAATACGGTAGCACGGCGAATGCTCCGGTCGTGACCATCCCCGCCGGGCTTAAAAACGCGGACGTCTACCCGGACTTTATCGCAGACCTGAACGCTCTTGTGGCCTATGGAATCCAATATTCAATAGTTGTAAATTAAACTCCCATGTCTCTCGCCTCTATCCTCAAAGACACGATTCTGCCTTACGTGAAAACCATCGGTAACAACTGGTGGTTGGGATTCGTCGGCTACTTCGCTCCCATCGGGCCGCTGGTCCTTGTGATGGTATGTTTCATCATGACGGACTTCGTCATCGGCTGTCTGGCATCCTACAAACGGGTGACCGCCGCTGGGAAGCGCTGGTGCTTCTACTCCGACGCGGCGTGGCGCACGATCTGCAAATTTGGCTTCTGCGCAATGGCGGTCGCCGGATTGTATGTCATCGGGAATGACGTGCTGGGCGGGGACTTCGGCGCCGACCGGCTTCCCAATATTCTCTGCGCGATGGTATGTTTTACGGAGCTGTGGTCCTTTTGCGAAAACGCGGCCTATCTCTCTGGTTCGAAACTGTTCTTGTGGCTCCGGCAGTTCACCATCAACAAGGCGAAGCGCTGGGACGAGGACGTGGCCAAAGACATGGAGGACTTAATCAAAAAATAACGATATGAAAAGATCAGAATTGCTTGCCGAAGTTCAGAAAAACTTCAAGATAACAGAGCTGGTATGTCCTCATGTCTACCAGCGCGACGGCGAGAAGGCATGGCGGTATTTCTCCAATGAATTTCTCGAAACGCTCGTGGCCATCCGCAACATCCTCGGCCTTTCCATGACCATCAACAACTGGGTGGGCGGCGGTCAGTACAGCCAGCGGGGCCTGCGATGCAACATCTGCGATCTGGTGGCATCGAAAACCCGCTCCAGCTTGCTGTATGTCTCGGCTCATATGCTCGCGCAGGGGTTCGACTTCTCCACTACCATCCCCTCTCACAACGTGCGGGAAATCCTCAAAAAAAACGCATCCAAACTTCCCTATCCTATCCGGCTGGAGAAAGACACCTCTTGGGTGCATGTCGATCTCTACCGCGTAGACGACAAGAAAAAAATCACCGAATTTAACGGTTAACCAACATGGCAACAATCAAGAAATTCATAGCCACTTCGAACGGCAACCGGGTGTTCGTCTCGGACCTTGCCGCGATGGCCGACACCATCTTCGGCATGATGGGCGCGTGGCCGTGCCCGATTCCCTACTGCATTTTGAAGGGAGTGATAGGCCCTCAAAACACCTCCCTGCGAATCAACAAGGGCGGCGGCGTGCTGATGTACGGCAAGTTTTTCCCGACTCCGAACGGTGATACCCTTTCTATCCCGAAGGGCAGCTATCTGTATGCCAAAGCCCAGAACGACACGGCAGAACCCCGAACCTCGTCCACGGGGCAATCGTACTACCAGAACATCGTCTATTCCCTCATGGTCACTACGGCCAAGCAAACGGGAACATCGACCGACTACGAAGCCGCAACTGGTCTGTGGGAGATCGTGGACGGCGCGGTTACGGGAGCGATGGAAACCATGGCATGGATCGCCTACGTAAAATCCATCAGCACCTTGTGGCGCTGGGACTACATCGACAACAACCTGCCTGCAAACATCGTGCAGACGCAGGCAGTAGCCGATTCCGCCATCACTACCCCCAAGATGGCGCCCGGCTCCGTGACCAACTCCATTTTGGCGCCCGGCTCCGTGACCAGCAGTAAGATGGCATTTACTGTCGGCATGCCCTATATGCCCTCTTACCGGCCTACGATTGCAGACACCACCATTCACGCTACTCCGTGGGCATGGCTGGTGATTGAAGCGTCGGATCAGGCCCGCAACATAACCATTACCACTGAAACACCTCCGTCCTCCGAGGGGGCGCCTATCAAAATTGTGGTGAGCAACAAGACCAATTTTGGCCTTTCGCTGACCCTTACTCAGCCCAACAACACCACAACTTATCTTATAAATATTCCATCTCAAACCATCCTGATCGTAGACGGAGTGTGGATGGTAAGCTCGTATTCTTTCGTGACGTACGACGGTAAAAACACGTACCCTTGATCGGTTATTCGAGCATATATGTAAAAATAGGGCCAAATGGCCCTATTTTCCTTTGTTATTTCGACGATCTTGGCCAGTACTTGGTGTAGGCCCACAAGAGACCATACGCCACAAATACTGCGGCCATTGCGGCTACGATAACGTAACCCATCGTCTTACTGATAAGCGACAATGCGATCAGCACTATCGCGGCCCCGATCAAGGCAATCAAAGTCCACTTTTTCATCGTTTCTTTTTTTTTATAGTTCTTATTGGTGGAGGTATATCTGTATTCATCCGCCACGTCGGTTTCAAATTCCAATCTTGCCTGAACTGAAAATCAAACAGCTCGTCGGCTCTACGGTGAAACTCCACTTCTATGACTTTCCAGCCATAGTTGTATTCTTCCTCCTGCTGTTTCATTACCACCTGATTATATTGTAAGATACGCCTACTCCAATATAGGGGTACAGCCTCACATCCTGCTTGAGTACCGCGCCGTACCCTGCCTGCACTCCTATCCCCCACCGGGTTTTTCGAATCGGGCCTTGCACGACCTGCGTCTGTTGATTTACCTTCATCCAATCCAACTGCGGGTGGAGGTCTCCGATGGCCGGGCCGCTCACCTGCGCCGACCAATCCGGGCCTGAGTACGGTCGCGTCTCTACAGCTACCTGTAATTCAGTGCTATCCGGACCCACTTTTACGATCTTGGTTTCCGTCACTGTCACCGTATCGACCGGAGCAAACACCAGATTGGGGACCCGCACCGTTACCGAGTGGTAGGTGCTCGGCCCGGATTGAGGCTTTTCGTAGTACACTGTCACCACCTGCCGGTCGATGATAGGGTCCGCCGGCCATAACCATCGACCCCCCACTACACCTACTGCCAGCCCGATCAGAAGAGACACGGTAATTTTAAGAGCATTCATAGCTTTTTGGCTGGAAAATTCTCGGCGGTCGAATCTTTTACGACCTCCATTAATGCCTTCTCCACGGCTTTCTGAACCTCTTTATCGAGGTCCACGGGCAGGCGTATTCTTCCTACCAATACGCAGAGCAGCGCAAATGCCTCCAGCGTCAACATGATGGCCAAGATGGCCACTGCAAATTCCAATTCATTTCCCATGTTATAGTTGTTTTCGATTTGTTATGGCTTCTGCCAGTATTCTCGTGAATGCGTCGCCGCCGAATCTCATGACCTCAAGCCCCCTTGACATGGGGGTGCAGGTAATCACGATCCAACCGTCGGCTCCGGCCTGCCCCACCTTTTCGTATTCCTTTCCGAGAGCCACCGGGTTCGAGTGTCTACCCCCTACGAAGTTGCCTCCATTGACCTCAATTGCGATCTTCAACTCCAGACAGGCATAGTCGAACCGCCAGCGACGGGGCGGGTGGAACCGATATTCCGAAATCCACTCCAACCCGGTCGTTTGACGCAGTATTTGCAGATATGCGTCCATTTACTCCTTCAAGGTTTGGGCGGCAAACATGTAGTAATGCCGCAGGGTGCTGGCAATCTGGGTCAGGTCGTTCGATGCGGCGCCATCCCAAACCCCCTCCTTGTCGTTCTTGTTGATGATCTCGATGATCTCGGCCAGCTCGTCGCGGGTCTCGCGTACATAACGCCGCCAGTCGCCCAGCGTTACCATGTCGGCCACCACGGAGGTTTCGATGAATCCCGACATGCTGTGCACCGGAACTCCGCCCAGCTGAACGATCAACTCGGCGACATTGTCGGCCGCTTCGTTGAGCTTTTTATACACCTCGTCGAAAAAAGGATGCCAGCTCTTATAATGCTCTCCGTACAGCGTCCAATGACGGCCGCGGACATTCTGGGTAGTGACGGCAATCGTCGCCAGCAATCGGTCCAAAATCTCAAATTCCATAATCTATGTTTTTAAAATGGTTCCTCGTCTGCATCGTCATGGCGCGCCCAACGATTCTTGGATGTTTGTTGCTGAGCCGCCTGATTGTCTTTCAGCCACGGCGCCCTACGCCCCTTGCCGATGAAAGCCGCCTCTCGGTGATTTCCTTTCCCCCAGTCTATTGCAATGAAGTACTCGTTTCCCCATTTGTCGGGTTCTTTCAGTTTCTGAATCTTGATGTTGATGGAGCTGCCTATGCCACCCCGACATCTAAACTCTTTGATGGCTTCGTCAGGGATCATGTCCAGTCGCACCTCGGCGATAATAACTTCATCTGCCATACGCAAATATAATCAAAATGCTTGAAATTGTTCTGATCGCGTCGTGTCGGCGTCCGCCGTGTACTCCACGGTCCCGTGCGTACTATACACCCGGTCCCGACCGGCGTTGTCGGTGCGGACGATCCCTTCGAGCCGTCCGGAGGCATCCCGAATCTCGCGGGAGCCGTCGTTACGGGTGCGGACGGTGTGAGTCACGCGCCCTTTCGAGTCCTTTATCGCCCGGACATCCTGTCCGTATGCCCGCTTTACCCCGGTAAAAGCGATGCACACCACTGAAATCACGATGGCAAGCAGCCACCACAGCACCCACGTAGGGCGCATTTCTCCTTGATTTTTCATTTTTCTGTCTTTTTCGTTTCTAATTCAGCGATCAGGGCGTCGGCAAGCTCGACCGCATACTGGGCTACATCTACTCTCACGGCATGATATGGCAGGTCAACGTCTTCGCCCTCATCACCGACTTCTACTCTCCAGCTACCGTCCTCCAGTTCTTGTCTTGCTTTTTCGCTTTTCATGGTTAGGATGTTTTAGTGTAACGCCCACGTCTTGTGCATTGCAGCGATCAGGTCTATATACCCTTTGTATTCCTCCATCTGCTCGGTACTATAGCCTTCGGCCTCGCCAATTTTTCGGAAATGCTTCTGCCATTCGGAAATGGTGTAGCGTTTGCATCCTATTTGAATAACATCCTCACCCCAATAGGATACTGTATGACGAGATGCGCTTATAAATAGCGATTTCGGAACATCGCACCCGTCGCCCAGTTTGCACTCGTAGCCCAGTTTGCACCAGTTGCCCAGTTTGCACCAGTTGCCCAGTTCGCACCCGTCGCCCAGTTCGCACCAGTTGCCCAGTTCGCACCCGTTGCCCAGTTCGCACCCGTTGCCCAGTTCGCACCCGTTGCCCAGTTTGATATTGCGCGCCTCAAATTCGGCGGCTAATTCAGAAAGTTCGTTGTACTGAAAGGGTGTCCAGCCTTTGCCTGAAACCCAGAGATAAAGTGTTTTCATGGTTGGTTATCTTTTGTGTTTCACTTTGCGATTCGGTATGCAAGAAATCCATCCCCAGAACGGCATACGCCGCTTCAAGTAGTCCGGATCATCCTCGTTGTTGTATGCCTCGGTCTCAAAGCAGGTGTAGTAGTACGCGCCCGGATAAGGCGGAATAATCACTTCGATCAGCCACGAAATGCCGTAGCAAATCCAGCCGGCGAATAGGATTCCGACCACCGCCAGAACCCAACCCCACCATGCAAACGAGTAGCTTATGGCGACGGGCAGAAGGATTACCGCGAACAGCACGGTCAACTCGATCTGCTGGGCGCAGTGGATTCCTTCGTGGCGGCGCGTTTTCTCAGTCAGATGCTGGTACTTGGGCTTCCGAGTGAATGCGAACGCAAGCCATGTTACCCAGCTGAATCCCTTGAATGGGATCAATTTGTTGTGAATTTCGATAGGCAGTTTCATGTGTCCAATCCGTATCCGTTAGTTACCACCCAGTCAATTGTTTCGATGATATTGCCCAAAAGCGATACCTCGCCACAACTCCATATAATCCCATGTTCGGCCTCATAGCCGACCCTCGGAAAGCCTTTGCTTCTGAATCTTATGACCAACAGGCTCCATCCCTTTACATCGTCCCATATGGCTTTTGGCAATACTTCCAGCAGGTCGGCGACCGTGAAGGCGGGGACATAGTAATTCGGGTACTTATTGTGCATCCAGCGCCTTGTTTCCTTATCTGTGTTCCATATCTTCAATCGGGCGCAATCTTCGTCCATTTGCCATACCATGCTCGCCTTCTCCGCGGGCACTCCCAGTTCGATCAGCCGCTTCGACTGCTCGATGCTTGTTACTTGGTCTTTCATCTTCTATAGTTTTTTAATTCAATACTTTTTCGTATGGTTCTCGTATTCATTTATCGTTTCAAATATCTGCAAGGCTACCTGCGGGACTATGGCGTTTCCGTAGGCTTTAATGGACATGTTTCGCCATTTAGGAAAGGTAATACCGTCCAATCCACCGGAAACCCCATCATTTCGGCAACGAACCGGGGATTGAGTTGGGAAGTCGTCCCAGTTGGGGATAATACGGCCGTCCTTAAATCCGGGGTGCCTTCTCCATGTTGCCCCGGCGATTGATAATCTCCCGCCGTCGGCGTCGGAAGCATTCCATTTACTGCCATTGCCGTCAACCCACGTCCCCTCTGGCTGTCGGGATTGTACTTTGTCGTATACTTCTCGCCTTCCGACGCATTTGGCGTCGGAAGCAGTTCCAGCGGCATGAACACCGTCTTGCCTTTCTCGCATTGTTTCAATCCCTGCGTCTGCACGGTGGGCAGTAATCCCCTTCGTGCCGCATACCCGCACATGATCTCCTGCGCAAGACATCCCGAATTGCCCGGTACGGGGTTCTTCTTTGGGGTTATCGTTGTCGCGTCGAACGCACACGGGGTTTTCAATAAGATAGGCGACGAACCAGCATCTGTCCCTTCGGTGGGGAGCGCCGACACCGCAAGCCGGTATAATGTACGGTTGAACCGCATATCCCGCCGCCTCCAAGTCAGAACACACCTGCTCGAAGACCACTCCTTCCGACCAATTAACAATTCCGAAAACGTTCTCGCCCACGATCCATCGAGGTCGAACAGTCCGAATAACCCGCAACATTTCCGGCCAGAGGTAGCGGTCGTCCTCCGTGCCTTTGCGCTTGCCCGCGAGCGAGAACGGCTGGCAGGGGGAAACCGCCTGTAAGGACGTCAACTCGTCCTCGCCAAATAGTAAAGTCTGTCGTGCGTATGTCCGCATACTGTTCTGCATTAGGAAAGTGATATTTTAAAATTCGGCGGCAGAAAGGATCGATTTCGCAGTTGAAGGTGTTCGTCCATCCCGCCCACTCCGCCGCGAGGTCGAAACCGCCGATGCCCGAAAAAAGTGAAGCGTGCGTCATGGTCATTCGCATAATCCGTAATAACTCATGCAGCTGGTCGCCGTGTCGTCGTCGAACAAACTGCCCGTGGCGTTCTGCCATTCGACATAGCGCACAACATCGTATATGTTGGGGTACTGGTTGCCGCTGGTGATTGCGTGGACAGGTATTTTTTCCGGGCCGAAAAACGATGAATGAAACTCCGTTTCAAGTGCGGCGATCTGTTCGATTCGCTCCGGGTTCTGGCGCGATATGTTCAAGATATCCCGCTGATTCGCCATCACACACGGCCAGCAGCCGACTCGCTTGTAGCCCATCCGGTAGAGTGGGTTCGGCTCCAAACCTGCGTCGAGGATGTAATCGATCACCTGCTGCGCCGACCAGTCGAACACGGGCCGAAGCAGATCGTCGGCGAACTTCTCCCGAAATGCCCGTACCTCCTTGCCCCGATAAGTGTGCTTCTTCGGTTTGCCCGCTTTGTCGTAACCGTAAGGCTCGAAATAGTACTTGAAGTACGTATATTGCGCCTGCATCTTGGCCCGGCTGGCCGATTCTGCTGCCCGGATACCCTGAATCATCAGCATATTGTCGTGAACCTCGTCCAGCACGTAGTCGATGCAGGGCTTCGTCTTCAATTCCTGCGTGCAGAACCGCGCCCGCGTCGAGGGCCAACGCTTTTTCTGCCGGGCAAGATCGACCATCCCGTCGTACTTCTTCGACTTGAGCGTCACCAAATCCAAGTGGAGTTTATCTGCGATCCGGTTGATGTACTCGTAGGTCAGCGGATGCTCCCAGCCCGTATCACAGAATACGGTCGTGAAGTTCTTGGTGATATGCTCGCGTGTCCAAAGAAGCGCCGCAAGGCTGTCTTTCCCGCCCGAAAAGGTTACTATGACTTTCATACTCATTGCTCGTTAAAGTTTAACCGATGGGAATTGTCTATTAATCATTTTAACCCATCAAATTTCGTTTAAAATTGTTTTTGCGATAAGATGTACCACTTTGGTGGTTTCATTCGATTCTACCCACCTAAGAATCGCAAACAGGGGCATCTTTGCTTTTGTCTCTCCTTTGGCTTTCCCAAAGCTCAAGTATTTTTGCCTTAGTTTCGTCGCTGAGCCGGTTTATTACAGAACCATGAAGACCCGCCACGTGTACCTCCCTATTTGCACATGCTTCGCATCTCTCTTCGAAGTATTCTGCGAACCACTGGTATATGATCTGACCGTCTATGCGCCCGAACAGCTGCCCGTAGAATCCTCGCTTTGCACGGGACATTACGAGATTCACATCGGCGCTGTTCAGTGCCCAGAAGTCATCCAATATCATTCGGGCCGTTTCGTTTATCTGTCCTGAATCCATTTTGGCTGAAATGTTGAGGAACCGCTGAATGTCGATAATCCACGCGGCAAGCATGAAGACTACCTCGCATTCGCCGTAAATCTTCCGCATCCCCGACAATGAGTAAGCCTCGGAGTTAGCACATGCCAGCGGCGTAATACATCCTCGGTACAATTTAGCGGCCTCGGCTGGCGTTAATAATGCCTTGAAAAGTTCTTTCGAACTGCTCTCGTTCCTCGTCGGTAAGTCCATCCTTACCGCGGGAATTGTCTTTTGATCGTTCATACACTCGGTTTGTTTTTTGTGAAATCGCGTATTCGAATATCCGTTTCCAGTCTATCGTCTTGCATCGGCTCTTTTTCTTGTGCAACCATCCGGCCTCCGTAGCCCAAAACTCCTTGCATGCTTTTTCAAGTGTCAGTTTGATATTCACGCCGGGATTGAACCGTTGTCGTTCTGCCATCCACTCCCTGTTGCCAACCCATCTCTTCCATGCGTCCCGGCAATCTTGCAGGTAGACCTCGAAGCTGTCTCGCCACGTCTCCTCCTTCGGGGTTTCCGGCTTCTCTCTCGCGCGCACGCGCTTTGAGTTTTTACCAGCATCTTCTGAAATATCTATTATCTCGGCATCTTCGAGTACGTCAGTACGAGAAGTGGAACTTACTGTGTGTGCAGTATCAGTATCAGTATCAGTATCAGTATCAGTATCAGTATCAGTATCAGTATCAGTATCAGTATCAGTATC
>ENA-OPVG01002413-OPVG01002413.1-human-gut-metagenome-genome-assembly--contig:-NODE-2413-length-11326-cov-1.627717_pt1 | contig 11326 bp, 16 predicted proteins | sample MGYA00241093_ERZ501975 | MGnify/ENA primary metagenome ERZ501975 (study PRJEB25962, sample SAMEA2042993) | human gut metagenome | biome: human gut; feature: human-associated habitat; material: faeces... | reverse complement strand
GGAAAAATAATGGCTTGTCTGCAAGTACCTTCGTACAAAGCTGTACCAGTGGGAAAATTTTTTCTTCTATTTTCCAAATCTCGCCTTTGGGACCTCTTCCATAGGAAGGCGGGTCCATAATAATCGCATCATAATGATTGCCGCGGCGGATTTCACGCTCCACAAATTTTACGCAGTCATCCACCAGATAGCGAATCGGCGCATTGGCAAGCCCGGACGCTGCCGCATTTTCTTTCGCCCATGTAACCATCCCTTTGGATGCGTCCACATGTGTCACAGCTGCCCCCGCATCGGCGCATGCCACTGTCGCGCCACCCGTGTATGCAAATAAATTCAGCACCTTAATTTCTTTTCCCGGATTTTTCTTCTTTGCCTCGCGAATCAAATTTCCGCTCCACTCCCAGTTTACCGCCTGCTCAGGGAAAAGTCCGGTATGTTTAAAATGAAATGGTTTCAAATGAAATTTGAGATTTCCATAGGAAATCTCCCACTGCTCCGGCAAATCAAAAAATTCCCACTGTCCGCCGCCTTTATTGCTTCTGTGGTAATGTCCGTTTTTCTGTTTCCACTCTCTTACTTTATGCGGTGTGTTCCAAATCACCTGCGGGTCGGGGCGTACAAGAATATAATCACCCCACCGCTCTAATTTTTCTCCTGCCGAAGTATCTAACACTTCATAATCGTTCCATCCATCTGCAATCCACATAATTTACAATCCTCTTCTTCTATTTTTTCTCGCTTGAAAATACACTCTTGATTTCTTTACCAACTTTTTTTGCCTCTTTTGTGACAACCTCTGCGGCATGGTCAATTTTCTTGTCCAGTTCTTTTTCTTTGGCGTACCTGCCGGCTTTGTCTGCCGCATTGTTCACGGCGTCAACTGCCTTGCCAAAACCATCCATCATTTTTTCTTTATTTAATAATGGCATAACGCCACCTCCTTGTCATTTGGTATGATTATATCATAAGATGGGGGAAGAAACTAGTGGGTGTTTGTGTCAGTTTGTGTCAAGTGTTCGGTGGGACTTTTTTTGTTTTTCTACGGAATTACTGGAATCCAAAGGAATTGACAGCGAACATTTAGCGCAAACTTATTCCTTTAATCTGAGTTTTGTTAAAATTCCAATCGAATTTTTCCAGACAAGGCAACTCTTTTCCCAGATTTTCTACTTTATGGTTGCTTTGCTTGCAAGTGGTTTTCTATTTTGTACAACGCTTTTTTAGAAATTTAGCACATAGAGTTGCTTTTGACGGAAAAATTGAGATAAATTGGCGAAAATGGAGTTTAAATTGCAACTCTTTTTTAATTTTGAACGAATTAGCGTTGCCTAAGACTTTTGATGCTTATATATAACGGATTTCTCCATTGCTCCACAACTGCTGCAAACCCACAAACAAAGAAAAATGGTGCTGGGACAACAGAACAGTCCTAGCACCACTTTGTCTTTTTATACTTTTCATTCTACAATAGCCCTTATCATTTGTCAAGATTAATGCATTTATATTCACTCCTTATTTTTGTACATTGCACAAAATTTAGTAATGCTATTGTCCCATGAAGTATCTATTATTTCGATATCATTACTAATTTTGTGATTTTTCACATTTTACAAACCCAGTAGTTGTTTCTTTTTCGCTGTGAACTCCTCTTCCGTTATAGCTCCCACATCAAATAATTCTTTATATTTTAAAATTTGATCTGGCACTTGTATTGCTTCATTTTTTTCAGTCATTTGTGGTTGTTCCATTACATTATTTAATTTTGATTCGTTAATCGATGCAATTTGGGATTGAATATAATTATATATTTCATTAGCCTGATTCACTTTGCTTTTCGTATTAACGAAGCAAAATATAACATCCATATTAGACTCATCTGCCAAATGACTATTTTGGAAACGGATAAACCCATACTCTTCCTCACTTATCGGCCCATAAAAAGTAACAATATCATATTCTGCATAATAAATTTTTTTATCCCCTGATGATATATTTAATGTTTCTGATTTCTGAGGTTTTTCATTATAGGAGACATTTCCGCTAATCGCGTTGGATGCAACGCCACTCCCTAATGCTTTTATTCCCGACTTTATAAAACCTCTCCCTGGAACTATATTTCCAATAGCCATAGAAACAATTTGCGTTGCCTGCTGAGCGGAAACATAATCACCAATTCCAATCGCTCCCCTTTTTCCTGCACACATCCTTTTATAAGCCTTTCTAATTTCTTTGATGTCAAAATCCGCCTCTGTTTTAATAATAAGTCTATCCGAACAAACAATTATCTTTTGTCCACACCCTCCACTAAATTTTCTGTATAATCCATCTATCTTTTTTGAAGAAAAAAAACTGCTTAGCCCTTCAATAACTTTTGGAGAATAAGAATATTTACCCGCTAATTTTATGACTTTTTCCATTTGTCTGTCAATTTCTTCATTCGAATCATATTCTTTGTTCTTCCACGTTGAACTCAATAATTTCATGCTACATTTCTTGCACAAACAGACATCTGAATAATGTTCCGGCATTAAACTTTTGTTACCACATTGATCACATAAATCCATTTATCATTCCTCACTCTCATTCTTTTGTTCACTCTGGACTTTGTATTGTTACTCTTATTGCACAATCTTTTTCTTCAAAATCAAGATCCACGTTATATCCATCCGTATTATCTGCAGAATAAGAATTATCAAAAGAAAGTTCATCAACAATATATCCTAATTTTTTACATTTATCTACATATTCATTAAATTCATCGATTGTGAATCCATATGCTTCAAACTTGAACTCATCATCTTCATCTGTATCAGCAATAATGCATTTAGAATCAAGTTTTGGTATTTTTTGCCCAATTGCCCTTTTGGTCCACTGATTTGAAGGTATTATTTCATCATCATAAGAATAACTGTCATTAGCATAGTCATAATACATCGTATGAATCTTGCCATCATCAATATATTTTATAGTAGCGATATCTGGCTCACAAAGTTTCAAATGATTTATATCCTTTAAATAATAGCTGCCACCAAAATAATAACAATTAATTTTATCAACTGTTTGACCAGCATCAATCAATCTGTTTGTTTCGGCATGCATAGAAATTTCTTTTTGTTTTAACTCATTAACATCCTCTTCATTAAATTTAAAGTTCTTTTGTATTTCATCATAAAATTTGTTTTTCTGCTCATTCGTGACATCTTTTTTTGCTTTATATGTCAATTCAAAATTTGTAATTACATATTTAGAATTATTGGTTAATTTCATCATCACATAGCGTTCACCATTATCAACTTCAACATTAACCTGATAATTCAACTCTTCAATTTTGATTTTAGCTTTTTCATCTTCCGTATTACCGTTTGCCTCACTTCCAGCTTCCTTGCTTCCACAAGCCCCCAAAATAAATACCATGCAAAAAATAACTACCATTGATAATAATTTTTTCATTAAAATTTCCTCCATTTTACTGTTCTAACACTTTTCGTTGTTTTTTATTTTTAATCTTCATTACAAAAAGAGTCACAGCCCCAGCCATAACAATAACCACACCAATATACCCTATGTACAGTGCTATTCCACCATCATATTTACTGTTTGAAATCACACCTCTGTCTTCAAAATCCCATTGTATAATTCTAAACACAACGAATGTAAGTAAATCAAAAATAATTACAGGTATTGCTTTCCTTAATATAGAAAAAAGCAATGTTAATAGCGCAAAAAAAGCAAATACTGAAATCATCGCAATACAAGAAATACTTATGTCTCTTGAAATTTCCATTCCACTTAATGCAGAATATATTCTTGCAAATTTAAACAATGATACATCAAGCAATTGTTCATTTGTTATATCCAATTCCTCAATACTCACCGTATTTGCGTACTTTTCTAAATACTCCCTATGATCATCTGTAGCAGATGCAAAAGGCACAAACAAAGTTATTATTAACATTATTGAGCCAATCAACATAGCCAAAAATGAAACCACAATTATTTTCTTTTTTCCATCTGTTTCTGTCATCTTTCTTCCTCCTTAATCTTCACTACAATGTTCCTTTTCTCCTCCGGTCGAATCACTTCATATCCATATGCTTCCAGCAATTGAATTACATCCTGCGTAATATTAGGCGGAGCAATTTCCTTCTCCTCAAAGCTGGCATTTCCAGCCATTATATGATGCATGGCATCCACAGAAACACCTATGATTTCAGCCAGTCGATACAAATTATCCCGATCTGGGACTCCACCATCCGTTTCCCATTTTGCAATTGCAGATTTGGACACATGCATCTTATTTGCCAGTTCTTCCTGCGTCATAAACTTTTGTTTTCGCCTCGTCGAAATAAACTTTCCGAGGCTAATTTTGACCCCCATAAAACTACGCCCCCTTTCATAATATAACTATATAAATTTTGCAATTGCATTTCAAATTACTTTTTGATTACTCTGCGTAACTTTTCAGATATCTGTGAGATTATCCTATCACAAAATAATCAAAAAAATCCCCACCAAAACGGTGAGGATTTTGCTTATTCTTCTTTTGATATTTTTTTTAGCCCCTGCCTCTCAAGCATATCATCAATTTCAAACAATTCATATTTCCTATTATTAATTGCGACAATGAAACAGGCATCTCTCTTATCCTTCGCATACAATGGATTCATTCCATATAATTTAAGTGCCCGGTTCACTTCATCCAGCAAAAAATGTCCCGCTATACAAAATCGAAGAATCAAATCACGGTTTTTCGTATGCTTTTCCATATTTAGAATTTTCTCGCCGTAAGATTCAGAAACGCTGGCAATTGAATAAATATCCTTCAGACATATTTTTCGATTCGCACACATTAAATTCTTATTCGCCAAAACATCTTTCATATAATAAGAAAATGTTTTCTTGTCATCTGCCATATATTTTTTGTTGTCTTTGTAGTAATCGCCCAATTGCTCCGGCTTCATTGTTTCCAAAAGTTCATCCAGTTCATCTGTCCTTTTTTCCTGCATTCGTATTCTCCCCTAAATAGTTGTCCAATCGTTCAATTAATTCGTCTGCACTATACCGGGTATCCGCATCCAAAGATATACACCGTTCTATAATATCCCACAATTTTCCTTGTGCCGGTTTCTCTTTTGGAAGTTTTCCGGTAAGCATTACATTTAAAAGAATCCCAACTGCATAAATATCGGTTTTATCTGAGGACGCTTTCATCCCATATCCGGCCTGCTCCGGTGCCGCATAGTCCTTAGTGCCAAGCAGTCTTGTATCTTCTTTTTCCTCCGAATCATACCATTTTGCTACATTCATATCGAGTAACACCACTTCTCCTGATTTGGTGAGCATAACATTTGATGGTTTGATGTCCCGATGAATGATTGGGCACTCCAGTGTATGCAATTCATTTAAAATACAACATAAATTTCTGACAATATGCACTGCCTCTGTAGGCCTAAATATTCCTTTCTTCAGGTATTCCGATAATGAACTTCCTTCGATGTATTCCTCAATAATCACCAAATACCTGTCACCTCGATAAACCTTAGAAATCTGTGGCATATGGGCAATTGGATGACATATAAGATACCGATATACACTTTCATTATATGTACTGAGAATTTTCTTTACATAATTTTTCCCATCCATTTTTACGAGTACAACATTCTCTCTTTCATCCAAATTACGGATTTCTTCATAACTCATAAGTTCAATTACGTCTTCATCTGTCATTCCCTTATAAGGATTCGAAAGCGATATCTGATATTCAGCCTCGGACAAATAAATCATACTCTTATCAATTCGGTTTACAAAGCCACACTCTGTGCATTTCCAACTATCACAGTTTTCTTTAAAACCATCCTGTTCATTCAGCAGAGATTCACATTGGTCGCAAATCCACGCCACATCATCGTCTGCTTCCACACGCGGATTTATCAGCATTTCTCCACACCCTTTGCAGACCCAGTAGGGCAAATCGTTGCGATAACCTTTTTGCAATGTTAAATTGGCATCACATCGCGGACAAAATTCATCTCCATCATTTGCTGCCAATTGCCTATAGTTATTTCTGATGATTTCTGAAATGACATCAGCCGCAATTTCACTTCCTACAGCACTCGGATGACAGCCATCATCTGCATAAATAGGTGTATCACTTGAATTTTCATAAAATGCTGTCCCTACATCCGCAATAAGTGCTTTATTTTCTTTTGCAGCTTCATAATAACTTTCATGCATCTGCTCATACATTTCATCATATGAAAGCCCAAGTTTTACAAGTTTAGCGCAGTCCTTCTGATAAGCCCACGTCGCATAAAAAACCGGTTTTGCACCTATCGACCATATCAAATCACACAAATCTCCTGCACTGTCACGAAAACTTTCTTTCGAGGTAATCGGTCCGTTACTCATTTCCTGCAAAATAACAAAATCCCACGGTTCCTCTTTCAATGCCGCTAATGTTTTTGCTCCCATCTTTGTATTAGGATTCAAATGTTCCTTTAACCTTGCACCACCTCTTGTATGTGCTACAACCTCCGCACCGGTTCTTTTTGCAATTAATTGGGGAAGATTGTTAGCCGAGGTAAAACTGTTCCCTAACATAAGTATTCTCATGATAATCACGGTCCTCCTATTGATAAATTTATCATACCAGTTTAGAGGGCGGATAACAACTCATATTAATCAACATGCCTTTTTAGCCCTAGTAAAAATCATAGTCATCCGGATCTAAGCCGGCTTCTTCTAACGCCTCTGCCCTCTCATCCGGATCCATAAGTTCTAACTCATCAACATCAAGGCCTGCTGCCATGGCATCAATTTCAAAATCATCTTCCATATCGTCATCGAAATCTCCAGCATCTCCAAATAATGCCTCATGCTCTTCTTTACTCGTGCAAAGCATTTCTTCAGCAAACATCCTCTCACAGCTATCCACCTCACCGTCGCCATCAAAATCCATCCAATCTCTCATCTCTCTACCTCCTACAAAATTCAGAATTATAAGGTTTAAAGGTTCTCTTTGAGTATATAATACATTCCCAGCTGTCCAATAATCTTCCCACTTGTACTAAATTTTGCTTTTTAATCTAAATATACGGAATACATCTTCATATCCTTTGGTTTCTCAAATTTACTATAACTTTCCTCTGCCATATGTATTTTCTCCTGCATCGTTAATACCTCTTTATTATTACCATTATTCTTTTCTGAATTGTTCACCGGTATGCTTGTCTTATCCATCATATTCTCAAATACCCGTTTTATGACCGATACTAATTCATTAAAATTTTCGTCATCTGATACATTATCCCTGTGCTCATCATCTGACAAATTTATCACAATATTCATTGCTCGCAAAACCTCCAGTATTCCAAAATAATATGGCATTTTATATTGTATTTCTTTTGAAAAACATCCATCCATAGCATCTGCTATCATGCTAAAAACTTCTACTCCCCTCGTAATAAAACACATTTGGTCTCTAAGACTTACTTGTTTAGGACCTGAAATCATATGGTTTATACGATCCAGTAATTGTTTTTGCTTCCTTTGCAACTCAATAAGTTCCTCGCTCAAACTCATTTCATGTTCTGGTGGAAAATATGCAACCAGCTTTTTCGTATTCTTATCAGGCTTATAACGATAAGTTTCCTCACCATCTTCGATATATCTAAACATTGCCTTGTCTAACAAAATTCTTTTCTGTTCCTCCGATATTTCATCAAAGAAACACTTGTCAATACCAAAAAAATCTGCCAATTGCTTCTTTCTCATTTCTGGAATTTCCTTTTTCCCATTTTCCCAAGCACTTATTATTTGTCTCGAAACTTCCAACCTCTCAGCCAACTGACTCAAAGAAAAATTACACTGTTTTCTTATATATCTTAATCCATTCATTTTCTTTTTTCCTCCAAATATTTTAATATAACATTATGTGCACTTATGTTATATCAATATCATAATTTTAGTTGACAGAGCCTGTCAACCCGTAACCTATAAATTCTTTGGAATAATATTTTTCCCACTAAAAAAGAACTAAATAATGCAAAACGAAATATTAAAAGGGGAATCATTTCAAATATTTACATACCTTTTCTGATTCCCTATCAATTAACCATTACCATTCCAATCTATATTCCAGCACATGGCTTAATAGTTTTCTTGGTTCTACGCCAAATTTCTCAGCTACTTCCATTAACTTATCATCTATTTCCTGCAAATTTTCTTCTTCACACTTCCTTATATCTTCCTCTTTGTGCAACATAAATTCTGCTATACCATATGGTACCGCACCTAATTTTTCAAACAAACCTTGGCTTGCATAGTTATCAGAATCTATTTTAACTCTAAATTCTCTCTTTTGTACCCGCGATTTCATTTCCGACAAAAAAATCTTTAATGCATTATATCCAATACCTTGTCTCCTCCATTTCTCACGCAATTCTATTGCAATTTCCCAATACTCCTTTGAAAGATTATTAATCCCACAATACCCGGCATATTCGTCATCAACCTCTATTGTAGCCATTAATGCTTTATCCTGTATATGCTCGTCCCACAGCATTAACCGGTAGCCTTCCTCTTTAAGCATAGACCTCATCATAGAAGTCTCCCTTTGCAGTTCAAGAAACATTTCTCTATCCGTTTCTTTTACCTTTCGTAATATAACATGACCATTACTCTGCAATGTTTCTCCCGCCTGCCAAAATTTTTCTTTCCAACATCGGCCTTTTTCATCATTAATGGCAGCCGAAAGCACCCTTTCTGCCAGTAAAGTGTCCTCTTGATTTTTTAGATATTCTATTACTTCCTTTTTCTTTTCCTCAAACACTCTTCCGTCTTCTGCCTCAAAAATATCCATTACCTTTTGCACGATATCTTCAACCGCTATCTTGGCAGCCTTATTCAATAATAATTTTTCGCCCATATCTCTACTCCTTTATAACTATTTCTTTTCCAAGTTAAATGCTCTGGAATATTTAATAAGTTTTCTTGGATTACACATTCCACCAATATATTCATAAAGCCTCCCTGCACTTATAAAATCGCCAAGTACGGTATTGAAACTATTTGCGACATATCCAATTTTAGCTAATTTAGTTTTCATTTTTAGGAGCGCAAAATTTGAATTTATATTTTCCTGTATATAAATTCAAAATTCTTATACACACATCCCGATATATCTCTCCTTCACTCTGACTCAAACGTTCCCTCGTTCCATGCCCCAGTAAAGAAATCCTTGAAAAATCATTTTTGACCTTACTCGAATCCGGATTTGTTTCATAGGCTTCCGTCAATTCTGTTTTCAGAACTTTCTTTTCCACCTTAATTTGCTGTTCAATATTTTTCTCTAACGAATTAATATTTCTTTTGTCCTCAGCATAAACACACTTCTTTTTTAGGGATTTCATTACATTTTTGTATTCAGCCTTCCATGCTTTTTTATATGCTTCTCGATTTTCTCTAAATTCCACCTCTGAAATATCCCAAGACTTTAGTTTAGGGGTGAAGTATTTATCAATGGGATTGTCAGAACCAGAATATTCCTCCGTATCTTCAACATTTTTCTCGAAATTTTCACTTTGAAAATCTTTACTCTGAGCCTCCTTTGAAGTCACCTGTGAATCAATGTGTTTACATTCTGTTTCACTATTACAAGATACATTTACTGCTGCGATAGTCAAAATTATAAGACATGTCCAAATTTTATTTTTCATTCTTCTCCTTGCATGATAACCGGGAAGGTAATCATCACACTTTCCTTTCTTTAATATCAATTGATATACTCATTTTCCCTGCTCGCCACTTTCCACTTAGTTAATTACATTTTTTATAATTATCTTGCTATGTTGACGCATTCTTGCATCATCAATAACAAGTATATTCCCCTGTATGTAAAATCCACTTTTATTCACAAGGCCTCTCCTTTTATCATCAAGTGCAAATGGAAATTGACCTTCATCCAATGAACATTCATCCACCATCCTTCTAACTCTGTAACAGTATTCTTTTTTAAAGATTGACGAAGACTTAAAGTTGCCCTCTCATTCTCGTTTTCTTCTAGCACCGCACGTTCTTTTGCATAAACATCTGTTCCTTCTTTCATTTTTCTAATAATTGTTTTCTTATCCACGATATCTTTTAAAAAAATTCTTTTCTTTTTTTAATTCTTTCTTTAAAGAACTTTTTAATATTTTTCTATTTCCGAAATTCATCTTTTTCCTCCGTTTTTTATAATTTCTTTAATAAGTATTTACAGTTATAATTGTTATTAATCATTTTTCATAAAATTTTACATATTAATCAATTACATAAAGAAATATCTTTCATTATGACATCGGATTACCGGTCGTTCTCGTTTTGCCACTGAGCTAACAAAATCATATTTCATCCATTTCGTAGCACTATCAAACAAAATTTTATTTATCTCATCTGTTGTTTCCAGGTTCTCATCTGTTGTTTTTAAACTAGCAAAATCCACAAAAGGTATCCAGCACTTTTTTGTCTTATTCCGGATTTTCTTTTCATAACTATAGAATCCAATCGAATAATTACCATCCTGTACCGTTTCTTTTACTGTTACGGTATTTTTCTGTGTTTTGATATCATTACTTCTATTTGCATTATTTCTAATAATACAACTCACCAAAAACACAGTTAGAATAATAACTATAACATTAATTCCCCAAATAATTATTTTTTTCATTCATTAATTTCTCCTTCTTCATATCATGGTGTTATCCGTTTTATATTTACATGGTAGCATCCTACTTTATAACACAAATCTTTCTTTTATCGTTAAGATAAGCTTTGTAGCCTCCGTTAATTCTTTTTATTAATTGGGGATTTTCTTCCTCTTCCTCCCCATATCCAAATTCTAAATTCTTCTTTACCTGAAGTACACGCAGTTCCAATACATCCTTCTTATTTCCTCCAGCAATTATGATTTCTTTTTCTCCATCGCCATTAATATCACAGGCAGCCATTTGATAAAAGAAACCTTTTTTCGCTCCTGCCCACTTCTCTTCTAATGATTCTCCTAAATTACTAATTAAATCAATACTTTGGTTTTCCGAAAAAACCTTCATCGAAATACCATCACCTACATCCTCACGTTTAATTACGAAATCTAATGTTTCTCCTTTCGTTATCTCCGTCGACATTTCACATTTCTTCCTTTTCTGTAAATCCTTCCCGCTTATCTCAATCGATTCCATCTCATCCGCATTAAAAAGGTACTTCCCTACATTATCTCGCTTCTCTTGCGACAATGTCATATCGTTTTTAACTTCTGTCTACTACAATATATTTATGGTTAATACCCCTT
>ENA-OPVG01002406-OPVG01002406.1-human-gut-metagenome-genome-assembly--contig:-NODE-2406-length-11347-cov-2.223698_pt1 | contig 11347 bp, 10 predicted proteins | sample MGYA00241093_ERZ501975 | MGnify/ENA primary metagenome ERZ501975 (study PRJEB25962, sample SAMEA2042993) | human gut metagenome | biome: human gut; feature: human-associated habitat; material: faeces... | reverse complement strand
TGTGGCAAACGGACAGGTCATGGCGGAAGTTGCACTTCCGGTTGCAGGTCTAATGAGTACCGAAAGTGCAGAGAGCGTAGCGGAGAAAATGCAGGTGTTGGAGGATGCCCTCAAAGCACATGGCGTGGCGGAGGACAGCGGTATCTTTATGACACTTGCCTTTGTCAGCCTTCCGGTTATTCCGAAACTCAGACTGAATACCTACGGCATAGTGGATGTAGAACAGCAGAAAATCGTTCCGGCTGTTTTTAAATAATTTATTTCAGTAATTTGATGAGGTGTAGAAAAAATGAATAGTAATGATTTAATTGTAAATGTTGGTAAGAATTCAAATGATACCGCAGCTCTTGTGTGGTCTGTTGCAGATGATCTTGTAGGGGCATATAAACCGCATGAATATGGTCTGGTTATACTGCCGATGACGGTAATCAAGCGTTTTCATGATTGTTTACTGCCAACACATCAGGCAGTTCTTGATACATACAAGAAAGTAGAAAAGCTGGCTGTAAAAGATGGTTTTCTGCGTAAAGCATCAGGCTATCAGTTTTACAATACAAGTCCATTTACGTTCAAGACATTGATTGCTGACCCTGAAAATATCGTAGATAATTTCAAGGCGTATCTGAATGGATTTTCTGATAATATTCAGGACATTCTTGCACGTATGGATTTTGATTCTCAGATTAAGCATATGGAAGAAGCAGGTCTTCTGTATCAGGTAATCTCTGATTTCTGTACAGATAAGGGCGATTTTTCGCCTGAGAAAATCAGTGCGGTTGATATGGGATATATATTTGAAAATCTTGTTCGTAGATTCTCTGAATCATATAACGAAGAAGCCGGAGCACATTTCACAAGCCGCGACATCATTTATCTAATGAGTGACCTTCTTGTAGCTGGTGATGAATCCGCATTTACAGGGGATGGTATCTCAAAGACCGTCTATGATATGACAATGGGAACATCTCAGATGCTTACCTGTATGGAAGAAAGATTGAAACAGATGGATGCGGATGCAGACGTTACTTTATTCGGTCAGGAGTTTAATCCCTTTACATTCGGTATTGCAAAGGCTGATATGCTTATCCGTGGCGGAGACCCTAACAATATGCAGTTCGGTGATACATTGTCTGATGACAAGTTCAGCGGATATAAGTTTGACTATATTATCAGCAATCCACCATTTGGTATTCCATGGAAACGTGAGGAAAAAGAGGTCATAGCTGAATTTAAGAAGGGTACAGCGGGAAGATTTGCACCGGGACTGCCGGCAAAAGGCGATGGACAGCTTTTATTCATGCTGAATGGTCTTGCAAAATTAAAAGATGATGGTCAGATGGCAATTATCCAGAACGGTTCCTCTTTGTTTAATGGTGATGCAGGGAGCGGTCCTTCTGAGATTCGTAGATATTTGATTGAGAATGATTGGTTGGATGCGATTGTGCAGTTGCCGAACAACGCTTTTTATAATACAGGAATTGCAACCTATATTTGGATTGTAATGAAGAATAAGCCTGTCACACATCAGGGCAAAGTACAGCTGATTGATGCATCCGCTTGTTGTGCAGCAAGACGTAAGAATATCGGTTCAAAGAACGTAGATATTACAAAAGCTTGCCGTGATTTGATTGTTGAAGCGTATGGTGCTTATATGGATGGTACATACAATGGTGTGGATGAAAATGACAATGCAATCGTTGTAAAGAGCAAGGTTATGGATGCCATTGACCTTGGCTATAACAAGATTGTAGTGGAAACACCACAGTTGGATGAAGACGGCAATGTTGTCATGAAGAAAAAGAAACCGGTAGCTGATACATCAAAGCGTGATGCAGAGGATGTGCCATTGACAGAAGATATTGATGCTTACTTTGAGCGTGAGGTCATTCCGTATAATCCGCAGGCTTGGATTGATAAATCCAAAACTAAAGTGGGATATGAAATCCCGTTCACCAGGACATTTTATGAATACAAGCAGATTGAGCCATCAGATGTGATTGCAGCACGTATTGAAGAACATGAAAAGAGTTTGATGGCGAAATTGCATGATTTGTTCGGAGGTGAATGATTATGGCAATGAAAGAAAGTGGAATTGAGTGGGTAGGATTGATTCCTGATGATTGGAAAATTGCAAAGAATAATCGACTTTTCAATATCTCGAAACAATTAGTGAATGAGAATTGGAAGAATACTCAACTTTTGTCATTGACTAAAAGCGGGATTATTGAAAAGAACATCAATGACGGTGGCGGTAAACAACCGGAATCTTTTGGAACATATCAGTACGTAGAAAAGGATGACATCGTATTATGCTTGTTTGATATTGACGTTTCTGCTGTTTTTTCAGATAGAAGTAAATATGATGGCATGATTTCACCAGCTTATCGTGTTATGAAATGTACAGATGCGATTCTTCCAGTATATGCAAAATGGTGGTTTGATGCTGTTAATATTGGTAGATATTATTTGATTTATACCAAATCATTGCGTAAAACCATTGATGCAGACGGGTTTGGGAATATTTTGACAGTAGTTCCACCATTATCCGAACAAGAAACTATTGCCGATTATTTGGACGAAACTTGTTCCAAAATTGATGAAATCATTGCAGAAGCAAAGGCAAGTATTGATGAATATGAAAATTTGCGTCAGTCTATAATTTATGAGATTTTGACAAAAGGTCCTGATGATAATGTTGAAATGAAAGATTCTGGCGTTGAATGGATTGGAAAGGTTCCATCACATTGGATGATTGGGAAAGTAAAATATGGAACAACAAAGGTAGGAAGCGGAAAAACACCTAAAGGTGGTGCTGAGGTATATATGACATCTGGTGTTATGTTCTTGAGAAGTCAAAATATTTATAATGATGGTTTGAGGTTGGATAATCCTTATTATATTTCAGAAGAAATTGATGAGGAAATGAAAAATACGAGAGTTCAAAAAAACGATGTTTTATTGAATATTACCGGAGGGTCTATTGGTAGATGTTGTATTTTTGATGGAAGCATTCCAAATGCTAATGTAAATCAGCATGTTTGCATTATTCGTGTAAACTCATCCGTATTCTTGCCTGAATATATGCACTTGTTTTGGATTTCACCTATCGGGCAGATTTCTATCAAGTCGTATCAAACGGGTGGAAATCGCGAGGGTATGAGTGCCGAAGCAATTAAAAATACGCCTATTCCAATTATTCCAATAGGTGAGCAAAGAAGGATTGTTGATTTAATTAAGCCTAAAATTGATGATTTCAATTCCCTCATCTCTGAAAAAGAATCTCTCATCAATGACCTTGAAGCATACAAGAAATCACTGATTTACGAAGTGGTAACAGGAAAAAGAAGGGTGGTATAACCTATGGCTGAAAATGAAAAACAGTTTGAATCCAATATCGAAGCCTTTCTTATCTCACCTGCCGGTGGATATGAAAAGGCAACAGATGCCGGATATGCCTCATCTTCCGGTATGGCGTTGGATATTCATACATTGGTTGGGTTTGTGAAAGCAACCCAGCCTACCCAGTGGCAGCGTTTTGAAAAGCAGTGTAATTCTGATCCATATGAGAAGTTTTATAAATGTTTTGAAGATGCCGTACAGATGGATGGCTTGCTGTCTGTCATGCGGCATGGATTTAAACATCGTGGAATGGATTTTAAGGTTTGCTATTTCAAACCGGAATCCACTCTGAATGATGTTGCCGTAAAAAGATATGAGCAGAATGTGTGTCAGTGTATCAGACAATGGCACTATTCAGAACAGAATAACAATTCAGTTGATATGATGCTTGCAATCAATGGTATTCCGGTGGTTGCGATTGAATTAAAGAATCAGCTGACAGGTCAGACAGTAGACAATGCAAAATTGCAGTGGCAGTATGACCGTGACCAGAGAGAACCTGCATTTTGGCTGAATCATCGTATTCTCGCATATTTCGCAGTAGACCTTTACGAAGCATGGATGGCTACGGAACTGAAAGGTGCAGATACATATTTCCTGCCATTCAATCAGGGTTCCAACGGTGCCGGAAATGACGGTGGTGCAGGGAATCCGCAGGCAGAAGATGATAATTATGTAACATCTTATATCTGGGAAAATGTATTACAGAAGGACAGCTTGCTGGATATTATTCAGAAGTTCATCAGCTTTGAGGTGAAGACCGAAAAGAAAGATGGAAAGAATGTTACAAAGAAGCGTCTGATTTTCCCTAGATTTCATCAGCTGGATGTAGTGCGTAAGCTGATTGCAGATGTGCGTGAGAATGGTTCAGGAAACAATTATCTGATTCAGCACTCTGCCGGTTCAGGAAAGTCCAATTCTATTGCATGGACAGCGTATCGTCTGGCATCCTTGCATAATGATGACAATGAACCTGTATTTACATCAGTTGTTATTGTAACTGACAGACGTAATCTGGATGCACAGTTACAGGAAACAATCACAGGATTTGACCACACACTAGGTAGTGTATGTGCGATTGATGAAAAGAAATCCTCTAAGGATTTGAGGGATGCTCTGAACGCAGGAAAGAGAATCATTGTAACAACATTGCAGAAATTCCCGGTCATTTATGAAGAAGTAGATGATACAACAGATAAGCGATTTGCGATTATCGTGGATGAAGCACATTCTTCACAGACCGGTTCCTCTGCAATGAAATTGAAGGCTGCGCTTGCGGATGTGACGGATGCTCTGAAAGAGTATGCGGAACTGGAAGGAAAAGCCGAAGATGAATTGCTGGATGACAATGACCGTCTGGTGCATGAAATGATTTCGCATGGAAAGCATAAGAATCTTTCATTCTTTGCGTTTACAGCAACACCAAAGGGTGCAACATTGGAGATGTTCGGTACAGAATGGAATGATGGTTCCTATCATCCATTCCATGTATATTCGATGCGTCAGGCAATCGAAGAGGGATTCATTCTGGATGTTCTTCAGAACTATACAACGTATAGAACCTGCTATCAGATTGTGAAGAACACAAAGGATAATCCTGATGTTCCGCAGTCAAAGGCGCTCAAGACAATCAAGAAATACGAAGAGCTGCATCCTTATAACATTCAGCAGAAATCAGCGATTATCGTTGAAACATTCCGTAATGTAACGAAGCAGAAAATCAAGGGAAAAGGAAAGATGATGGTTGTAACATCATCGAGACTTGCTGCTGTTCGTTACTATCATGAGATTAAGAATTATTTGGAATCAAATGGTTATCATGATGTGGAAATCCTGGCTGCGTTCTCCGGTTCTATCAAGGACCCGGATGATGTGACAGAAACAGAGTGGACAGAAAGTAAGCTGAATGGCGTGAATGAATTACAGACAAAACAGGTATTCCATGATGAAGGAAATATTCTGATTGTAGCTGAGAAATATCAGACCGGATTTGATGAACCATTGCTTCATACAATGATTGTTGATAAGAAATTACGAGGTGTAAAAGCTGTTCAGACACTGAGCAGATTGAACCGTACACATCCGGATAAACAGGATACGTTCATCATTGATTTTGTGAATACAAAAGAAGATATTTTGAAAGCGTTTCAGCCGTTCTATCAGGAAACATCATTGGCTCAAGAAATCAATACTGATTTGATTTACAAGACACAAAGGATGTTGCGTGCTTTTAAAATTTATGATGATGCTGACATCGAAAAAATAAATAAAATCTATTTCGATGGAGATAAACGCAAGGCGAATAAGATTCAGGCAGCAATAACAAATGCATTGTTACCGATTCAGCAGAAGTATAACGCATTGAATCAGGAACAGAGATACCAGTTCCGTAAACTTTGCAGAACATTTGTAAAATGGTATGGATATATTACGCAGATTGCGCGTATGTTTGATAAGCAGATGCATAATGAATACATCTTCTGCTCCTACTTGGCGAAAGTAATTCCTGCTGACCCGAGCGTTCCGTTTGCTTTAGGTGACCGAGTGAAACTTGAGTATTATAATCTTGAGAAAACATTTGAAGGTTCTATTGACCTTGTAAAAGAAGAAAAAGGTATTTATGAATCGACCAGACTGAAAAAGCCTGTAAAAATGGAAGAAACCCTTAGTCCATTAGAACAGGTAATTGAAAAAATTAATGAACAATACATGGGGAACTTTACCGAAGGAGATAAGGTTGTAATAACCACATTGCATCAGAAACTAAAGAATAATAAAAAGCTGGTGAAATCTGCTCAGACAGATGGTCGCCAGATTTTTGAGAAGAATATTTTTCCTCAGTTGTTTGATGATGCAGCGCAGGAAGCGTATTCTGAAAGTATAGAAACCTACACGAAGCTATTTGAAGACGCCGGAAAATACCGTGCTATTATGGGGGCATTGGCGCATGCAATGTTTGAAGAATTGCAACAAAGGAATATATGAATAAAAATATTCATTCCCTAAGATAGAGGCTGCGAGTAGGGTATTTGAGAGTGCGAAATACGTTGCAAATCTGAAAAACTTAATAAAAAGTATTTATTGCAAAAAAAGAAAAGCTCACTGTGGAGTGTTTTGAACTGACCCCAAAAGGTTAGACGAATATTTTAAGTAAAACAATTCAAGCAACCGAAAGGGCTTTTAAGGAGCAATAGCTAATTGGTTGCTAAGCACAATTTTTTTGTGGCAGTTTTGGGCATGTGAGCTTTTTTCTATAAAATAGTGTTTAGAAGGTTCTTCTATGATACAATAAATATCATTAGGAGAACCTTTTATTATGGCGAGGCAAAAGAAACCTGTACATCGCGTACAAATGACAGAAGGAAAACGAAACATCATCCATCAGCTCCTTGAAGAGTACGATATCCCGTTTGTAGAAGACATTCGGGATGCACTCAAGGATTTTTTTGGGCGGCATCATCAAGGAAATAATGGAAGCTGAAATGGATGAACACCTTGGCTATGAAAAATCAGAACGCTCAGATAATGATAATTATCGCAACCAATGGTAAGGTGAATAGTGGGCGGATTCTTATAGATATCTGTTATTTTATGATAATAACTTGAACGATAACTTAAAATACTTGTTATAATCTAAGTATAAATATGAGAGAAAGGATGGTAGTAATTATGTGTGAGAAAAAAGAATTGAGTTTTTCGATATTCATGTTATATAGTCTTGCGGAAAAATGGAAGATGTCTCCAGCCGAAGTGTATAAAATATTAAACACAACAGGAATTTTAGATAATTATATTATTAAATGTTACGATGTTCTTCATACACAGGGAAAGGAATATCTGGTAGAAGATATTACTGATTATGTGAGAGAAAAAGGAGTTAATGTATGATTGTATATCATGGATCAACAGAAATTATAAAAAATTCGGATGTAATACATTCGAAAAAATATTTGGATTTTGGTCGAGGTCTTTACATCACAACTTTTGAGAACCAGGCAAAGAAATGGACAGTTCGAAAGGGCATGAGACGGGAAAGGTTGCAATAGTTAATATTTATGAATTATCTGAAGAATGGGATAATTTCAAGGTATTATCTTTTGAGAAAGAGAACGAGCCAGAGCTTTTTGAATAAATAGAATAAGAAAATTACGAGCATAGCTGATTTACCGGAAGGAGAAGGCGAATATGGCAACTGAAATTAAATGTGAGAAAAAGGTGATTCGAGAGATATTCAATATGTGGTACTGTATTCCGGATTACCAGAGGGCGTATGTCTGGGATACAGACCAGGTAAGAGATCTTCTGGATGATACAATATCTGCTTATCGGGAAAATAAGGAGGCGCAGTATTTTCTCGGCTCCATGGTATTGAAAATAAATGAGAAATCTGAGAACAATGTTTCTTACACCGAATATGAATTGCTGGATGGTCAGCAAAGAATCACAACGGTTTTTCTCATCTTAGCGTGCATGAGAGATATGCTTACAGATTATCCGCAATATCAGAATTCGTTAGCCGGTTTTGTTTATCAGGCGGAGGATGCCATTTTACAGCAGCCGGAACGGATGCGGATTATATTTAATATCCGTTCGGATGTCAGAGATTTTGTGAACGAGCATATAAAGCCGTTGCATGGTACATGTGACAGTGCGCTTCTGAAAGATAAGATGCAGGCGAAGGATGTCAATATATCTATTAGAAATATGGCGAACGCCATGCTGGTTGCCCATGAATTTCTTGAAGAAAACAAGAGTGAAATTATTGGATACCTGTCCTATTTTTTAAATAAGGTTCTGATGATTTATGTTGCGACAGAAGAACTGCAGGATGCCTTTCAGCTGTTTACGGTGTTAAATAACAGAGGGGTTAAGCTTTCGAGCAGTGATATTCTGAAGGCAGAAAATCTGAAAGAACTCTCCGCTGCAGACAGAACATCCTGGGCAACAAGATGGGAAGAAATGGAGACGTACTTTGGCGAGGACTTCGATAAATTTCTTTCGCATATCAGAACAATCCTTGTTAAGAAAAAGCAGACAACGACATTATTAAAGGAATTTGATGAGTTTGTTTATTCCAATCAGGAATATGACCGTACACAGAAAAAATATGTCCCCAGAACTCCAATCCTGCGCCGTGGGAGAGATACCTTCGAGCTGCTTTATTCTTATTATCATACATATCAGGAGGTATTTGATACGGATCATTCTGTGGTAACCGGTGATTACGAAATTACAAACTATCTGAAGCTGATGGAAACGGGATTTGGTGCGGATTACTGGATCGCACCCGTTTTAGATTATTATCGGAAATACCGCAGATGGGGCTTTGTTGCATTTCTGAAAGCACTGGACCGCAAATTATCGGCGGATTGGATTACTGCTGCCACTCCAACTGTGAGAATGGAAAATGTAAACGCCATTCTGCGTGAGATTGAAGCAAGTCAGGATTCCGCAGTATTGCTCCAATCAAAGACTTTTACCATAAACAAAAGCGATTTTGAAAGAGTCATCAATGGAGATATTTACGGAAGATCATTTGCAAAGTATCTGCTTCTAAAATTAGACCTCATTTACAGAGGTTCTTCTACACCTATGATTCCGCAGGCAATCGCAAGCATAGAACATATTCTTCCTCGCAATCCTTCCGCAGATAGTCAATGGGTAAAAGATTTTTCTGCGGCAGAACGAGAAGAATGGACAAATAAGCTGGGGAACCTTGTCTTAATATCGAGAAGAAAGAATACCTCTCAGGGCAACAGAGATTATGTAGAGAAAAAGGAAAAATATTTCGAGAAGAATATCGAAATGTTCCCGAATTCCATACGCATTTATCAGAATTATCCGGAATGGAAACTGTCTGATTTGAAGAAGAATCATTCTGATGTTGTGACAGAACTGCTGAATGTGTATTAAGGACTATTTGCGCCGTTCCGAAAACTGTGAGGAAATGCGTAAATACGAAATATTTTAAGTTTTGCGAACCATTGCAAATGTGTGGAGCGGATTTTCGTTCTGCAGAGACATTTTTGGCATATGATTGGAACGAAATTGGAACATCTCTGGAATTTACAATGAAATTCTTCTATTATATAATGATAGTATCGAAAAATATACAGACAGCAAAGAACACCTGAATTTTTATGATTCAGGTGTTTTTTTGTACCTGAAATAAGGAGGCAGCTTATGAAAAAGAATGGGAAAAAGAAAAATCATATCAGTATTCAACAGCTTGGATATTTATTTTTCTGTGTGGTTACGATGCAGGCATATTGGATTCGACCGGTTTATGCCGTTACGGTTTGGGAAAAAGCGTCTGAGATTATGAAGGATGTCTATAAGCAAATTATAGGGATTTCTACGATAGCAGCGATTGTGACGGCGGCAATAGCACTTCTTTTAATGAATTTTTCTCGGAGCGGCAGAACGGTTGACGAATCGAGAGCATGGCTGAAAAGGATTGCAATTACATGGGCAATTATCAATGGTTTGGGCTTTATTATGTCCTATATTACACCGTTTTTCTCCGGTGGGCAGTGGACACCCTGATGGAGAAGAAAGAGGCTGTCATTGAAAAGTAGCTGATATTTTGCTAAACTATCAGTAAGAAAAATAGTTTTTTGAGGGAGATAAGCCATGAAAAGAATATGACATCTGCCGATGGTTTGTTGCGGACTTATGAGCAGGCGGTATCCTATTATAAGTTTGCTGTCATCAATTATATCGGATTTCATGACAGGGGGATGCTTCTTGTCCGAAGGGCAAGAAGATGGAATATACAAGGAATGCTAATAACAAGGGATGTGTGATTTCATAGCAACAGAATAGGAATCAGCAATTTATAGAAATTGTAACCGAATTGTGGGGAGGAAGAATGGAAGGAACAAAAGAATTGATTACTACGGATGATGTTCGTAGTAAGGTGTATATAATTCGTGGTCAACAGGTAATGTTAGACAAAGATTTAGCAGAACTTTATGGGTATGAAGTAAAACGATTAAATGAGCAGGTAAAGCGAAATATTAGCAGATTTCCAGAGGATTTTATGTTTCAGCTGAATAAAGAAGAAATACCAGAGAAATTTTCAAAGTCGCAAATTGCGACTTTGAACGAAAAGAGCAATAGGCAGGGTTCCAATATTAAAAAAATGCCGTTTGCGTTTACAGAACAGGGAATTTATATGCTTGCTACGGTACTTCGCGGAGAATTAGCTGAACAACAAAGTATTTTTATTATGCGTACATTTAGAGAAATGCGGCATTATATTAAACAGAATCAACAATTTGTAACAAGATCTGAAATGGAATTACTATCGTCTAAAGTTACTGAAATATCGGTGCAGACAGCGGGACTGATAGATAAACAGAAACAAACAGACCAAAAGGTTGATTTGATTCAAAAGAATGTTGAACAGTTGAGTGAAAATTTTATTTCAGAAAAAGATGTTAAAAATTTTGTTATTTATAAAGGCCAGAAGTTAGAAGCTGACATTGCTTACATAGGAATCTATCAACAGGCAAAGAAATCAATCTATGTTGTGGATGATTATATGAATGCGAAATCATTACAACATCTTTCACAGAAAGCCCATGGCGTGGAGGTTGTTTTATTCACAGAGAACGGAAAAGGTGGGAGAGGATTTCTCACAAACTCTTTAGTGACGGATTTTCAAAATGAATATCCACCGCTCAGGATTAAGCCTAATCTTGATTGTCACGACAGGTTAATTGTACTTGATTATGGTGAGAAAACAGAACTGGTTTACCATTGTGGAGCATCCAGTAAGGACGCAGGGAAGAAACTTTGTGCCATCAATCAGATTACAGAGACAGCAATCATTCATCCGGTAATAGACAGATTACTTTCATTGCAGGATAAACAGATATAATTTAGCGGTCATGCTTTGACCGAAAAAATGACGTTATCCCTGTGGCAGGCGGTTTCAATATTT
>ENA-OPVG01002398-OPVG01002398.1-human-gut-metagenome-genome-assembly--contig:-NODE-2398-length-11367-cov-1.914339_pt1 | contig 11367 bp, 13 predicted proteins | sample MGYA00241093_ERZ501975 | MGnify/ENA primary metagenome ERZ501975 (study PRJEB25962, sample SAMEA2042993) | human gut metagenome | biome: human gut; feature: human-associated habitat; material: faeces... | reverse complement strand
TATAGATATGTCTGATTTTACTGACGCTTCAAAAATGCAGGCTGTCGCTGATACTCTCGACAACTACGTAAAAACTGATGGCATAACACCAGTTTCAACAGGCAAGACGGACGCAAACGGTGAAGTAAAGCTTTCTGCTGATTCTGTGGGTTTGTATCTTGTTTCAGGCAAGAGTTTTGAAAACACAACGGCTAAGTTTACACCTTCTCCGTCACTTATAGAGATAGATAAGGATATCGTGGCTGAGGGTCAGATAACAGTTTACACCAAGTTCACATACGAAGAGATCCCAGCAGGGGACAGTGATTATGGTGTAAGAAAGTCGTGGATAGTTCCTGATGGTCAGGAAAAGCTTATACCTGATAATATCAAGGTGGAGATATATCGTGATGGCAAGCTTTTCGATACTGTTACTCTTAACGCTGACAACAATTGGGAGTATTTCTGGAAAGACAATTCTGCGGCTGAGTGGACAGTTAAGGAGATAGATATTCCTGCCAACTACACAGTCGTTACCAAAAGCAATGACAAGCTGTTTCTTATAGAGAACACATATAAGTCAGACAGTTCAAGTAATACAGATAGTAGTTCAAGCACACCTGACAGCAGTTCGTCAGGCTCTGATTCATCAAGCTCAACGCCTGACAATATACCACAGACTGGTTCGCTCAACTGGCCGGTGCCTGTACTTATAGGCGGTGGAGTTATCCTTATCGTGGCAGGTTGGAGAGTAAGCAGAAAAGAGAAATAAAGGCGAAACCACATAGGCTTGCCTTTACAACAGGAGAAAAATAGTGACTAAAAAAAAGCTAGGACTTTTGTTGATAATAATGGGGATAATGCTGATAGCGGCGGCATTATCCCTTAATTATTACAACTATTTTCATGAAAAGCAAAGTAATAAAAGGATGGAGGCTGTGCTGAGTGATCTGAAAACGCAGATCTCAGACAGTTCAGAGGACAGCGACAGCAGTTCACCCTTTGACATTTTTGACGATAGTCGATCCACGGACAGCGAGATAGATGACCCGGATAAGGATATCGTGCTTGACGGCAACTCATATATGGGCTTGATTTCATTCCCGACACTGGGGCAGGAGTTTCCTGTGACTCGTGGCTGGAGCTATGCTGCAATGAATACTGCAGCTTGTCAGTACAGCGGCAGACGTGTAGACAATGATCTTATAATCTGCGCTCACAATTACACAGGCTTTTTTGATAAGCTGGATAAGCTCAGCTCAGGTGACGAGGTCATTTTCACTGATGTTTACGGCAGAGAATTTAACTATACTGTCACAAACAGCGAACTGCTGAGCGGCTGGGATTCGCCATCGCTCATAAAAGGTGGTGGCAGCGACTGGGATCTGACCTTGTTCACCTGCACATGGAGTGGTTACAGCAGAGTGACTGTAAGACTTGTTTATTCATAAATACATTAAAAACGCACAGAGTTCTACACCCTGTGCGTTTTATATTCCTGCGGCAAGTCTTATTTTTTTTATATCAAAAGTTTTTAGTTTGTCATCGTATATGCAGTGTCGTCTTGACTTTCTTGGGTGGCGACGAGTATAGTCAATGGCTTCTACAAGGTCATTTGTTTGAAAAACTGGACGTTTCATTGCTTTGTTGTATACTGTGTATCTCATAAAAATACCTCCCAAATAATTCTTATAATTAATTATAACATTAATTGGTACGTTGGTCAATAGCAATATTGTACAAATTTAACCTATTAATCAGATATACATAAATTAAAACAGAAATCGACTTGTTTAAGAACACTTCACGACATAAGACGACATAATTCTACTTATAAAAAATTATAGTGATAGTGGGATATTGTGCAAAAATGAGAATGGTTGGTCAATTTGACGAACGATAAAGTATAAATTTGTTTTGACAGCGAAAGTTGTAACACAGTTTTCATTGATTGATAATTAATTGAACATTCAAATATGGTATAATACCCTAAAGAATTGGAGAGGAGCGAGGAGTTTTGGATAGGTTTGTGCGAAAATATGGAAGATATGTACCCTTTGCTTTAACTATTATCATAATATTTTGCTGTGCTCTTTTTCTGAAAGATCATGAGTTTTCTGAGATACTCAGTTATTGCCCGGACAATTTGTGGCTTGCCGCATTTGTTATTCTGGGATTTTATGGATTGAAGTCTTTGTCGGTGGTATTCCCGCTTGCAGCTATTTTTGTGTGCGTGGGTGCAATATATCCGTTCTGGGTGGGCATTTTGTTGAACGTAATAGGACTATCGGTTTGCTTTACTGTTCCTTATCTTGTGGGAAGGATATCGGGTGGCGATATCATGCGTGTTATTGAGATGAAATATCCTAAGGCACGAAAGCTTGTAAATTATGGGCATGACAATAATCTGTTCGCCTCCTACATTTCAAGGGCAGTGGTAGTTGTGCCGGGCGACCTTGTTTCAATGATACACGGCGCACTGCGAATGCCTTACAGACCATATCTTCTTGGCTCGATAATGGGAGTGATGCCTGAAATGCTTGTGCAGACATATATTGGAGCACAGTTGAAGCATTTGACAATAAAATCAGTGCTTGTGATGATAGCACTCATAGCGGCGACGTTGGCTTTTTCGCTGATACTTAATAAAAAGGTCAGCAGGAGCGGCAAGCAGATGGACAAGGAAGATTTTTGATATATGTACAAAAAAGCGGACTGATAACAACAGCCCGCTTTTTTTATTATTTGTCAAAGCTAGGATTGAAAGCGTAGAAATTTTTGCTGTCAAGCATATCCTGAATAAGTCTTAGTCCTTCGCCGAAGCGCTGGTAGTGGACTATCTCACGTTCACGAAGAAACTTGATAGGGTCACGGACATCAGGATCGTCAGCAAGCCTGAGAATGTTGTCGTAGGTCAGGCGGGCTTTTTGCTCAGCAGCAAGGTCTTCGTGTATATCAGCAATAGCGTCACCGGTACTTTGGAAGATTTCCGCAGAAAATGGTACACCAGAGGCGGCTATAGGGTAAACGCCTGTAGTGTGGTCAACAAAATAGGTGTCAAAGCCACTGTCTTTTATCTCCTTGAGGGAGAGGTCACGGGTCAGCTGATAGATAATAGTGCCGATCATTTCGATGTGGGCAAGTTCTTCTGTGCCGATATCGTTGAGTATTGCCTGCACCTCACGGCAGGGGGCTGAGTAACGCTGATTGAGATAGCGAAGCGCTGCACCAAGCTCGCCGTCAGGGCCACCAAGCTGCGAGATAATGACCTTAGCCAAAGCAGGATTAGGGTTAGCGATCTTAACGGGGTATTGCAGCTTTTTTTCATATTGCCACATTAGTCAACACTCCTTTCCCACGGAAAAGGTGATGTTACCCATTCCCATTTCTTGGACGAATTGTTCTGCGTGATCGTCAATGGTCCGTATTTCTCATTGTATTGAGCAATAAGCTTCTCTTTTTCTGCCTTGTGTCGTGCAAAATATGCCAGACCATCTCTGCAGGTAGGGTGGCTGTCGAGGTAAAGATTAGCCTCTACAAGGGCAAAGCTGCACGCCTGTATCTTTCTAAGAAGCCTCTCCTTTTCACTTAGTATGGGCATTCTTTACAGCCTCCTCTCCTATAAAAGGTTTGTCTATGGACGGGAAGATAGTTCCTCTTGAAAGTCCTACATCTGCCTCATAAGGCTTCTCCCACATCTGAAAAGGCACATATGCCATTGCCAGCGGCGTGTCCTCAGGAAATCTTCCTTTCGGAAAAGGGCAGGCAGGTGTGTTATCCTCTGTGTCGTCAGCAAGTATCCTGCCTAACGACAGATTGTCAAACATATCCAAATAAGTTCACTCCTTATGTTGTCTGAATCTCATATACCACAGGTTTCGTGTGGCTGTTTTATCATATGCAGCTTATAAGTCAGTGGTGTATGTATGCAGGATATTATCAAAAAACTTGCAAATCGTTCATTGAAAATACACAAAATTAATTTTCTGTGAACACGCATATTGTTTGTAACAATAAACATAGTTTAAATAACGTTAAATTTGTAAGATTTAATATTGACAAATCGGGCTTCTGCGTGTTATATTAATACTATTGAAAAAAAGCATATGCAGTGACATATGTGAACGAAGGAGAGATTATTATGAAAAATGTCAAGAGAATTCTTGCATTAACAGTTTCGGCTGCCCTTGCAGTTTCTTGCTTTGCAGGTTGCGGAAACGGTGCAAAAAAGAACAGCGATACTATCGTTATCGGCTGCAGCGGTCCGCTCACAGGTGACGCTGCACAGTACGGCGTTGCTGTTAAGAATGCTATCGAGCTTGCTGTCAAGGACGTAAATGACGCAGGCGGAATAAACGGAACAAAGCTCTCATACGTTTTCGAGGACGATGAGGCTGACTCAGGCGATAAGGCTGTAAATGCTTATAATGCACTGAAAGACAATGGTATGCAGGTAATGGTCGGAACAGTAACAACAGGTTCTTGCTTGGCTGTTATTGAAAAGACAAAGCAGGATAACATCTTCCAGCTCACACCTTCTGCTTCAGCTCAGGACGTTATCAAGAACGATAACTGTTTCCAGGTTTGCTTTACTGACCCTAACCAAGGTAAAGGTTCTGCCGACTATATCGCAGAAAACAAGCTTGCTACAAAGATAGCTGTAATTTACGACAGCTCTGACGCTTATTCATCAGGTATCTTCAACACATTCAAATCCGAGGCTGAGGCTAAGGGTCTTGATATCGTTGCAGAGCAGTCATTCACAAAGGACAGCAAGACTGACTTCTCAGCTCAGATAAGCGCAGCTAAGAATGCAGGCGCAGACCTCGTGTTCCTGCCTATCTACTATCAGCAGGCTTCACTTATCCTTACACAGTGCAAGTCAGCTAACTACAACCCAACATTCTTCGGTTGTGACGGTCTTGACGGACTTCTTTCTATCAAGAACTTTGATACTTCACTTTGCGAGGGCGTAATGCTCCTTACACCATTTGCTGCCGACGCTCAGGATCAGGCAACTCAGGACTTCGTTAAGAAGTATAAGGACGCTTACAACGGCGAAACACCTAACCAGTTCGCTGCAGACGCTTATGACGGCGTAATGGTACTTGCAGAACTCATGAAGAAGGAAGGCATCACAGCTGATATGTCTGCTTCTGATATCTGCGATAAGCTCAAAAAGGCTATCTCTGATAAGGACTTCTCATATGACGGACTTACAGGTACAGGCATGAAGTGGGGCGAAGACGGTGCCGTATCTAAGGACCCTAAGGCTGTTATCATCAAGAATGGTGCTTATTCTGCACTGACAGCTGATGACATTGCCGCTTCTACTGCTCAGTAATAGCTGAAATGAAGTGCGTATAAAAAGTACGCTTAATATGAAAAAAACCGGCAATTGCGAAAAATTGTCGGTTTTTTTGATTTATTTCATTAAAATGTGTTGCAAAAACTACGGGGTTATGTTATAATTTATTGTATATTGTGTTTATGACAAGGACAGATGTAATATATGTGATTACATCTTGTGTTTTGTCTATTCCAAAAGGAAGGAATGTTTGTATATGGGTTTTCTTAATAACCTCATCAACGGAATAAGCCTCGGCAGTATATACGCAGTTATAGCTTTGGGCTATACGCTTGTATATGGTATTGCCAAAATGCTTAACTTCGCACACGGCGATGTTATTATGGTGGGCGGATATGTTATATTCACCTGCATGACCACATGGGGACTGAACTCTTGGCTATCTATAGTTCTTGCAGTTATTGCCTGCACACTTCTCGGTATAGTCATCGAAAAGGTGGCGTATAAGCCGCTCAGACAAGCTACTTCGCTTGCGGTGCTTATCACTGCCATAGGCGTCAGCTACTTTTTGCAGAACATCGCACTGCTTATATTCGGTGAAAAGCCTGTAAACTTTACATCAGTTGTAAACGTTTACAAATGTTGTAACACTTCCGGCATTGAAACTGGCAGGTGGAGCACTCACAATCTCCGGTACAACAATTGTTACATTTCTGGCGTGCGTTGTGATCATGGCTGCACTGATGCTTTTTATCAAGAAAACCAAAGCCGGTCAGGCAATGCTTGCAGTATCTGAGGACAGAGGTGCAGCTCAGCTCATGGGCGTAAACATCAACCGCACTATCTCTCTTACATTCGCTATCGGCTCAGGTCTTGCCGCAATTGCAGGCGCACTGCTTTGCTCAGCTTATCCTACGCTTCAGAACACCACAGGCGCAATGCCTGGTATCAAAGCGTTCGTTGCGGCGGTATTTGGCGGTATCGGCTCAATACCGGGCGCTATGATCGGCGGTATCCTTATCGGTGTTATCGAGATACTTGGACGTGCCTATATCTCACCACAGCTTGCCGACGCTATCGTTTTTGCTGTTCTTATACTTGTGCTTATCATTAAGCCTACAGGTATCCTCGGCAAGAAGATAAGCGAAAAGGTATAAAAGTCAACTTAAAATTTTCGAGCAGACTTGCTTTGCAGTTCTGTTTTATCTGAAAGGATTGGTTTTTTGTGAAAAAAGAAGGGGCTAGCGCAAAAACAAAGTTTTTTAAGCCGCAGACCAGAAAAAGCTTTATCACATACGCAATGGTAATAGTTGCCTTTGTGGTAATGCAGATACTCAGCAGCGGCGGATATATCTCAAGTATGCTCACGGGACTTCTTGTTCCTCTGTGTGTATACTCTATACTTGCAGTATCCCTTAACCTGACAGTTGGTATACTTGGCGAGCTTAGCTTGGGTCAGGCAGGCTTTATGTGCGTTGGCGCATATACAAGTGCGATATTCTCTATCGTTACTTCTGAAACTATTGAAAATGTGTGGATCAGATTTCCTTTGGCTATACTTATAGGCGGAATAATTGCCGCAGTGTTCGGCATACTTATAGGAATTCCTGTTCTCAGACTTAAAGGTGACTATCTCGCTATCGTTACACTTGCGTTCGGTGAAATCATAAAGAACGTTTTCGCAGCACTTTACCTTGGTTATGATTCTAAGGGTGTTCACGTTTCTCTCAAAAGTCTGTCAAACCTTAACCTTGAGCCTGACGGAAAGCTTATACTGAACGGCCCTCAGGGTATCAGCGGCACGCCTAACGATTCTACATTCATTATCGGCGCTGTTATGTTGCTTATCACTCTTATCATTGCCTATAACTTTGTATATTCAAGAACGGGAAGAGCAGTAATGGCTATCAGAGATAATGTTATCGCAGCCGAGTCCGTAGGTCTTAACATCACAAAGTATAAGCTTGTTACTTTTGCATTGACTGCATTCCTTGCAGGCTGTGCAGGTGCGCTTTATTCTCATAACTTCTATACGCTCCAGGCTTCTAAGTTCGACTATAACCTGTCTATCCTTATCTTGGTATTCGTTGTTCTGGGCGGTATAGGCAGTATCAGAGGAAGTGTTATCGCAGCTATCGTGCTTGTTCTGCTTCCAGAAATGCTAAGAAGCATAAACAGCTACAGAATGCTTATCTATTCTATCGTCCTTATCGTAATGATGATAATAACTTCAAATGAAAAAACAAAAACTTTTATCAGTGCAAATACTGCTAAGTTCAAGGCTTTGTTCAAGCGTGAAAAAGTAAAGGAGGCTGAGTGATATGGCACTTCTTGAAGTAAAAAATCTCGGCATCTCATTCGGCGGACTTCGTGCAGTTGACGAGTTCAGCATAACAATAGAGAAAGGTCAGCTCTATGGTCTTATTGGGCCGAACGGAGCAGGAAAGACCACTATCTTCAATATGCTCACAGGCGTTTATAAGCCAACAGACGGCACAATCGTTCTTGACGGAAAGAACATTACCGGCAAAAACACTATCGAAATAAACCGTGCAGGCATTGCCCGTACATTCCAGAATATCAGACTTTTTAAGGATATGACGGTGCTTGACAACGTCAAGGTCGCACTTCACAATCATTATAAATACAGCACCTTTACAGGCGTTTTCAGACTGCCTAGATATTTCAGACTTGAAAAGGCAATGGACGCAAAGGCGCTGGAACTTCTGAAGGTTTTCGAGCTTGACGATAAGGCGAGTCTGCTTGCCTCTGGACTTCCGTATGGCGATCAGAGAAAGCTTGAGATCGCAAGAGCCCTTGCAACACAGCCGAAGTTGCTGCTTCTTGACGAGCCTGCTGCTGGCATGAATCCAAACGAAACAGCGGAGCTTATGGATACTATCCGCTTTGTAAGAGATAATTTTGATATGACGGTGCTGCTTATCGAGCATGATATGAGCCTTGTTTCAGGTATCTGCGAAAAGCTGTCAGTGCTGAACTTCGGTCAGCTCCTCTGCGAGGGTAAGACAGCGGAAGTGCTTAAAAATCCTGAAGTTATCACCGCATATCTGGGCGAATAAGGGGGTAAGTAAAATGGCAATGTTGGAAATCAATGATCTGCACGTCAATTATGGCATGATAGCTGCTTTGAAAGGTATCTCCTTTGAGGTAAACGAGGGCGAGGTCATTTCCCTTATCGGCGCAAACGGAGCAGGAAAGACCACCACTCTGCACACCCTTACAGGTCTTATCTCTGCAAAATCGGGTTCTATCAAATTCAACGGCGTGGAGCTTACAAAAACTCCTGCCCACAAGATCGTGGAGATGGGTATTGCACACGTTCCTGAGGGAAGAAGAATATTCCAAAACCTCACGGTGCTTGATAACCTTAAGCTTGGAGCATTTACAAGAAAAGATAAGGAGAATATACCGAAGGATATTCAGGATATATACGAGCGTTTCCCTAGACTTGCAGAAAGAAAAAATCAGATAGCAGGTACTCTTTCAGGCGGTGAGCAGCAGATGCTGGCAATGGGCAGGGCGCTTATGTCAAGACCTATAGTTGTAATGGACGAGCCGTCAATGGGTCTGTCACCGATCCTTGTGTCAACCATATTTAAGATAATCGAGGATATCAGAAAGAGCGGCACAACTGTACTGCTTGTTGAGCAGAACGCAAAGAAAGCCCTTGCTATCTCAGACAGAGCTTATGTTCTTGAAACGGGCAAGATAGTTCTGTCAGGCAAGGCGTCTGATCTTATCAATGATGAGTCGGTCAAGAAAGCATATTTAGGTGAATAGGAGTTGAGCTTTATGGCAAGGATCATAACCATTGCAAGGGGCATCGGCAGCGGCGGAAGAACTGTAGGAAAAATGCTGTCAGAGGATATGGGTATAAAATATTATGATAAGGAGCTTATAAGGCTTGCAAGCGACGAAAGCGGCATAAATGAACGCTTTTTCGGGCTTGTTGATGAAAAACTGAAAGGTTCTTTTCTGAGAAAGGGCGGAGTTTACAAGGGTGAGCTTCTTGACCCTGATGATCACGACTTTACTTCTGACAGAAATCTTTTCAATTATCAGGCGAAGATAATAAAGCAGCTTGCAGACAGAGAGCCTGCGGTAATAGTTGGCAGATGTGCTGACTATATCCTCCGTGACAGAAAAGACGTGCTTAAGGTTTTCATATATTCTGATATGGAAACTGCGGTCAAGAATATCGTCGATCTGTATGGTGTTTCTGTAAAAGAGGCTGTCAAGATAATCGAAAAGACAGACAAGGAGAGAAGCGATTATTATCGTCACTACACAGGCAGGGATTGGACAAATGCGAAAAACTACAATCTGTGTCTTGATACCAGCGACATGAGCTATGACAAGTGCGTTGATATCATTAAGGGATATATAAAGCTTCTTGAAGAGTAAGGCATAAAAAATAAAGCCGCATTGCTTTTTGGCAGTGCGGCTTTTGTGATATATGAAATCAGTTGAATTTTTCTGAAATAGTCCTTGCGGCAAATACTCCTGATGCAGAAGCCTGCGACAGAGAGTGCGTAACGCCTGAGCCGTCGCCAAGGACGTAAAGACCTTTGACAGCAGTTTCAAGGTTCTCGTCAACGTCAACTCTTGAATTGTAGAACTTGACCTCAACGCCGTAAAGAAGCGTGTCGATATTTGCCATACCGGGTGCTATCTTATCCAGAGCGTATATCATTTCGATAATATCGTCAAGCTGTCGCTTTGGGATAACAAGGCTCAGGTCGCCCGGAGTAGCTTTGAGAGTAGGGTTAAGGAACGTCTGACCAAAGCGGTGTTCATTTGTACGTCTGCCTGCAACGAGGTCGCCGAAACGCTGGACAAGCACTCCACCGCCAAGCATATTAGACAGCCTTGCGATAGACTCACCGTATGCGTTTGAGTCCTTGAAAGGCTCAGAGAATGTGTTGGATACCAGCAGAGCGAAGTTTGTGTTCTCAGTTCTCAGCGCAGGGTCAGCATAGCTGTGTCCGTTTACTGTGATGATGCCGTTTGTATTCTCGGTAACTACCTCACCGTATGGGTTCATGCAGAATGTTCTTACAAGGTCGCCGTATTTCTTTGTGCGGTAAACTATCTTGCTTTCGTATACCTTGCTTGTGATATGCTCAAAAACAGCCGCTGGTATCTCAACACGAACGCCGATATCAACTCTGTTTGAACGTCTTTTGATACCAAAGTTGTCGCATATCTCAGATATCCATTTTGAACCGCTTCTGCCTGCCGCAACAACAGCGTTTGAGCAGTGATACTCGTCCTTGTCTGTGATAACAGTGAAGTCGTTCTCCTTGCCTGTTATACCCTGAACACTTTCATAAAATTTTATGTCTATCTTGTCTTTAACAAAGTCATATATGTTCTGGAGTATCTGCATATTTCTGTCAGTGCCAAGGTGTCTTACCTGAGCGTCAAGGAGGTGGAGGTCATATTTCAGAGCCATTGCCTTGATGTCGGAAGAAGTTGTGGAGTAAAGCTTAGCGTCCTGACCGCCCATTTCAAGGTTTATCTTGTCAACATACTGCATAAGCTCGATAGCCTTTTCCTTGCCGGTAAATGTGTAAAGGTCACCGCCGAAATTGTTTGTGATGTTATATTTGCCGTCCGACATTCCGCCTGCACCGCCGAAGCCGTGCATAATGGAGCATACCTTGCAGTGAATGCAGGACTTAACTTTTTTGCCATCTATAGGACACTTACGCTTGCTGACAGGTCCGCCCTGATCAATAATGCAAACTTTTATGTTTTTGTCAAGCTTGACAAATTCGTATGCCATGAATACGCCGGCTGCACCTGCACCGACAACAACTACGTCATAATTCTGAGCCATAACTATTTCCTTTCAAATCAAAATCCAGTTTATTTTTATCCATAAAACGGGCGGCCGCACCTTTGCAGAAGATAGCCTGAAAGGAGATAACCGCCATATTTTTTTCTATTTTATATCACGCTGTTTTCATTTCCCCTTCTTTGTCAAATTCCATCCGCATCTGTCCTACAGATTCCCATGTTTCAAATGGAATTTCCATATATTCTAAGACACGCTT
>ENA-OPVG01002394-OPVG01002394.1-human-gut-metagenome-genome-assembly--contig:-NODE-2394-length-11380-cov-1.858190_pt1 | contig 11380 bp, 8 predicted proteins | sample MGYA00241093_ERZ501975 | MGnify/ENA primary metagenome ERZ501975 (study PRJEB25962, sample SAMEA2042993) | human gut metagenome | biome: human gut; feature: human-associated habitat; material: faeces... | reverse complement strand
GCCGTTTGCCGTCGTGTGCCCGTTCCCCACCAGCACCGTCAGCCTCGTCAATATCAATGCCCTTGGCGCGCAAAGCACGCGCCCACCGCTCATCCATCGTGCGCCTCACACGTCCCATTCGGGTTTCCACGTGTACTGCATGTCGTAGGCGCTGGGCGAACGGCGGCAGGTGGTTCAAGGTGATCGGGCCGAATGCGGCGGCGTCAAAAGACATCGTTTGCTCCCTTCGATGGTGTTGGCCAACAGGTTCCAAGGGTCAGGCACAGCGCCTTTCTCAACCCGTTCGCCGTCACGATGGCTGGCAGCTTGCGTTCACTGGTTCCCCTGCAATGCGCCTCATTATGGCAACGCGAACCGACAGGTGCCGTCTGCGCCTAGGATGGGAAATGATTGCTGCACGCCGAAAAGGGAAGGCGACTGTCATGAGGTATTTCACGACCGACACGCATTTCGGGCATCCGCTGGTCACGGTGTTGAGAGGGTTCACGACGTTTGACCCGACGCGCTCGCGTTACGAGGAGGTGTTGCGAGCGCAGGGTCGCCGAGTCGCCGAGGATTGGGCCAAGGAAACGACGTTCAGTGCAGGTTCGACATTTCGTCAGACTGCCGATACGGATGCGCATGACAAGGCGATTGTGGATCATATCAACACTTTGGTCGGCCCGGATGACGAGCTGTGGATTCTGGGTGATATCGGTTTCCGCACATCGCTGACCCATCTGAAGAACTGCCTGCGAGCGCTCAATTGCAAGCATCTGCATGGTGTGATCGGCAACCATGATGACTGGTGGTTGGAAGACCGCCCCGCACTTAACCTGTTCGAAAGTTTGGAGCCGCACGATACGGTTGAGATTGAGGGACTCGGTACGGTCAATCTTTCGCATTACCCGTATCGGGAGGATCTGGCATACAGTTGGCCCGATGATGTGGCGAAGTTCAGCGGCAAGGCGTTGCCGTTTGACGGCCGCAAACTGCTGTATGGACATACACATCAGCTTTCGCCAGATGGTGCACGCCCGGAGGCACTGAATGTTGGCTTGGATGCTTGGGATTTGATGCCGGTGAGTGAAACACAGGTTGTCGAGTGGTTCCGCAATCACGATGTCGACTCGCCCGCGAACGGGACCAGTAAGGCCGATGATTCAGTTCCCTCGCTCGATATGCCGTCGTTCTGATGTGATTCGCGGAATGTTCGTGTCGTTGTTCTCGTCGTGGGTGGATTGACACAGCATTAACTGCCGTTGAGATGTATGCACGCTGAACACGCGCCTCAACGGCAGTGGTCTCGTCATCTCTCGCTCACACCAACGGATTGCCGGCTGCCTGATACAGCGACCACCAGTCACGGCGTTCGAGTTCGATATCGGCACCGGCCGCCATCTGGCGGATGCGCTCCGGTGTCATTGAGCCGAGCAACGGCTGGATACCGGCGGGATGACGCAGAATCCAAGCGACGGCAATGCCGTTGGGCGTGGAACCGTATTTGCCGGCAAGACGGGTCAATTCGACGTTCAGCTCGGGGAAATGCTCGTTGCCGACGAACGGACCGTATTCCGTGCCGGATTGGAATGGGCACCATGCCTGAATGGTCATATGCTTCAGCCGTGAATAAGGCAGGATGCCACCGGTGCGATCGGCTGCGGGATCGCTCGCCATATTGAATTGGATTTCAGCGTCGAGCATCTGCGTATGCATCAGGCCGAACTGCAGTTGGTTGATTTCCAATTTCTGACGAAGGCCGCTTTGCAATAGTTCGATCTGCCACGGGCCCATATTGCTGACTCCGAAATGACGCACTTTGCCACTTGATTCCAACGCGTCGAATGCTTCGGCGACCTCGTTCAACTCAAACAGCGTGTCAATACGGTGCAGCAGCACGGCGTCGACGTAATCCGTCTGCAAAGCCTCAAGCTCGTGATCGAGTGCGTCAATCAGATGCTTGGCGCTGAAGTCATACCCGTTTGCGCCGCCATCGTTTTCGCCGAAACTGTAGTCGATGCCGAACTTGGTTTGGATGAAGATGGTGCTGCGGTCGAGTCCTGCGTCCTTCCACGCTTGGCCGAAACGCTTCGAACTGGCGTGCGCGGCATGATCATGGAATCCATAGATGTCCGCCGTGTCGAAATAGTCGATGCCAGAATCATGGGCCACGGCCACGGTACGTGCCGCATCGGCGGCATCCAACGCGTCCATGCGCATCACGCCCAGCGCCACTCGTGACGCAATCATGCCGGATTGTCCGATTTCCTGAGTCTTCATAGTGTCTCATTTCTGTTATCGTGAATCGGCGAACGGGCACTGTCCGCCTCGTTGCCGGGCAGCAATCTCCATTGCCGCGGCTTATGTCACCTTATCGCTTGAAGTGCACTTGAAGGCAACTCGCAGGCAGGCAGCGCGCGCTGCCGGGCGCGTCTTCGCGTCTTTATGTCTTCGCTGTGACCGAGACATCGTTGTGCCGTAATCATGCCTATTTCTTGTATGATGACCTCTATAGCAACAAAGCTAGGGGGATTCCATGAACACTACCGATTCAGCCAAAGTCAGTGATGCCAACGCCGGCGCAAACAATGTCATCCATATCCCGCACAATCCCACGCTTGCCGGGTTGGCCACGCTGACCCGCAACGTGGCGTACAAGACCGGGGCCGATAACCTGGTGATGGATATCATCTCACCACAATCCACCGGCGATGACGATGACCGCCGCTACCCCACCGTGGTATTCGTGCAAGGCAGCGCCTGGACCACGCCGCATCGCGACTACGAGATTCCGCAGCTCTCGGCTTTGGCCCGCGAAGGCTTTGTGGTGGCTACGGTGAATCATCGCGATGCCTCGAGCGACCCCCACGACATGTTCCCCGCATATCTCGAGGACGTCAAAGCAGCCATCCGCTATCTCAGGGCAAACGCGCGTCAATGGCACGTGGACCCCGACCGTCTCGGCATCTGGGGCACGTCGTCCGGCGGCAACACGTCTCTGCTGGTGGGGCTCACTGCCGACGACCCGCGGTATGAAGACGGCAGTTATGCCACCGAAAGCGACGCGGTGAGCTTCGTGGTCAGCTGCTTCCCGCCCACCGACATGCTTGAAGCAGTCGACGCATTCGACGATGAGACCAATCCATTCCGGCTGTATTATTTCGGCCCGTTCGCGGCCGTGGTGGGTGCGACCCATGAGACCGGCATCAATGCCGAGGTCCGTCAGCGCGCGGCTGACATGAGCCCCTACCTGCAGGTGCGTGACGGGGTGGCCTATCCGCCGACGATGCTGCTGCACGGCACCGCCGACACCGTGGTCCCCTATCATCAATCCGTCAAGATGCGCGACCGACTGGTCGAGCACGGCGTGGACGCGCAGCTGGTGCTAGTCGACGGCGCCGAACATGAGTACGATTTCTGGAGCCAGCAGGTCTTCGACGTGATCTTCGATTTCATTCGTGAGCGGAGCTGAACGGTAAGGGCACACGGGCGCGTCCTTGTTATAGGTTGCCAAGTTCTCTTTTAGCCAATTTTGTTGGAGCCCCTATCTGCACGAACATGCCATGACAGTTCTAGGCTGTGTTCTAGGACTGTCAATCGGCAATGTGTATGAAAGCGTGATGTGATGGGTCAGACGGCGATTGATGGAGTTGAGGGACTTAATAGGGCCGGCGAAATCGGCGGATTCAGCGGTTCGCGGTCGGTGGCGTTGCCGCCTATACCATTCTGGCCGTGCTTACTTCGCTACTGTTGCAACGGCCGATCACCACGGAACTGTTGCTCATCGTCATGTGGATCACGCTGGAACTATGTGCGCTGACCATGTTGCACAGTTCCGGAGCTCTCAGGGCAACCGCCGCCATCGTTTTGGCCATCATCCTGCTGATTTTGCTTATCGCCGACATGGCCTGCTACCTCGCCTACTATCATCTGCCACCCATGCCCGCTTTCATCGACGGCACCACACCACTGATTGCCGTAACGGTGTTTTCTGAGATTGTCGTGACGATGATTGTGTAGGTCCGGGGATTTTGTTTGCTATTTCGTGTTATTCAATTGTGTCCCGAATATATATGGGCACTGCCAAATTTATGATTCCAATCTTTTCCTGCGGATCGGCTTAAGATAATTGACTCTGAAGGATTTCCAATCACCAAAAAACTTGTTGTCCGTTTCAGTTTGTTCCCCATTCCGGAATTTCTCACAGGTCAATTCAAGGGTGCATAGAAAATCCGCAACTTGTTCAAGCCGGTAGTCGCGTGGAGAAGCGTCACGATAGACAATGGCATCTTTTGAGAGTGCATACTCAATCCCGCCTCGCAGGGCATCAGTAACTATCTGTTGGCCACCGTCGTAATACACCTTGACAGTGCCATAAGAATGGAAATCCGAAAGATGCGCCAAAAGTAGATTAACAATATCGCGTTTGAGTTGCGCTTCAAAACGTTGGCGGTTATCGTCAAAATCACTTTTACGATGCACAAACGTCCGATATGTAATCGGCAGCCGCCGAGTCATGATAACGAATAAACCCAGAAGCCTCTTACGCTCCGATAGGCTCATCCCTTCGTAAGCATCATGCCCGGTAAGCAGCGGCCCAGCATGGAAAGGGACATCAGGAAGTCCATAGTCAGCCAACGACTGGCGGTACCGCTCTAAGGCAAGACTAATGTCCTTAGACTGGTCATGAAAGACAAGAGTAATTAAATAATATTCTGATCGTTTACCCCACTCACCGCTCTCATCAGCGAAGATGCTCAATACAGACGGCATCGCATCCCCCGTCCCCGTTGACAAAAAATGCCGGGGGAGCCCCCCGGCGACTTGGAGCCTTTCTCGTTTCCGAGTAAAGCAATATATTTATAGCATTTTCAGCCCCTAGTCCGCAAGCCACAAACGGCTATTCCGCTGACAGCTGCTCATATTGTAGCCACGCCATCTACTGCAGCATCATGTCACGGTGCTTGTGCCAACGGAACAGACGCTCACGATGGCGGTTCAGCGTGAGACGATCCCACATCTGATTCTTGGCCCACTCAACCATGCCATCATATTCTTCATCTTCGGGATTGCCCAAGGTATCAAGGAACCGCTCGAACCCATACACCCCGCCGACATCCTCCGAAGGCGCATCCCCCGCCCCATCCCAAAGCTGAGGATCCGCAACGTGCACGCTGCGGTAGGTACGCATCAGCTTAATATCATGGATCCAATCGTCACCATAATCGTAGTAATAGCGAGCGGTACGCGCCTTGGGAAACACGTCGCCCAGCTCGGTTTCCGAAGCAATGCGAACTTCCGGCAACGGCTCCACCGGCATATATTGTTCGTATTTCGCCTCATGGTATGAGGACTCTTCTCCCCACAATTCTTCCACTTGCACCTGCTTCCCATCCGGGAATGTGGCACAGAAGCAGAACAGATGCTCGCCGTACCACATAAAGCATTCCTGCAATACCGCATGCAAATCGAAGAACGTCAATGATGCCGGCACCACCCTGTTCGCCACCCAATACCCCCAAAAGGACTGGCGCCAACGAATCGGAGGCGGCACCCACGCCGACGCCATCATGGAACGGATTGTGCGCAACACCACCTAGCTGGAAACCGGCGACTACAACATGAGGGAACACGCACCCGGCAAGTAACCATCAAACAACCACCACGAACAGGGACGGCACCGATGGTGCCCAATGCCACGCACGCCGGTGCCGTCCCGCAATAACCCCGGTGCTCAAACCTTCAAATAATCAGCACGTCTTTCACGATACCGGTCATATTGCCGCACAACCACACCTTCGCAAGACGCGCATCCAACAGGAAGCCCCTGCTTCGGACGAAATGGACCAGGACATAAGCCCAATAATCGAGCTCTTCTTCTAACACGGCCTCACCGATGCCGAATTATCCACGATATGGCAGCGAAGCAAGCTTCCACAATGGAGTAATACTACTCATTTAATTTCCACAAAAAATAATAACCCATAGCTTTAGTTCCATTAATATTTTCTCTATGCTTACGTATTATATCAGTAACTGTAGCCGCCCCCAATGCACCTGATGCGAGACTTGCAACTGGGGCCAACTCCGGAGGTATCCCTAGCTGAGCCACACTAATGCAGATAGACCCAGCCATCAATAAAGCATCACTCATATAGGTATTTTTAGCATTCTTTACTGCATGTTGAATATTATTGATTCCACATTGAATCTCATCTCGATAAAAATCCCTGTAATCATTAGCTGTAACTAATTTTACAGATTTCATCGCCTTAGTAATTGAGCTTCTGTAGTTATCAAAAGCATCCCCTTCTTCTTTTCTCAATTTTAGTATTTTTTCAGTTGAGATATTCGCTAGATATGGAATGGAATGAGTAAGCTGCGACAAAATTCGATAATGAGATATATCTTCAAACGAGACACTGTCACTCATGCCTTTCAAAACAGTAAGATCCGATGGCCTGTCTGTAAGGTATGAACATTGCGCTTCGATATTTTGCTCATTATACATTGACAAATCATCATTAATCTCTTGAAAAATCTGCTGCGCTAAGCCAATCTCTCGCATAGACTCAAAATCGAGAGAAGCGCCAATTCCATCCTTATTCAAGGCAGACAAAACAACTGAAGGAACTTCATATCTAAAATGAATAAACGAACTTTCTTGTATCCCTAATTCTGGACAAGGAAGAATCTTAAGATATACTTCTTCGCCTTCTTTCATGACATACACCTGCAACGAATTTAGAACAGATTGAATGACAGGAGAACCAATTGATTCAAATCTATTTTGGAAAGTTTGCTGAATCTGATTGAGATGTACAGTACAACTAGGACAAGTAGTAACTAAATCAGGCTGGAAATAAAGTAAACCAGCCCTCACAAGTGGCTCATACATTTTAATGAGAATCAATGCATCTAAAAATAGATTTCTATCTAGAGATGAATTGGATTCTGCCTCTTTTAGTAAATCATTGAGAGGAAAAGGAACGAAGACATTATCCGCATACATCACAGAAAAATTACATAATCGTTGAGCATTCCTTAGCCGACAATTAATATCTGCACAAGGAAATCTACCTCCAGAAAGTGATTGCGAAGGAGAGAAAGAGAAGAGAGAAGGCTGCACTTTCGGTTCTCTTATGCTTAAATACATATCCCAAAATAAATCAAGTACTTCAGAATCACTCTTTGAACACAGAGCTTCATATGATTCCTGCGGTCCTCTCCCCAACCGATTTATATCAGAATAGAGTTCTTCATATCCTTCATCTACATAGCCCATCTCTACTATCTCCTTTGATACGTAACCGAAAATTCCTTCACGCGACGAAGTTTCTGCTGCCTGGTCAGTGGATTGAGCCAGTCGTTGTCGCTGTAACGCTGGTAGATGTCCAAGCCGCGGCCCAAGATGACCCGCCATCCGGTGTCGGTGACTATGGAACGATCGTGCCCGGACTCGCTGAATTCGTAGGTCAACGCAATGCCTAATGTGCCGAACGTTGCTTGCACTTGGCTGAGATTATCGATTTGCCGGTCGGGATACTCCTCATCGCATCCGGTAATCAAATGCACATGCACTTCGTCTGAACGATTAGTGTATGTGTACACGGTTTCAAGAAACTTCGCGAGGTTGCGCACCTGATAAGTCTTACGAATATACGGGTCCTTGAGCGTAATCTGCGTCGCACCAGCGACATACGGACCGAACAGCTTATTATATGTGGCACCTCGCTGGCTTTCAGCGAATTCGACATGTCCTTCCTTGGCCGTTGTAGCGGCACGCTCAATGGGAGACAAAGATGGCACGCGCGCAAGAGTAGACAAAGACGTAGCCGTAGACTCAGTGGCAAGTACTGGCGACGAAGACTCTGTTTCATTCGCGTTATCAACTTTATGAGTTACGTCAGCTGAGGCAGCAGCTTTGTCATCAACAGAACCGATGGAATCTCCAGCAGGCACGTCAGAAGTAGTGTTATCAACCTTCTCAACACCGAGACTAGCGTCATCAGCGAGTGCAACAGGAGCAACCGTACCTCTCTCTGCCTCGTCACGCTCATCATGCCCACCGCGCCAATACAGCTCCGGGTAATCATCCTCCTCCAGCACATGCACGGCGACCGGCTCCACCGAGCCAGCCCGCGTGTAGCTGAAATCCACCGCTGCCATGGTGGAGTCGATGCGGCACAGCTGATCCTTGACACGCTTGCGCCCTTCGATGGCGCAACGCAGCAGCGGTTCCATCTGTTCGGCCGTGGCCTGTCCGGATGGATAGATCAGCTTCATCAGGCCGGAGAAGGTCTTACGCACACCATCTTTATCTCGTGTGGACAGCGACGGCGACAGCTTGAAATACTTCTCGAACGCCGATCCGTAATCCACGTTGCGCAGGTTGTGCAATATCTCCGCCAGGTAGTCCACCACGAAGCCATATCCGCTCGTGAACATCTCCGTACGAATCTGCTCGAATTCCCACCCGGGCAGGTAATAGTGGATGCGGTCAAGAAACGCCGGGTCATGGTATTGCACCGGCAGCTCCTCGAACAGGTCGGAGTTCTTGAGCATGTATGGCACGTTGTGCGAGGTGTTGCCCACGAACACCATGGATGCCTCGGCCTGCGTCACATTGGTGCCGCGCGAGAAGCTCTTGTTGGCCATGTAGTTCTTCATGATGTCCACAAGAGCCTTGTCGGCCTTCTTGGCTTTGCCTGCGAACTCATCGAACGCCACCGTATCCCAGTAGCCCACCAAGCCGATCTGCTTGTTCGCATTATTCACGAAGAGCTTCGCCGCCGTCACCTCGCCACCGGAAATGAGCATCCCATGCGGCGAGAATTCGGAATAGATATGCGACTTGCCGGTGCCCTTTGGTCCAAGCTCGATCAGATTGTAGTTGCGTTCCACGAACGGGATCATGCGCACCAAGTGCAGGAGTTTGGCGCGGTCGCCGAACAGATCCGGGTTGAATCCGACCGATTGCATCAGCAGGTCGATCCACTCCCCCGCGGTGAACTTCGCGCGCATGGCCAGATAGTTTTCGCGGTCATCATGCGACATCTGCACGGGCATGAGCCGATGCAAACGCCACGGCACCTCGTCGCGGTCGCCGGAATAGGCGTATACCAGCGTGCACATGCACCAGATGCCCGTGACCAGCAGCTTGGGATTCTTGTCCACCGTAATGGAATCGACAACCACGCGACTGATGCCAAGATTCTCGAATGTGGCCTCGTAACGGTCGAGTTTTTCGTTAAGCGCGACCTGTACCTTGTCGATAACCTGGTATCGGCCTTTCTCGCGAATCTTCGATTGGATGAGGTTCGCTTCCTCGCGATGAACGTAATTGTCCGCAAGAATGTCGCGAACGCGCTTCACGCCGGCATTGATGCTCTCCTGGTCGGTGGTGGTCGCGTATTTGCTCAGCAGGTATTCCAGCACATACGACGGCACCAGCGCATTGCCTTTGACTTCGCTGACCAGATCCTTGCGCACCGTGTATTGCGAGAAGTCATCGGTGATCTTGCGGTCCAGATTGCTCATTACGAGAGCCGCCACGCCGCCCTCAGCACCAGCACCAGCACCAGCACCAGCACCAGTCAACGACCCGCTCACCTCATTGGATTCATCTGCCATAATCCCACCTTACGCCCAATCTCATTTCGCCGAAGACACATTCGGCAACGACACATTCAACTTCAGAAATCGAATCCGTCATCGGTGAACAAGCCGCGCTTGAGCAGATACTCCGCCTTCACGTCCAGCTGACGCATCTGGCTGGAGCCGGGAATCTGCTCGCTCACACGCAATTCGACGGTTGTGTTGTTGAATTGGTCGGCATCGCCGGCCAGCAGGAATGTGGCAGGCACGTGGCGGTCAGCGGAATCCTTGCTGGTGGAGTTGAACGCAATGGGCACCTCATTAGAGATAAGCACGCCCTTGCCATCCGCTGAAACGCCCCACAAGCCGGCCAGCACGGTTCGTTCGGACACCTTGCCGCCCACCGGCTCGGTCTGCAGGAAGTCGACCGTGATCTGACCAGTGGTGATGCGGTCGGTCGTCTGCTGGATTCTGAAACTCACTTTGCGCACGTCTTCCGAGGCGGACCGCCCCTTGCTGATGTGCACGATCGGCACCACGATCTCCGGCAAAGAAGCCCCGCCGTGCACGTATCGCACGCCCGGCCCTTTGATACGAAGGCGATGGATGGCATTGGGCACCTGAATCGTCACGCCTTCGCCTACCATATCCCGCAAACCAACCTGTGCCGCACTGAATGTGGTGAACGCGGGCTTGCTGACCAAGTTGGCCCCGATGACGAAGCGTCGGCTTTCCTTCCATATCGCATCGCCGGATGGCCGTTCGCTGAGCCATTCCGCATCCGATACATCGTGATTCTGGTAGAGGAAGCCATGATCGGCGGTGACGATCATATTGGTGATGTTCGCGTTGGATAGGCGCTTCACTACCGCTTCAAGCTCATTAATCGCTCGACTGCACGCCTCGAAGGTTCCGGATTCACTGGCTTCCTTATCGCCAATGGCGTCGATGGTGTTGTGGTACACGTACGGCACGTTGCAGGATTTCACCAGATTGCGGTATTCATCTCGCTTCATGTTGAGCAGATCCTCCGCCTCTATGACGGAGCCTCCGACTTCGGCGAGAATCGCGGCACGAGCCGGCGTACCGCTCGCATCCTTCCCATCCACAACGGCATAATAATGCTTCTTTGTATCCAAGGACAGGTCCGTATGCGGCAGCAACGCCGCCATGCCCAATTGGGTATACGAGGGCAGCGTGCTGAGTTGAGCCGCCATGGACGCGGTCCACCGGCTTTGCTCATTGAGCTTCCTGCAGAATTCCTCGGCGACTTCGTAACGCAGCGCGTCGGAAATGATGACCGCAATCTTCTTATGCGCATCCGTCACCGTCTTCACATTGCGCGCATAGAACTCGGTTTGGGAGGGTATACCCGCAATCGCCCAACTGTCCATCTTGCCGACCTGCCGCTGCCATGCGACGCCAAGCTCGGACTGGTACCTGGAGTACTCCCGTTCCAGACTGTCCGCGATGTCCCTGTCCCGCGATGGGGAACCGATTTTCCACGCCGCGATGAAGCGCCGGTAACAGCCGTCCACTTGGTAGAGCGAATTGGTATAAGCCTCGAATCCACTTTGCGGCGAAGTGATGGACTCCACAATGGGCTGGCATTGCCGCAGCATGGCACGCAGCGCGCTCGCGGACGCGATGATGTCGTAATCATTGGCGAACCGGGTGAACCAGAGGCCGTATCGGCGGGCGGCGATGATGCGCTGCACGTCTTCGGGACGATAGTAGGTCTTGTGGTTTATTTGGCTGTATGCCAAAGTCCCATTGTCCCGAAGCGTCTGCAAGGTTCGTGGGC
>ENA-OPVG01002354-OPVG01002354.1-human-gut-metagenome-genome-assembly--contig:-NODE-2354-length-11599-cov-3.265852_pt1 | contig 11599 bp, 9 predicted proteins | sample MGYA00241093_ERZ501975 | MGnify/ENA primary metagenome ERZ501975 (study PRJEB25962, sample SAMEA2042993) | human gut metagenome | biome: human gut; feature: human-associated habitat; material: faeces... | reverse complement strand
ACGGCTTCTCCGCGCTTCGCGCTCTCGAAGTCGCAACCACATTCGCAATCCGGGCTATCGCCCTACTTGCTCATGTGGTTTTGTTCGTCTAATAAAAAAGCCGCACTGACTGCGAGCAGTCGTGCGACCTTTTTATTGACGAATTATTTAGACAGGGTATGCACCGTTCTTGGTGTCAGCCTGGGTCATATCAACCTTTTCCTGCTGTGCCTGACGATACTTGAAGAAGTCGGTAGCAACCTGAGGGAACAGAGCGTAGCTCAGAACGTCCTCATCCTGCTGTTTCCATTCCTTCATTTCGCCTTCCAGCTTATCCATCTCATTGTCGAGCAGATCAGCGTAACGGCAGGTAATTCTCTCCTCGCCGGGGATAACCTTGTCGATAACTTCCTGGCTCATGGGCTTAACGGTCTGACCGTACTCACCACGAAGAACTGCCTTGGTCTCCTTGGTAGCCATCTTGTAACGCTCACCAAGCAGTACGTTGAAGACTGCCTGAGTACCAACGATCTGAGAAGAAGGGGTAACCAGAGGGGGCTCACCCAGATCCTTACGAACCTTGGGGATCTCCTTCAGCACATCGTAGTATCTGTCTTCTGCATTCTGCTCCTTCAGCTGGCTAACCATGTTGGAAAGCATACCGCCGGGTACCTGATACAGCAGAGTCTTGATATCAACACCCATAACCTTGGGATTCAGCAGGCCGTTAGCCAGGCACTCATCTCTGTAAGGTCTGAAGTAGTCAGCAATCTCAGCTAACAGGTTCTGATCCAGACCGGTATCGTAAGGGGTTCCCTTGAAGGTCTCAACCATAACCTCGGTAGCAGGCTGTGAAGTACCCATAGCAAAGGGGCTCATAGCGGTATCGATCACATCAACACCGGCCTCTACTGCCTTCAGGTAGGTCATGCTTGCAACACCGGAAGTATAGTGAGTATGCAACTGGATGGGAAGCTTGGTAACTTCCTTCATCGCCTTGATCAGTTCAGCAGCCTTGTAAGGTACTAACAGACCGGCCATATCCTTGATACAGATGGAATCTGCACCCATCTCTTCGATCTTCTTGGCCATGCTGGTCCAGTACTCCAGAGTGTAAGCATCACCCAGAGTGTAAGCCAGAGCAACCTGTGCTTCACCTCTGCCTTCCTGTGCCTTGAACTTGTTGGTAGCATTTACCGCTTCCTGTAAGTTGCGCAGGTCGTTCAGACAGTCGAAAATACGAATGATATCAATACCGTTGGAGATGGACTTCTGTACGAAGTAATCTACCACGTCATCTGCATAAGGTCTGTAACCCAGAATATTCTGTCCACGGAACAGCATCTGTAACTTGGTGTTTTTGAAGCCGTCACGCAGCTTTCTCAGTCTGTCCCAGGGATCTTCCTTCAGGAAACGAAGGGATGCATCAAAGGTAGCACCGCCCCAGCACTCTACGGAATGATAACCAACTTTATCCATCTTATCTACGATAGGAAGCATGAATTCGGTCGGCATTCTGGTAGCGATCAGAGACTGATGTGCATCACGTAAAACAGTTTCCGTAATCTTAATCGGTTTCTTTTCAATTTCTGACATTACGAATATCCTCCATAATAATATTTTCTATAGTTAGTATGACGCGATGCGTTATTCTAAGTCCTTCGGACTTATTTCATCGTGCATCGCTTTAAAATACACCGAAGATAGCCATGAATGTACCGGCTGCTACGGCAGTACCGATAACGCCTGCTACGTTAGGACCCATAGCATGCATGAGCAGGAAGTTGGTAGGATCGGATTCTGCACCAACCTTCTGGGATACACGTGCTGCCATAGGAACTGCGGATACACCTGCGGAACCGATCAAAGGATTGATCTTTCCACCGGAAAATACACACATCAGTTTACCAAACAGAACACCTGCGGCGGTACCGAACATGAATGCGATCAGACCCAGAGCTACGATCTTCAAGGTATCTGCATTCAGGAATGCTTCTGCGCTGGTGGTAGCACCTACGGAAGTACCCAGCAGAATAACTACGATGTACATCAGAGCATTGGATGCTGTCTCAGTCAGCTGACGAACAACACCGGACTCACGGAACAGGTTACCCAGCATCAGCATACCTACCAGAGGAGCTGTGGTGGGAAGGATCAGACATACAACGATGGTAACAACGATGGGGAACAGGATCTTCTCCAGCTTGGATACGGGACGAAGCTGACCCATCTTGATCTTTCTCTCTTTCTCAGTAGTGAGAAGCTTCATAATAGGGGGCTGGATAATGGGAACCAGTGACATGTAAGAATATGCTGCCACTGCGATAGGTCCCAGGATCGCCGTCTGTCCTAGCTTACCAGCAAGGAAGATGGAGGTAGGGCCGTCAGCACCACCGATGATGGAGATTGCTGCAGCTGCCTTGTCGTTGAATCCCAGCCAGATTGCTCCGAAGTATGCTGCGAAGATACCAAACTGCGCAGCAGCTCCCAGAAGGAAGCTCTTGGGGTTCGCAATCAGAGGACCAAAGTCTGTCATGGCACCTACACCCATGAAGATCAGGGATGGTAAGATACTCCACTCATCAAGGATGTAGAAATAATGAAGAAGTCCACCTACACCATTAGACATATCTTCCGGATTTGCCATAATGTCCGGATAGATATTTACAAGCAGCATACCGAATGCGATAGGAACAAGCAGAAGCGGCTCGAATCCTTTCTTGATAGCAAGATAAAGGAATACGCAGGCTACTGCGATCATCAGGTAATTGCCCCATGTCAGATTGAAGAATGCTGTCTGGTGAATCAGGTTGGACAATGTTTCTGTTACATAAGACATTTGACTACCTCCCGTCTTAGTTCATTGTTGCTAAAGTATCTCCGTTTTCTACAGAGGCACCTTCTGCAACATCAATGCTTGCGATAGTACCGTCCTGAGGAGCTACTACAGGGATTTCCATTTTCATGGATTCAAGAATAACTACGCTGTCTCCGGCTTTTACTGCCTGTCCAACGCTTGCTGCTACTTTGACAACTTTACCAGGTACGGAAGCAGTTACTTTTACTGCGCCGGCGCCTGCTGCAGGAGCTGCTGCTTTCGGAGCTGCTGCAGGTGCAGCCTTAGGTGCTGCTTTTGGAGCTGCTGCAGGAGCGGATACGCTTCCTGTTTCTTCAACAGTTACTTCATATGCTGTACCATTTACTGTAATTGTATAGCTTTTCATTTTAAAATCCTCCTAAATAAATGACAATTATCTTCTATTTCTTTTTACTTTACGGATGGAACGAACTACGAAGCCATCTGTTGTAGTTCCTTCTGCTGCTGCGATGGCTGCTGCAATAACAGCTACCAGCTCTCCGTCATCTGCAAGGTTCTCTTCTGCCTGTGCAGGTGCTGTCTGTGCGATGGCTGCTGCCTCTGCCTCTTTTGCAGCTTTGGCTGCTTTTGCTTCTGCTGCTTTCTTTGCTTCCGGATTCGGAATGAATCTGAACAGAGAAATCAGAAGGCTTAATAAAATCAGCATTACGAATACAGTTCCAATACCCATCAGAGTATTAAGACCTGCTCTCTGAAGAGTCTTGCCCATACCATACTGTACATCTACAGACATGGAAGTCGGTGTTCCCTGTGAGTCAAAGACATATACAAAGTTTGCTTCTGCTTTCTCAAATTTAAGAGGAACAGTAACTGTGTACTGATCATCTTTGAAAGTTACAGTAGTTTCACCATTGCTGTCCTTCTTTGCGCCAAGTTCATCCTTGGATGTCTGCCAGGACTGCATGGCACTTGTTGTAAAGTCATCTCCTGAACTCATGTAATTCTCGATTTCTTCATCTTTAAGCTGGACAATGGCATCTGTCAGTCCTTCTGCTGTAGTTACCAGTGTGGACTTAACAGTATCATCAACCTTATCTGCGGCAAATACCACAGAGGTGCTGCCGATCACCAGCGCAGCCATTACGAGAAATGTCATGAATACAGAAGTTATTTTTTTGATCATTTTCATATGCGTCACCCCGCTTAGACCGTTCCATGTTTCTTAGACGGACGATCTTCTCTCTTTGTGAACAGCATCTCAAATGCACCGATTACATATTTTCTTGTGTCAGCCGGGCTGATCACAGTGTCAACATAGCCTCTTGCTGCTGCGGAAGCAACACCATTCTGAAGCTCTCTGTACTGAGCAGCTTTTTCATTCAGTTCAGCAGCATCTGCATCTGCGTACATGATCTTGGCTGCCAGGGAAGCATCCATCATACCGATTTCTGCGTTATCCCATGCATATACAAGGTCTGCACCGATAGATTTGCTGTTCATTGCCACGTAAGCTGTACCGTAAGCTTTGCCGATGATCACATTTACCTTCGGAACAGTTGCATCTGCGAATGCAGCTACCAGTTCACCTACGGATTTCGCCATCATCTTCTCGCTGCATAAGGTTGCCATGAAGCCTGTTGCGTTTGTAAGTGTAAGTACCGGAATATCAAAAGCGTCGCAGAATTTCACGAAATCTGCTGCTTTTCTTGCGCCTCTTGCAGAGATGCTTCCGTCAAATGTTTCTACTTTCTTACCTTCTGCGTCATATACTTCGCTTCTGTTTGCAACAGCACCTACTGTAGCGCCGTTTAAACGGATAAAGCCTGTAACCATGTCTTTTGCATAGTCTGCTTTTGTCTCGAAGAATTCACCGTTGTCAGCGATCTGGGAAAGTGCGATTGCTGTGTCACCTGCACAGTTTGCAAGATCTGCGCATACGCGGTTAAGATCATCTGTACACTCTGTGTAATTGTCTGTGTCTTCATTATTAGAAGGAAGAAGTGATACTAAGGAACGGATCTGGCCAAGAATCTCATCCTCTGTACCAACGCCATCGATCACACCTGTCTCTTTGCTCTGGAAATCAGCTGCTGCTGTGTCGCATTTGTCTGTGTTGTTTCCTTCCAGTGCGTTTGGTGTGTTGACGAACATTTTTCCTTTTTTGGATTCCATGAATGTGAAATCTGTCAGGGACGGGATAACTGCCATACCACCGCCGCATGTTCCGAAGATTGCTGTGATCTGAGGGATCACTCCGGAAGCCATTGACTGTTTCTGATAAAGCTTTCCAAATGCTTCTAATGCATCTGTTGCTTCCTGAAGTCTGAATCCGGCACAGTCAACCAGTCCGATGACCGGTGCTCCCATCTTCATTGCCATATCATAGATATTAGAAATCTTCTTTGCATGCATCTCGCCGATCGCGCCATTTAAAACAGTGGCGTCCTGGCTGTATACGTATACCAGATTTCCATCGATCACTCCATATCCGGTGATTACACCGTCTGCCGGAGTTTCTTTTTCCTGCATGTTAAAATCAGTCGTTCTTGCTGTTACTGCTCCACCGATCTCAACAAAACTGCCTGCATCAAGTAAACTGTTGATTCTCTTACCTGCTGCATTGTCTGCTGCCATGTTGCCCATAGTCTAACCCTCCATTTTCATTATTTCAAATTGGGTTTTTCTGTTTTTTCATGTTGAAAAGTAAAACCAAATTTTTTCCAATTATATTATACCGTTTTTGGCACTTTGACGCAATACCTTACATTGTTTTTTGTTAAATACTTGACGACCCGTATAAATCCTGTATAAATATAAAAAAGCCATGTGTCCCCGTACTTCTTCCGTACGCACATAGCCTTTTTATCTGCAGCATTCCGTTCTAAAACTTCTTCACTTTTTTTCTCTTCATATTCCTGCATCTTTCCAGAAGAAATTCTGCCAGTTCGTCCGTATTGTTTCCTTCCAGTGCAGTCTTTGGAAATCCGATCATCGCTCTCGCCGATCCGACCGTCTCGGGATCCGCCTTCACAACTACACCGAATGCCTCTTTCGTCTCCAGGATCTTGGTAACATCTTGGTACGAAAATGATCTTGTCTTTTTCGCAGTTACACTGTCAAAGTGATCATCAAAAAAGTGGATTTCGGAACTCACCGGTCCACCGTTCAATCTGCATCGTCTGTCAAACTGATCTTCTGCATCCCCGACCGCCGTTGTCGATAACACCTTTCTCCAGATTGTTCTGTTCAGTATCACTGCCGCAACAAATGCCAATGCCCAGACTACAATATACTTAATGACAAAAAAAGTCATTCCTCCCGGCGTACCGCCTCCCGGGTTTCCATATTCCCACATAAAATAGAACACAAGCGGTCCCATCACTGTCATCACGAACTTAATCGTAATATCACTGCTGTCCACTCGGAAAAGTTCGCAGATCTGCTTCAACGTATTCTGTGACTCTTTATATGCCACACGGTAATAATTCGCCATATCATTTTCCCCTTTACAAAATCTGTGTCTTATTATATCCTTATATAGTTGATTATTCAAGAAAATACTTTATAATTATTTGTAAATTATCTATAAACTCTTCTATGTGTTCTCTCTATAGGGTTTCTCTATAACCGCTTCTGTTTATTTTTGATTCCTATTATCATTTAGTGATTTTTGCTTACATTTTCCGTCTATATATGGTCGTTTTATTACATATCAACATATATATTCCTAACAAAATATAAAAAACCTTAACTTTTTCTTAAACAATTAGTTGTACTTTAGTCTGGTTTGTGATAAGATTAGCTACGTTGAGAGTTTTAAGCATGAGAGGTTTTTCCTCGTATTGTTAAAACCAAAGAAAAATTTCATATTGGAGGGTGAATCTCATGGAGAACACTAAGAAAAAATTACCATTTGGTTTCTATGTGTGCTGTCTGACTTATTCTTTTGAAAGACTTGCATACTATGCAGCTAAATGGGGGCTTACGATTTTCATCGCAGCCACTGCAGCAAACGGTGGTCTTGGACTTGACAAATCCGTTGGTGCTGCAATGAGTTCTAACCTGGTAGCATTTACTTATATCACACCTATCATCGGTGGATATATCGCCGACCGTTGGATTAGTCCTCGTATTCTTGTTCCTGTTGGTGAGATCCTTATGGGTCTTGGTTATCTGTGTGCATGGAGAGCAACAGAGGCTAACGGCATCGCAATGTTATGGGCAATGATCATTCTCGTTTCTATCGGAACTGGTTTCTTCAAAGGAAACGTATCTGGTATCAACGGACGTCTCTTCCCATTAGCTGATCAGGACGAACTCGACACTGTATTCAACTTACAGTACATGTTCGTTAACATCGGTTCTTTCTGCGGAACTACTTTCCTTTCACTTGTTGGAAAGAGCGCTGGATACCGTACTATGTTCCTGGTTTGTGGAATCTTCCTGTTCATCGACTGCGTATGGTGGTTCGTTGGAGTGAAGTCCTTCGGCGAAGCCGGAAAGAAACCATTCCTTGTTGACAACCGTACAGAAAATGTTGACAAAGCCGACAAAGAGAAAGACAATGCACCTCTTACCAAACTTGAGAAAAACCGTGTGATTGCTATCTGCATCGTAACACTCTTCTCTGGTATTTTCTGGCTGATCTGGTACATGGCTTACATGCCTGTTTACTATGAATTCGGTCCAGTATCAGAAGCAGGACTTGGATGGGCTAACTGGAACATTGGTTCCTTCGAGATGCCTACTGCATGGTTCGACTCAATGAACGGACTTCTTTGTATCATCCTTTGTCCTGTATTCGCAGGAATCTGGGCTAAGATGAGACAGCGTCCACAGGGTGACTGGGGAATGTTCACAAAGACTGCTATCGGAATTATCATCCTTGGTCTTTGTACAGGATCCTTCGTTCTTGCTGCTGCACTTTCAGGACAGGGCACAAAAGATCCAGTTGGTATCTGGGTAATCATCCTGGCATCAGTATTTATGTCAGTCGGAGAAATTATCTTCTCACCACTTGGAAACTCATTCATCAGCAAATATGCTCCAAAGAAACTTCTTGGAACTATGCTTGGTGTATGGCCACTGATCATCTTCTTCTCTGGTAAAGCTTACGGACCACTTTATAACTGGCTCGGAAACTTTGACTTCGTTAAAGCATATGGTGCTGTTACAATCATCATCGTTGCCTGCGGAGTTATCATGTTAGCATTTACTAAGAAGTTCGACAAGATGGTTGAAGGTAAATAATTCGTGAATTAAATACCGTACATAAAAATAAGACTTGCTTATGCAAGTCTTATTTTTTACGATACTTTTTATTCCCTGTACTGTAACTTCTTTTAATCTGATTATTATTTTTCTTCGTCTTCTTCGTGCTTTCTTTCTTATTTGCCTTCGCACTGAATGAATCTCCGGATCCACGTGGTGTAATATTCTTCTTTGTTCCGATCTCTTTCTGGTCTTCGAATGCAGGCTTCAGAAGCAATTCCGCACCAATTACAAAGCAGGCAACTTCTACTGCCAGCTGGATCATCTCCCCGTTCTTTCCGAGTCCTTCAAAGAAAGGATCCAGAACTCTTGCCCCGGAAAGGATCACCAGTGTCAGTCCGGCATAAGTAAACAACGAATAGAACATCATCGTCTTCCCCCTGCCTTCATTCTGCTGCATGAAGTAGTATCCTGCGATAAAAATCACACCGCCAAGGATCATCAATATGTACTTTAACATTTCTATCTCTTCCTCCCAATCATGTTTTCTGTAAAGTCTATTATTTATTATACATGAAATCCATCTCGATTCCTATCTTTTTATATGTATATTTTTATTTTTCCGTTTACGCACTTTTAAAAGGGATGCACCTTCCGGCACATCCCCGTCACTTTTCATTACATATTCTATTTCTGATTTCTAAACTGCATCGGAGTCATATCATAAGCTTTCTTGAACAGTCTGTTAAAATGTTCCACATTCTGATATCCTACCGACATTGCAATATTCTCAACCGTCATATTGCTGCTCTTGAGCAGTGCTTTCGCTTTCTTCATGCGGATCTTCTTCACCAGATCCCCAAATGTCATTCCGGATTTTTCCTTAATGTATTTTGACAGATAAGGTTTGGACAGGAAGAAGTTTTCTGCCAGGTCATCTAATGTAATGTCAATATAATTCGCCTGTACATAATTCATGATCTCGATCATTCTTGCATCCGTACATGCATTAGCACTCCCAAGTTCTTCAATCTTATTTACCGCAACGATCAAGGCTTCAATGGAAGCTCTGATGATATCCGGATCGATTCCTACACCCCAGAATGTCTTTCCGTTGCAGATAATTCCCACATAAGCCACAGCCTTAGAAGAAGATCCCTTTGTAAGCGAATGTTCCTCATAGAAGGATAATTCATAGCTGATGTTAAAATACTGCTTGATCGCATTACTTACTGCATCCAGACGTCCGTTTCCATTCGAAGTGATCACTTTGCTCTCTCCTGCATGATTGATCGTCACTTCCGCAGTGATTCCATCTACCTGTTTAAAATGGCACTCGTCGATGTGGAAGATGGATTTTGTATTAATATAATGATCTGAGAAGATCTGGTATACCCAATCCGGTGTCAGCTCCTTGTGTGCTTTATCCGATACATCTTTTACCATATATCCTACTTCTTCACGCATTGCCTTTGGAAGATTGATTCCGTGGCTGTGCATTAAGATGTAATTTACGCCGCCCTTACCGGACTGGCTGTTGATACGGATAACGTCTGAATCGTATTCTCTACCGACATCCTTCGGATCGATCGGCAGATATGGAACCGTCCATTTGTTACATTTTTTCTCATCTCTCCATGCCATACCTTTCGCGATCGCATCCTGATGAGATCCCGAAAATGCCGTAAACACCAGATCTCCGGAATATGGCTGACGGTCGTATACCTGCATTCTTGTCAGGCGTTCATAAGTCTCACGGATCTTTTTCATATTCGAGAAATCAAGTCCCGGATCTACACCCTGGGAATACATATTCATGCCAAGTGTAATAATGTCAACGTTACCGGTACGTTCTCCGTTTCCGAACAGTGTGCCTTCGATACGGTCGGCACCTGCAAGGATACCAAGCTCCGCTGTCGCCACACCGCATCCTCTGTCATTGTGCGGATGCAGGGAAAGTACTACATTCTCTCTGTGTTTCAGATGCTTATGTACATACTCTAACTGGCAAGCAAATGTATGCGGCATTGCGTTTTCTACAGTTGTAGGAATATTGATGATCGCTTTATTATCAGCTGTCGGCTGCCATACATCCAAAACAGCGTTACAAACTTCTACGGCATAGTCCACTTCTGTTCCATGGAAACTCTCCGGGCTGTATTCGAATGTAAAGTTACCGTCTGTCTCACTTGCAAGCTTCAGAAGTAATTTTGCCCCGTCGATCGCAAGCTGTTTTACCTGTTCTTTATCTTTTCTGAATACCTGCTCTCTCTGTGCAACAGAGGTAGAATTGTATAAATGAATCACTGCGTGAGGTGCTCCCTTTACAGCTTCAAATGTTCTCTTGATGATATGCTCTCTTGCCTGTGTCAGTACCTGAACCGTTACATCCTCCGGAATCAAATCCTCATCGATCAGCTTGCGCAGAAATTCAAATTCCGTCTGACTGGCTGCCGGAAAGCCGATTTCAATTTCCTTAAAGCCAACCTCTACAAGCAGCTGGAAAAACTCGATTTTTTCATCCAGACTCATCGGTATGATCAATGCCTGATTGCCATCCCGCAAATCCACGCTGCACCATTGGGGTGCTTTTTCTATATATTCTTTCCCTGCCCAGTCCATGCATGGCTCCGGTGGTAAAAAATACTGTCGTTTGTACTTCTGATATCCTTCCATCATCCTGTCCTCCTTTTTGTAACAAAAAAAACTTCCATCTCTATCCTAAGAGACGGAAGTTTATCACCAATTCCGCGGTACCACTCTTGTTGAATGATGAAAAGCATCATTCCCCTCACATATCCAGACTTCGAATATGTTCTCACGATAACGTGTGAGCAGACGGTAACGTTTACTGACATCGTGTGATGTGTTCAGGTTACAGCTTACGGGTGAGTGGATAAGATTTCTGCTCCGCTTTTCACCAGCCAGCGGCTCTCTACAGCAGAAGGTTCCTATGCTGGTCCCGATCCTTGCCTTTGGTTTTGTAGTCACTAACAAAAGGATATAGCATTTTTTGTAAATTGTCAATGTATTTCTGTAATTCCGTTACATTATTTTGTGAAAATATTTTCACCCTTTTTTCATCACGGCTTGCTGTTTTATCACAGAAGACAGCTGTGCTCATATCATGGAACCACAGGGATACTAATATTCTTCCGGTATTGCGATATAACCGCTGTGCTTGAAGGCCTCCGTCTGCAGCTCCCTGACAATGGATACCCCTGCACTTGTCCCAATACGCAACGCTCCACTGGAAACCATTTTTTTGAATGTACGTGCATCCCGTATTCCTCCGGAGGCTTTTACCTTGCGGTACCGACACACCTGCGCATCAGTGCCACATCCTCTGCAGTAGCTCCTGCGCTTCCAAATCCGGTTGAGGTTTTCACAAAATCCGGTTTGACAGCCACCGCAATTTTACACATCTGTTTGATTTCATCCTTTGTCAGATAACAGGTTTCCAAAATGACCTTGCACAGCTTTCCATTGTTTCTGCATACCGTGACGATTTGCTGCATTTCCTCTTTTACATACTCCCAGTTTCCGGCCTTAACTTCCGTTAAATTGATCATGTAATCAATTTCATCCGCT
>ENA-OPVG01002348-OPVG01002348.1-human-gut-metagenome-genome-assembly--contig:-NODE-2348-length-11625-cov-1.657131_pt1 | contig 11625 bp, 7 predicted proteins | sample MGYA00241093_ERZ501975 | MGnify/ENA primary metagenome ERZ501975 (study PRJEB25962, sample SAMEA2042993) | human gut metagenome | biome: human gut; feature: human-associated habitat; material: faeces... | reverse complement strand
GGGGAACAGAAGCAGAGTTTAGTGGCGAACCATACGCAAAGCGAGGAGTGATTTTAGTTCGTGTTAATGAACGTTTGAATATTTTTGGATCATTTTATCATGAAGAATTGGTTAAACGAGATGGAATATGTGGTAATTATCAGTTGATGGATCATATTGCAGCATTGGATTTTGTACGATATCTCGTAGACGATTTGGGTGGAGATTTAAATCGTATTTCGATTTTTGGACAATCGGCTGGAGGCATGGGTGTTGAGCAAATGATATGTTCACCATATATTAAAGGAAAAGTAAGTGGAGCCATTTTTCAAAGCGGATTTACATTTTGTATTGCGTCGCGCCCACAAGGAAGCATGCAAGTCGCAATTTTGGCTTCACAAGAATATTTGAAGGCAAAAAAATTAACATTTGAAGAGATAGAGCAAATGCCGGCAGAACGGTTGTATGCATTATCAGATGAGTATTTGGAGTTTTTGGAGCGATATGGAGTTGGATATAGTGCCGTGATAGACGGTGATTATATGAGAGAAACTTGTGAGGATGCTATCTTAAATGGAAGAATTCCCAATATTCCATATTTACTTGGCTGCTGCAGTGGAGATGGAAGAATGAGTGATGGAGAACCGCAAGACGGACCGTTTTATCAGTCTATGGCATTGTTTTGCAAAGTATTGCAGAGTCAAGGTAAAAGAGGATATTTGTACTTGTTTGATCGAAATATGCCAGGTGATGATGCTGGAGCATTTCACGCAGCTGATTTATGGTATGTGTTTGGCACGCTGAAACATTCATGGCGACCATTTGATCGAAAGGATGAAGAACTTTCAGAGCGAATGATTGATGCTTGGGTAGAATTTTTCAAAACAGGTAAACCAGATCATGAAAATTGGCCGGCATATACAAATGAAATGACGTTTACAAAAAAATGGAATGTAGAGTGAACATAGAAAGGGAAAGATTATGATTCAATCAGTTAAGATTGGAAAAAAACAGACTAATCAAGGTGCTATGAATTTTTCAAATTTGTTAGATGCCCCAGCAGGAAAACATGGATTTATCCGTGCAGAGAAAGGTCATTTGTATTTTGAGGACGGGGTACGAGGAAAATTTATAGGATTTAATATGCCAACGCGAGCGAGTATGCCAGATCATGAAACGGCAGAAATTTTGAGTGCTAGGCTTGCGTCAATGGGAGTGAATGTTATACGATTACATGCAATTGATGCGTTAATAGATGAAGATGGATGGAGCTGTCGTCCAGGATATTCGATTATTGATTATGATAAGGGAAACTCTAGAATGCTAAATTCAGCAGGATTAGAGCGATTAGACTATTGGTTTTATCAATTGAAAAACCGAGGAATTTATCTACATCTAGATCTTCTGGTTGCACGAGTGTTTCAGGATGGAGATGGATTAGATTATCCAGGAGGTTCAGTATGGTTAAAATTTGTGAGTCATGTAAATCGTCGTTTGATTGAACTACAAAAGGAGTACGCAAAACAATTATTAGAGCATGTGAATCAATATACTGGACTTGCTTATAAGGATGATTCAGCAATTATGACGATACAGATCGCAAATGAAGATTCTGCCTTCTTTACATTTAAAGAAATAACGCCAGAAAATTCAAGATATCCATATGTGGATGAGATAAAGCATCGTTTTAATTATTTTTTGAAGGCAAAATATGGATCAGAAGAACAGCTAAAAGCGGCATGGACATTTGAGGATCAAAGTGGGTTGAGTGAGAATGAAAACCTGGAATTAGGATCTGTTAAAATACCACACATTGGTATTTTAACGCAGGCGTTTTGTGAGCCAATGCAAAAATGGGAAGGAATTCAGTGTCCTGCCAGATATGCAGATTTTACAGAATTTTTGGCAGATATAAATCGCAGCTATTACCGGGAGATGATTGATTTTCTTAGAGGAATTGGCGTGAAAGTTCCAATAAACACCAGCAATATGTCTGTTGGAGCTGCAGATATTGAATCTTCTATGGATGCAGATGTGATGGAGAATAATGCGTATTTTAATCATCCGTGTTCTGGACCAGACCAAAAGCATTATACGTATGCAGCACATATGCGAGAATATGTATCAACGGATCCAAGAAAAGCGAGCTTTCCAGAAATGGAACCAAGAAGTAATATTTTGACACAAATCATGCCAACAAAGATTGAAGGAAAACCGTTTGTTATGACAGAATGGAATGAGTATGGAGAGTACCCATTCCATGCAGCGGCATATATTTCCACAGCGGTATATGCTTGTTTTCAAGATCTTGATGGTTTGATCATTTACACATATCATACAACTGATGATATAAATAAAGATAATGAGGATGAGATTAAAGATGTAATGGATACGTTTAATGATCCATCATTAATTCTTACTTTTGGAACGATGGCATCTATTTTTCAGAAAGGATTGGCAAAGAAGGCTGAACATAAAATTGATGTTGTATACACAAGAAATGATTTGACTGTGTTTCCAAGAACACATAGAATGCCATTTTCCTATTTACCGTTTGTAACAGGAACTCAATGTGTTTATTTGAATCATACTGAGCAGTATGAAGGAAACGCGGATGCAGCTATAGATGCCGGATTTACATCTTCTTATGATTTGTCTGGAGCTAAGCATGGCATTTTGTATGCTCATACACCATATCGCAATGCATATCGGAAAGATTATATGGGTGAGAGATTATTTGATCAGCATACAGATACAAATGAGATTTTGATTGCACCAAATGTGACGTTGGGAGATAAGTTTTTGAAAACAAAAACAATGAGCAGCATTCAAAATGACTTGGATTTTACAGGTTTTGCTAATTATGCAGATGAAGCATTGAAACGCTGGGGAATTTTGAAAAAAAATCAGGGAATTGATGAAAAAAACGCATTGATTTCTGATACTGGAGAGATTCGTTTTTCACCAGATGAGTCGTGTTTTTCTTTTATAGGTGAGAATTGTGCTTTTTTTGCAGGAAAACCATCAGAAGTATTAATGAAAAGTAATACAAAAATTCAAGAAATTAAATCTAGTGGATGCAGGCTGACAGAACAATTTAGTTTTGCTGTAAAAAATGATCGTATTGCGATATCTTTACTTACACTTGATGGAAAAAATTTGAAAGAATCAGGACATTTATTAATTTCTGCGATTGGTCGTTCTGGGATGGATGGAGCTGTTTATGAAAAAATGCCAGATAGCCCAGAATATTCTGAAACAGATGTAACGCGAATTTCTAAAGAAGGAAAATTATATTTGGAGACATTAGAAGGAACGTTGTATGTGGAAGGAGAAGGCATAGTGAGTATGTACGCTCTTGACGTATACGGAAGCAGAATTCGAAAGTATGAAGTGAAGTCAGAGGGCACAAGAAAAATAATTGTGCTAGATGGAGATTCATACGGAAATTTCGAGTTGATAATAGCTAAAGAATAAAATATATAAATATTCTTTACTTTAAACTGTAAAAGTTTAAATCAGCAGTTGACGTAACGTGCAGTATGGCTTATAATAAATCTATCTGTTGAGGTCGAGGGCAAGGCTTTTGCCCTCGATTGTCGTCATAGAGGGAATCTATTATAAGAAAGGGAAATGTTATGAAAAATCGAGAACGGCTTGGAAGCCGACTTGGCTTTATCATGCTGTCGGCTGGCTGTGCAATCGGCTGCGGTAATGTGTGGAAGTTTCCATGGATGTGCGGACAAAATGGAGGCGGAGGCTTTATGCTGGTATATCTGGCGTGCCTTGTTTTATTAGGTCTTCCGGCAATTGTCATGGAGTTTGCAATAGGACGAGCATCGCAGGCAAGTCCAGTTTTTATGTATCGAAAGCTAGAAAAACCAGGCCACAAATGGGGAATCTTTGGCATTGTATGTCTGATTGGAAATATTGCATTGATGGCATTTTATACTGTTGTTACTGGATGGATTATCTACTATTTTGTTAAGTTCTTAACCGGACAAAATGATAGTTTTGGTTTTGCGGCTATGATAACTAATCCAGGTGTAAATGTTACGTTCTTGCTGGTTACAGTAGTTGCTGCATTTGCAATTTTAAGCTTTAATCTGCAGGGCGGTTTGGAGCGTGTAACAAAGTACATGATGGTATCACTATTAATTTTAATGATGGTACTTGCTATTCATGGTTTGACACTTTCAGGAGCAAAGGAAGGCTTAAAGTTTTATTTGGTTCCTGATTTTTCAAAAATTGATGGTTCAGTAGTCGTTAGTGCGATGAATCAGGCATTTTTCACTTTGTCTGTCGGCCAGGGTTCCATGGAAATATTTGCGAGTTACATGGATAAGAAGAACAGTCTTGGCGGAGAAGCGGTACGAATTACAGCGCTTGATACCTTCGTGGCGCTTCTCGCCGGCCTTATTATTTTTCCGGCGTGCTTTGCGTACGGTGTGGAACCGGATCAGGGGCCGTCCCTGATTTTCGTTACGCTTCCGAATATTTTTATCAATATGCCTATGGGGCAGATCTGGGGCGGATTGTTCTTTGTTTTTATGACCTTTGCCAGTTTTTCCACGGTGACTGCTGTATTTGAAGCACTCATCGGCAACTGTATGGATAACTTCGGATGGGGCCGCAAAAAGGCTGTTTATATCCTTTTACCGCTTGTGTTTTTCGGCAGTATTCCCTGTGTTCTCGGATTTAATATGTGGTCTGATGTGCAGATCCTGGGGTCAAAAGGGATCCTTGATACAGAAGATTTCATTGTAAGTAATCTTGTGCTTCCCATCGGTTCCCTGATTTTTGCCCTTTTCTGCGTGTCGAAATACGGCTGGGGATTCGACCATTATCTGAAAGAAGTGAATACCGGCGACGGCATGAAGATTCCCCGCTGGCTGAAACCGTATTTTCAAATTGTCCTGCCGCTTCTGATTACAGTCATTGCAGCGCGCAGTCTGCTCGGATGATTTGATTTCATTTCATGACTCTCCTCAGGGGGAGTTTTTGTTTTGCTGATAGGGTATACTTAAAGCAATGAAAATAAATGGTTTATCCTGTTTATGAAAAAGAGGTGCTAAATGACAAAAGAAGAACGGGCTGAAAAATGGAGCCGGGGCATACCGGAAATGGAGTGCCTGACGCAGCAGGAAAAAGAAGAGATATGCCGGCGCGTTACTTTCCAATTATTGGTTTTAACAGGGCTTCTGGCAGGTGCCGCCCTTTGCTGTCTTTCTTTCCTTTCGCTGGAAGATCCGGCGTTTTTTGATGTGTTGAACCACAGCGCGGACAATGTGAATGAGATTCATAAAAACGTGCATTCCATGGCAAAGCGGAAGGGAGCGGCCGTTATGAGCCTTCCTTATGTGCTTCCCCTTGTTTTGCCGATCGTGGTTCCAGCGCTTGCCGTCGTTTATTTTCTGAAGAAGCCGCTGTTGAGGAGGGAAGCGGGGAAATTATCACAACGGTGGCGCCTAGAAACGGATGTGAATACGACTGTACAGTTTGCCTCGGATGACATCAAAAAAACAATGGAACTTCTGCAAAAAGGTGATGTGCAGTATCTGATCCTGACGCCGCCTGCGCCCGTCATGGGCAGCCTTTTCATGCAGACCGCTCATGATGAAGGGGATCTGTTTACTTTGGAAATCAGCAAGGCGGAAGAAGACGGGAGTGTTATTTACGGAAAAGCGAGGCAGACTGGGGAGCAGGTACTGTATGCGCTGCAAAATTACAGAAACCGGAATATCATTCCTGATACCTCCGGTTGGGAAAAGCTGTACACACTTAAAGATACACCGGATAAAGGAAATGGCGGGGAGCCGGCTGATACGCCTGCAAGCGGACAAGATGGAGCAGATACATTCCTTCATAAATTTCGTGAAGAGGGAGAACTGCTGAATTATATTTATTGGGCCTTTGATGAAAAACCATATGCATCACCGGCTGCCTTTTCTGAAGATGTGAAAAATTATATAGAAGACAACCGCAAGAACTGGAAACCGGAGGAAACCGCTGTGAAAGCGGGAAAAGTCTATATTGTCTATGAAGCGTTTCTTTCCGGAAAAGAAGAACTGCTTGCCAATGAAATGGTGATCGATGAATCTGATTTGGATGAGGAGAATCGGATAGACGGCCTGTTTCAGGCGGATATAGAAGCCTTGCTGTCCGCAAATAATGGAAGCTTTTTCACGAGCGGGGAGCTTTGATGAAAGTGCACAACCAGCTGGCAGGGAAAGATTTAGGCGATCATTGTTTTTTCGAAGGACTGGAACGGGTAGAGACGGAGGATGGCATTCCCCGCTGGCGGGTTCGGCTCGGCTCATGAAACCCATGCGGGAGTGTCTGATTGACTTTCTGTCATCATAAACATTTATATTATACAAATAAGGTATAATGTGACGATTTAAGTGTAATCCTGAAAGCAAAGTGGTATATTTATCTAAGATGTTCATTTTATTTTTATCTTTGAGGTGATGAAATGGCAAACTACAATCCTTATGAAAATATGCTCCATGTTTTGGACAAGGCAGCCGAAGTTTTAGGTTACAAAAAGAATGACTATGAATTTGTGCGTTATCCGGAAAGGGAACTGACTGTGAGCATTCCGATTACCATGGATGACGGCCATGTGGAAGTGTTTTCGGGGTACCGTGTACAGCACAATACGGCCCGCGGCGCGGCAAAAGGCGGTATCCGCTTCCATCCCGCTTCTGACGAGAATGAAGTAAAAGCTCTTGCCGCATGGATGACCATAAAGAACGCGATCGGAAATATTCCTTACGGCGGTGCTAAAGGCGGTATCAAGGTGGATCCCCATAAACTGTCTCAACGTGAACTCCAGCGTCTGGCACGCGGTTATGTGCGTAAAATTTTCCCGATTATTGGACCTGACAAAGATGTACCGGCGCCTGATGTAAACACAAACGGTCAGATCATGGCATGGATTGCTGATGAATACGCCGCCCTTTCGGGTAAATGGGAACCGGGGGTCGTTACCGGCAAACCGCTGGCGACCGGCGGCTCTCTCGGCAGAAATGAAGCGACTGGACGAGGACTTCTCTTTACACTGGAAACCTGGTGCGAAAAGAATCATAAAAAAATGGACGGACTCACTATGGCCGTACAGGGATTTGGCAATGTAGGCTCTGTCGGGGCCCTCCTGATCCACCGGCAGGGGGTGAAAGTGGTCTGTGTCGGCGATATTAACGGTACCTGGTACAACCCGAATGGTCTTGATATCGAAGCGATGTATGTATACGCAAATTCCCACGGAAGATCCCTGAAAGGCTATACCGAAGCGGGGGCAACCATCATTCCGGATATGGCCCTTTTCTCTCAGGACGTGGATGTGCTCTTTATGGCGGCAATGGAAAACCAGCTTAATGAAAAGACAATGGAACTGGTGAAAGCGAAACTGGTACTGGAAGGCGCTAACGGCCCGACCACCGAAGAAGCGGATATCTGTTTTGAAAAGAAAGGCATCGAAGTGCTGCCTGATGTCATGTCCAATGTAGGCGGTGTGGTCGGTTCTTACTTTGAATGGGTACAGAACCGCACCGGTTATTACTGGACAGAAGACGAATACAATGAACGGTTGAAAATTAAAATGCGCCAGGGCTATGAAGATGTACTGGCACTGAAAGAAAAATATAAAGTCACTTATCGTCTTGCCGCGTATATGCTTGCGCTCCAGCGTGTGGTAGAAGCGCAGAATACGAGAGGTTTTCTCGGATAATTGAAGAACATGCAAAGAATCGGCTTCCATAAAGGGGCCGGTTTTTTTATGATAACCGGAGCAAGTACGGTTTTAGAAAAGCGGAAGACAGATTACGGACTGTGGCATTATGGGATTCTCCATTCCCATTCGTTTCGTATACACCTGCTTTCTTTGGGGATTTTCCCGCATCTTTGACGGAGGCCGGCGCATATCATATGATATAGAAGTTATGGGTTTTTATAAAATATAGGACGAAAGGGGCTGTCTTATGATGGTTGCTTTGGGAGATTGTATGCCTATGACATCCTGGCTTGTGCTGACTATGTATTTTTGCTTTTTCTGTCTTACTTGCCGGTATGTCGTCGAAGGGCCGGGAGGGAAGATCTTTTCTGTCATCTCTTTTATAATAGGCGGTACTGTCATTGTCATGGATACGGGAGCAGGCACTGCGGGAGGCATCATCTGTCTGCTGGGCGTATTGAACATGGCCAGCCATGGACCGTATTTTGGCCGTAAAGTTGCTCCGCGGTATGTTACGTCATTTTTTTCTACAGATCTGGAATATGATCGGAGGAAGCTGTTTTTCGCCAGTATACTGCTGGCAGTTCCGATTGTACTTTTCTGCCGCTTCCTGCTTAACACGGAATCATTATGGCTGATGGCCGTGTGTGCTTTCCTTTCCGTGTTCTGCATGCGTGATATCCTTCTCCATTGGGTGGATCCGTTTTGTATCCATGGGAAAGAAAGCAGAATTTTTACACTCCGTGATTATCAGACACGGCGGTTATCTGCCGGATATCGCAGCCGTTGGGCAAATACGCATTTTTTCTGGTTTAAGGAAAGCGGACCCTATGTGGCGGATGCGTGGCGCCAGCGGCTGTTTGTTGATCATATCGGTTCAAAATACCAATGTGTAACGGGAAAGGGCCTTTTTGGAACGGAATATATCGTTCGTGTGCAGATGGCGGAAGACCGTGGAATCCAGTCCCCGGAGCCAATGGGGTATGGGAAAGGGTGGCGTCTTACGAGGCAGACGTATTCCAACTATTTCATGCTTCCTTTTCTGCTCATGGGGATACTGCTCATCATTTTGCCGGTGATGGAACTGGTCGTGCTATCTGCGGTAGAGGTATCATTTCCTCCCGATTATCTTCTGTTTTATGCGGGGCTGCCTTTTCTTCTGGGGGTAATGAGTCTCTTTCTGGGGCTGTGGGTGCGGCGCAGGCAGTCGCGGAATCTGGTTCATCTGGGAACAGGGCGGGAAAAAACGTTTCGCCAATGGGAGCAGATCATGCCGGAATTGCAGGAGCTTACAGAAGGAGAAAAAGCACGTATTTATGATGAAGTAGTATGGAAGATCAGGATACTTGTTCTTGTTGTATTGATCCTGCTGGCGGGGATTCTGCTGCTTGCCCTTCCTGCGGCGTGGAAATGGTTTGTAGGAGTGTATTTCCCTCTGCTGCGATATATTGCGGATTCTGCGGCAGAGATGCCCGATTTGTATAGCGGTTATGGAGTCAGACTGTTTACTTCATCCCTGTCGCTTCCGGCCATGTTCTTTATTCTGCATTTGGTAGTGAAAAAGATCTTTTTGCGGAGTTTTCTTCATACAGCATGGGAACATGTGAAAAACAAGACATAGTATAAATTGGATATGGGAAAACTTCATTTTATGCAGAAGGGGTCAGGGATTTTCTTGGATAAACAGATCAGGAAAAGAAATCAGCCCCGCAAGCGGAGGATATATTTTCTGCAAAAGAACGTAGCCGGAATAGGATACCGGTATCAGAACGGATTTGAGAAAGGAAAGGGACATCATGGATCCTTTTTTGTGGCTTGTGGGATTTGTAATCTTTGCAGAGAGTGCATTTTTTCTTGGCATTTTGTTTGTACTTGCCTTTTACGGCTGCTCCGCCATATCTGGCAGGGGACAGCGTTTACCGCTTATCATATAGAAAATGAGATATTGTATATCCATAATGTGTTTGAAACTTCTTGTCCCCTGTCCGATATAGAACGGGTGGAAGCAAGGAAAGTACTACTATACCGCCGCCCGCTGAGTGGGGGCGCCAAGTACTTTATTCGTCTGTATCGAAAAAACGGCAGGAAGACAGGGATGATAATCTGGGGAGAGGGATTTAAGTATTACAATTATGAAAGTGCCGAGGAAAAATTGAAAGAGTTTTTTCAATTGATGGAGTCCCGGGGGATTCCCTGCCGGATGACGGATGGATGGGATTGGTTTTTCCATATATAAAAAACAGGGGATGCGTTTTTTGAATGAATTTCACTGAGGCGGTAAAGCAGTATCAGTATGGAAAGAAAGGGCAAAGCCGCCTGTATACTGCTCTTTATTATCTCATTTCCGTCTAGAGAGGAAATGCTTCCCGCAATAAGACATGCAAAGGTATCCGCTATCCCCGGCGGGTGCTTTTTTGTTGGACAGAAATATCTTTTCCTTTAGGTGCAGCAGAGAAATATTTCTCTTGTGGAAATAAAAGGCGCATGCGGGGAAACATGAGGACGGCGGGGAAAGCTTTGTGGTAATATAAGTGTGTATAAACAGGTTTGTTCCATTTATTTTCGTTCTGTCATTTGGAAAATATATGAAAGAGAAGGTGTGCACTTTGTCTGACATTAGACGGCTTTACGTGAGAAAGAAAGAAAACTTCCGGCAGGGAGAAGAAAGTCTGACTGCCCAGCTGAAAGAAATTCTCGGTGAAAGGATTCATGAAACGGCCATTTACCACCGTTATGATGTGGATCATCTGAGTAGTGACGATTATGAAAAGGCGGTGGCGACCGTTTTCTCCGAACCGCCGGTAGACTCCGTGCAGGCGGAATTACCGAAAGGGGATATGGTGATTGCCGTGGAATTCCTTCCCGGCCAGTATGATCAGCGGGCGGACTCGGCAGAACAGTGCCTTGCTATTGTTACAGGCCGTGACGGTGCCCGTGTACGGTGTGCTCTGGTGTATGTTTTCCATGGTGATTTTACAGACGGAGATCGGGAAAAAATTTTGAAATTTCTTGTAAATCCTGTGGAATCAAGAGAAGCATCTCTGGAAGAAGCGGAAACCCTAGATCTGCCGGTTGAAGAGCCGAAGCCTGTAGCGGTTGTAGAGGGTGTCCGTAAATTGGATGATGACGGGATCGACAGACTGATTAAAGACATGGGACTTGCCATGAGCCATGATGATCTGGCTATGATTCGTGAATATTTCAGGACGGAAGAAAAGCGCGATCCGACAGTCACTGAGATTCGTGTACTTGACACTTACTGGTCCGATCACTGCCGTCATACCACGTTTTCCACGGAACTTACCGAAGTAGGAATTGAAGACGGCATTTTCACCAAACCGATCAAAGAGGCATGGAATGAGTATGCAGATAGCCGTCTTTGCGTGTACGGGGAAAAGACCGACCGTCCTGTGACACTCATGGATATGGCGACGGTGGCCGTGAAGGCGCTTCGCAAAGAAGGCCGCCTGGAAAATCTGGACTCTTCCGAAGAAATCAATGCGTGCACAATCAAAGTGACGATTGACACTGTCGATGGAGAAGAAGACTGGCTCCTTCTCTTTAAGAATGAAACGCATAACCATCCTACGGAAATTGAACCTTTCGGCGGTGCGGCGACCTGTCTCGGCGGCTGCATCAGAGACCCGCTGTCTGGACGTTCTTATGTATACCAGGCGATGCGTGTCACCGGCGCTGCGGATCCGTACACACCGCTATCCGAAACGCTTACGGGCAAATTACCGCAGAAGAAAATCGTTGTGGAAGCGGCGAAAGGGTATAGCTCTTACGGGAATCAGATTGGCCTTGCTACAGGGGAAGTGAAAGAATATTATCACCCTGGATTCATGGCAAAACGCATGGAAATCGGCGCTGTTATAGCAGCGGCTCCGGAAAGCCATGTCATTCGTGAA
>ENA-OPVG01002343-OPVG01002343.1-human-gut-metagenome-genome-assembly--contig:-NODE-2343-length-11646-cov-4.459840_pt1 | contig 11646 bp, 9 predicted proteins | sample MGYA00241093_ERZ501975 | MGnify/ENA primary metagenome ERZ501975 (study PRJEB25962, sample SAMEA2042993) | human gut metagenome | biome: human gut; feature: human-associated habitat; material: faeces... | reverse complement strand
ATCATGAGCACAGCCACGGGGAAGGACATACATGTGGCGAGCATGGATGTGGAAGCCATAGCTGTCATTAAGAAGAATAGCAAAAAATAATAATACGAAGGATGTGCCAAGGTAATGGAGAAGTTACCGTAGTGCATCCTTTTTGTGTTATTTTCCGGAAAGATAACTTGTCTTCTGTAATGCGAGCTTTTCTGAATTATAAAAGATATAATTTGGAAGGGAGATTATGATATACTGTAAACAAGATATAGTGCAAAACGTAACAGAAAGGAGTATGTACAGTGTCAGAGAAAAAGAAATTTACAGTATACGTCGGAAGTGTAGCACTATGCGTAGGTGTGGCAGTTCTGCTGCATTATGTGTCATTTACCAATCCTTATCTGCAATCTGTTTGTCATCTTTTAAGACCTTTTATTTATATAGGACTTTATCTGGTATGGGCGGTTTCTTTTCAAAAAAGGATTATCCAGAAGGAAGCCAGGCGTTGTTTAATAATGATTGCAGTGATGATGGTTTTTTGGATGCTCGTTCGTATGTGTAAATTTGAAATACCGTATGAGATGCCGACAGCATTGCGCTATGCCTGGTATCTTTATTATATTCCTATGGTGTTGCTGCCCACGGTCAGTCTTTATCTGGCATTTTATATACGGCAGCCGGAGAATTATAAATTACCGGAAAGACGATGTCTGCTGTTTTGTCCGGCATTGTTTCTGATAGGGATTGTATTAACGAATGATCTGCACCAGTTAGTTTTTACTTTCCCGGAGGGGAGACTGGGGGAAGCAGCTTCCTATGAAGTAGGCGTCTATGGATATGGAGCAATGTATTATGCTATAGTCGCCTGGGATCTGGGCTGTCTGCTAGCAGCACTCTTGATTATTCTATTAAGATGCAGAAAAATTAAAAACAGGAAAATGCTTTGGATGCCTTTTGGTGCTTATGGATTGTCGGTTGTCTATGGCATCGCCTATTATCTGAATCTGCCCTTTTGGAAAATATTTTCAAGCGATATGACGGCTGCATTATGCCTTTTGTTTGCTTTGATCATTGAAAGCTGCATCCAGTGCGGATTGATCCCTTCCAATACAGGATACGCACAATTATTTGCAGCATCTACAATTTCAGCACAGATTACAGATCAGAGTGGAAAATACATTTATCAATCGCAGGATTCGGAATATATTGCGCCGGAAATCGTAAGACAGATAGTTCAAAGCCCGATCATGTTGGAAAATGGGATCAGACTGTCGGGAAAACCAATTTTGGGAGGCTATGTCTTGTGGAAGGAAAACCTGTCGGAATTACAGGAAATCGTAAGAGAGCTTGAAGACAGGAAGGAAGAATTAAAAGATGCGAATCTGATTGAGGAAGAAAATCTGAGAACAAAAAGAGAAGTAGAAAAACTTTCTGTGAAGAATCAGCTTTATGATAAAATACAGAAACAGACGGCAAGGCAGAGTGCACTTTTGACGGAATTCATTGAAGCATATTCTATGGAAGAAGATGAGAACGAAAGGAAAAAAATATTAGGGAAGATAGTTGTGATCGGAGCTTATATAAAAAGGCGTAGTAATCTTATTTTTATTGCGGAGCAGACCGTAAAATTTCCGATCAGAGAGTTGGAGTTATGTTTCAGGGAAACGATAAAGAATCTGGAATGGAACCATGTTGAGGCAGGTTTTTCCACCGCTTTAGATGAAATACGAAGTGAAGATGCTATGCAGATTTATGATTTTTTTGAAGCAGTCATTGAGGAATCTTTAGAAGATCTGTCGGCATTTACTGTAAATCTGAAACGCAGAGAGGAGCGGATCGTCATGTCTATGAGTGTGGAATGTAAAACAGATCTGCGGGAAATTGCCGGACGATATGGAGCTTATGCAGAGCAGGATTTTGACGGAGCATGGCTGCTTTTTCTGATTCCGGGAGGAGGTAGCGGCAAATGATAAAAACATTTGAAAACTGTTCGCCGGAGTATCAGATCACGATCATTTGCTTTTTTATTTTTTTGACTTTGCTGTATATGATTCTGGTTATTTATGAAGGAACAGGAAAAAGACAAAGAAAGATGTTACTGCAGGATAGTGCATTGCTTATAGTTATTTTCCTTATAACATCCGGCTTGTGTGCGCGGCAACGGATGTTTAAAATACCATATGTGATTTTAATTGTTATGGGAATTTGTGGTTTTTTATATGTAGGAATGAAGATCTTTGGAATTCATAAGTACCGCAAGAACTGCCTGAGGGAAAATGCAGTTCAGGAGAGTCTGGACAATTTGCCGAGCGGAATTGTTTTTTTTGATGGGAACGGAATGCCTAAACTGATGAATCGGAAAATGTATCAAATTTGTCAGGATCTGGCGGGAAGAGATATACAGAATATTACAGAACTGAAGGAAGCACTGGAACATCCTCTGAAAGAGAATGTATTTTATGATGTTGATCTGAAAGTATACTGCTTTGCGGATGGAAGCGTGTGGAAATTTTCAGAGAAAGAGATTACTACGACAGCCGGAGATAGATTCTTTCAATTTCTTGCTTCTGAAGTGTCGGAATTATATCGGAACAAAGTGTTGTTGAAGGAAGAAAATCAGAAACTTCAGGAAATGTCTGTGGCTATGAAAGAACTTTCTAAGAATGTAATAACTCTGACCAGAGAAGAAGAAATGTTATCTATGAAAATGAGAGTGCATGATAATCTGGGATATAGTGTCCTGGCGGCACAGCGGATGTTGATGCGGGAATCAGAAGCAGACCGGGATATTTTCCGTTCGCAATGGAAGCAGACATTAGATTTGCTGAATAAAGATAACAAGTCTGTGGAAGGCGAACAACTGCACAGGCAGGTGCAGGAAAGAGCGAAGACTTTGGGTGTGAAAATTATTTATACAGGAGAAAAAGTCTGGGAATCTCATATTTCCGAACTGATGGATACAATACTTTTGGAGGCGCTTTCCAATTGTGTCCGCCATGCCGGGGCAAGCGAACTGTATGTAAAATCCGGCAGTGAGGAACAAGAGTGGATTATAGTAATCACAGATAATGGACAAAAAACGGAGAAGAATGTCAAAGAAGGAGGAGGATTATCCGGTATACGAAAAAGGGTGGAGCAATATGGAGGTACATTGAGAATCAGTGCGGAGTCAAAATTTTCGATAATCGTTAAGATACCAAAGGAGGTGCGGAGATGATACGGGTATTAATCGTGGAAGACCAGCGTATGGCTCGGGAAGATATGGAAAATTATATCCAGTCCAGTGGGAGATATTGTCTGGCGGCTTCTATCACAAACGCAGCTATGGCAGAAACCGTATGCAGGCAGAGCAAATGTGAACTTGTCTTGATGGATGTCTGTACGGAGAATGATGAGAGTGGTCTTGTGGCAGCAGAGAAGATTAAAAGGACCATGCCTCAGATAAAAATAATTATCGTGACTTCTTTAGTAGAGTGCAGTTTTATTGACAGGGCGCGCAAAGCGGGAGTAGAAAGCTTCTGGTATAAAGATGCCGGTAAAGAGGAACTGTTGGAGGTTATGGATCGTACGATGAAAGGGGAGAGCGTGTATCCGGATGCTCCGCCGGTTGTGATGATCGGAACAGCGAAAAGCTGTGATTTTACACCGGGGGAATTAGCAGTTCTGCGATTAGTGGTGGAAGGAGAATCCTATAAAAAAATTGCAGAAAGTTTGTGTATATCACCGGAGACTGTAAAATGGCATATCAAGAATATGCTGCAGAAAACGAATTTTGATTCCAAAACGAAATTGGCGGTAGCTGTTACAAAGAAAAATCTGATTATAAACGGATTTTAAAAACAGCATTTTACTACCCACATGGGGAGTGTTTAAATCGCTGAAAACCGTTATCATATACTGTGTAAAAGTGTCTTAATCCTAAGATCTTATTATTTGTTGAGATGTCAGATGCTTTATAAGATACTGTCTGGAAGGGAGAAAAATAATATGAGATATATTATGAGAAAAATCTGCCTGTTCCCGGTAATGATTGCGGTCATAGTTTTTACAGGGTGTGGGCAGAAGAAAAACGAAGATCCGGTAACCGTTACATTATGGCATGTATATGGCGGACAGACAGAATCGCCATTAAACGATCTGATTGATGAATTTAATGAAACGATTGGAAAAGAGAAAAATATCCGGGTACAGGTTGGCAGTGTTACAAATACGAATACGATACATGAAAATGTGCTGGCATCCGCATTTGGAGATCCGGGTGCTTCCAAACTGCCGGATATGTTTGTTTCCTATCCCAAGACAGTTCTGGCGATGCCGGATGATACGGAGCTTGTAGATTATTATGATTATTTTACAGAAGAAGAACTGAACGAATTTATTCCGGCTTTTTTGGAAGAGGGTGTCATTCATGAAAGACTTTCCATTTTGCCGGTAGCAAAATCAACGGAAGTTATGTTTATCAATAAAACAGCATTTGATCGTTTTGCGAAAGAAACAGGAGCGAAGATGGAAGATTTAAAAACATGGGAAGGACTCTTCGCAATGGCAGAACAATATGCTGCATGGACAGATAACCAGACGCCGGACATTCCTGGTGATGGAAAGAATTTTTTCGTTCATGATTATCATTTTAACTATTTTCAGGTAGGTGTAGAATCCCTGGGTGAAAATTTCTTTAAAGGAGAAAATCTGGCTTTCGGACCGGAATTTCAAACAGTGTGGGAACCTTATGCAAAAGCGGCACTGTCCGGAGGAGTATGGCTTCGCGGCGGTTATGCGACGGAACCTTTGCGAACGGGAGATTCGATTGTATCGGTGGCTTCGTCAGCCAGCGTGTTGTATTATTCAGACGAAGTCACGTATGCGGATAATACATCGGAAAAAGTAGAGATTGTTTCCATGCCATGTCCCGTATTTGCCAGGGGAGAAACGATGGTCATGCAGCGGGGTGCCGGTATTTGTACGGTAAAATCTACACCGGAAAAAGAAAAAGCCTGTATTACGTTTCTTAAATGGCTGACAGAAGCCCAAAAGAATGTGGAATTTGTGACCAGTCTTGGATATATGCCGGTAAAGCAGGAAGCTTTCGATGTTTACCTTCCGGAGGCGATCGAGAAGTTAAGTGATCCGATGTATGTATCCCTGTATCAGGCTTTTTTAAAGACGCAGGAGAACTATACATTTTATACTGCTCCGAAATTGGATTCCTATCTGGATCTGGAAACAAAGTTTGAAGAACTTATCAGGCAAACCCTGTCAGTAAAGCGGTTGGAGTGGCAGGAACATCCGGAAGATATGGATAAACTTGTTTCAGAGACATTAGAGGATTTCAAAGCAGCATACACACAATAATGTCTGCCGGATCGGCAAAAGAGGTGGCTGACATATGGGAGAAAAGAGAATAAATTTCCGGAAGATTATAAAAGGAATAAAGAGACAAGGCATCCGTATGCAGCAAAGACTGATTGTTTATTGGTGCGTGGTGATTTTAACACTTTTTTTAGCGACAGTTCTGTTACTGAGTATTATTGGAGTTCTTCCGGGAATGGATTTTAAAGTACGGGAAATGTTGTCTGCCCAGCAGAAGAATACGTTGTCAGCGATGACAGAGCAGACCGACATTATGATGGCGAGAAGTATTTCTTTATCGGAAGATATTACAAAAGAATTGAATCAATGCCTGACAGCCAATGGAAAGACATTTTCAGATTTGAATGATAATCCTCAGCTGATCATGGAGTTAGAGTCTGCGCTGTATCCCTCCTTGAAATCTGCATTGGATGTGAAGTATTGCAGTGGAGTTTTTGTTGTATTGGATGCAACGGTAAATACGAAGACGGAATATGCAGATACATCACGCATGGGAATCTACCTGCGCCTGTCTGATTTAAAGGCAGTAAATACAAGCAAACAGCACGTAGTTTTTTTCAGGGGAAATGCTGATATTGCAAGAGCAGAGCAGGTACAGCTCCATAACCGTTGGAATTTAGAATTTGATACGTCCGCATTGCCGGGTTATGAACAGATTATGCAGTTTGATGGGAACCGGCTGGTAGAGAGCTGCCTGTGGACAGACCGGCTGGAGCTGAGTGACACATGGGAGGATGTGCAGCTTTTATATGTCCCGGTTTTAGACAGTACCGGAAAAGTACGCGGTTTGTGCGGTATGGAGATGAGTAATCTGTATTTCAGGCTGTCTTATCCTATGGTGGAAGGTTCTTGTGGGAATATAGTGACAGTACTGGCTCCTATGGACAAAAAAGGAAACATCTATCTGGATAAGGCGATGTTCGGAGATACAAAAGAAACGTATCTTTCACCATCAGGAACGATGACAGTGAAGAAAGGAAAGTATTATAATACATATTCTACTGCTTTCGGGAATTATATAGGCAGGCATGAACTGCTTGAATTGAAGAGTTGTAATGGGATGCCGCTTGCGGTACTGACATTGATATCAGAAGCGAATTATGAAAAATTAACAGCGGACAATCGAAGGGACTGGATCATCGGTATGCTGTTGTTCCTGATTTTATTATTGATTGTTTCTGTCAGTATGTCCCGTCGTTTTGTGAAGCCGATTCTTCGGAGTTTAAAAGCACTGCAGGAGGATACGCTGACGGATGAAAATTTATCAGGAATTTCAGAAGTGGATGCACTGGTTGATTTTATGCAGAAAAAAAGAAATACGGAGAAACTGGAAAATGGAGGCATTCCTCCGAATATAGAAGAAATGCTCAAGGCGTTTGCTTTGCGCGTGGAAACTCTGACTCCGTCAGAGAGGATGGTTCTTCAGTATTATGTTGATGGATATACGATACAGGAGATTGCTTCATTGCTTTATATCAGTATTGGAACAGCTAGAAAGCATAATACAAATATGAATCGAAAACTGGGAATAACTGTCAGAGAGGAATTAATGCTGTATATTGAGTTGTTTCGAAAATGCGATCAGTTAGATAAGCTGACATATAATAGAACTGAGTAAAAGAAAAAGAGTCTGTACAGGCTCTTTTTTAGTTTGACCGACAGATATCGTTTACATTTTTACAAAAAGAAATTACGCATATATAGTAGATAAATAAAAAGGAAACACTATATATGGTATACTAATCGTTCGTATTTTGGAAAATAAGCAAAATATACGAATGGCGACCATAGTATTTGCTTTCCGTATCTGCTACGCTTTCATTACGAAATGGTGGCCGCCCGATAAAAGAAAAAAATAAAGGAAATGGATAAGGAGGGAGAATTGAGAATGGGATGGTGATAGAGCAAGGAGATTAACAAGGAGGTTGAAATGTGGAATATATTACGAAAAAGGATTTAATAGATTGTTCTACACCGGATGAGTTTTGCTTTTCACTATGCTGCATGGAATGTAAAACAGTATGGAAAAGCACACCAATTCGTTTTTCCAAAGCGGGGAAAAAACCGGAAAATGAAAATCGGAAGATTATTTATGATACGCTTTATGACCGGGAAAAGAATTTAGCATTTCAAAAAGCATTGAATCAGGCGAAAGAAATCTTTAATATTTGTCCGATATGTAAGCGTCTTGTATGTGACCATTGCTTTTTGATCTGTGATGATCTGGATATGTGTGTGCAATGTGCCGCAAAACTTAATGAAAAAGGTACTGTTGTAGGATGAAAACGAAAAAATAAAAACGAAAACGAAAAAGAAAGGAGAACTTTACTATGAAAAAATATGAGATTTTAGGAGGAAATTTACCAGTTGTCGTATGTGAATTAGCAGCAGGAGAATCTATGATCACAGAAAGCGGAAGTATGAGCTGGATGAGCCCGAACATGAAAATGGAGACGGTTTCCGGTGGCGGAATGAAGAAAATGTTCGGCAGAATGATGTCTGGTGATTCTGCGTTTCAAAACAGATATACCGCAGAAGGTACAGACGGAATGATTGCATTTGCATCAAGTTTTCCGGGAGCAATCAAAGCGCTGGAGATTAGCAGCGGTCACTCCATGATCGTGCAGAAAAGTGCATTCCTTGCTTCAGAAGAAGGCGTGGAACTGTCCATGCATTTCCAGAAAAAATTAGGAAAAGGCATATTTGGCGGAGAAGGTTTCATTATGCAGAGATTGAGCGGAAATGGAACTGCATTTGTAGAAATTGACGGACATGCAGAGGAATATGATCTGAGTGCCGGACAGGAAATGGTGATCAGTACCGGGTACTTAGCGGCAATGGAAGAAACCTGTACGATGGATATTGTAACCGTAAAAGGAGTAAAAAATATGCTGATCGGAGGAGAGGGCATTTTTAATACTGTTGTTAAAGGACCGGGAAAGGTGATCTTACAGACAATGCCAATCAGCAAGGTGGCAGAATTGCTGACTCCGTTTTTTGCAGATAAGAAGTAGTTGAAAGGGAAGAGGCTTATGAGAAAAAAGTTGAATTTGTTATTAGGATTAGTGTTTATCATCAGTATGGCAGCACTGACCGGTTGTGGAGGCTCCGGAAAAACAGGAGAGAAGAACCCGTATGAAGGGAAATGGGTAGCGGTGTCTGCTCAAATGATGGGAATGTCCGTCAGCATAGATGAAACTTTCGGTGGTGATTTTGAATTTGAAGTGAAAAATGGCGGAAAAGTTTCCTTTTCAGCTGGAGACACTACAGGGAATGGAAAATGGTCTGTCGAAGATGATCAGTTTACCTTGAGCATCGAAGGAGAAAAAATGGTGGGAACCATCGGAAAAGATATCATTTCTTTTGACGACATGCTGGAGATGGGAGTAAAGGTGATTTTTGCAAAGGATGGAACCGATGCAATGGATCCTTCGCTCTATCTGACAGAGGAGGAAAGTGCAGTCATAGGTAAGTGGGCTTCTGAAAGCGTAGAAGAACTTTTAGGAGACGGACCGCAGACTTCTATGGAAGGCGTAGACAACATCAATGATGCACTGCGTCTTGATTTCAAAAATGACCGTAATGTAACAGTTATTTATAAAGGAGAAGAGATAGGGACATTCCCATGGTCAGTTGCACTGGGGTATTGTGCGATTGAATCAGATAACCCATCTCTCTCAGTGGCGATAAATGACGATGGCACGTTGAAAGTAGATTACAGTAATGACGAAGACTACTACACATTTCATTGTGTGAAAAGTGACGGTGAATAGCTGAAACGGATATGGAAAGCGTGAAGGGAGGGAAGATACCATGAAAAAGAAATTGTGGTGTGTGCTGTGTATCATGGCATGCATGATGATGATAGCGGCATGTGGACAAAAAAAGGCTCCGGAGAAGAAAAAAACAGAGCAGGCAGAAACAAAATTTAAGGACAGGGAAAATCTTAAATTAAATTTATTTACAGTGTATTATCCGAAAGCATGGAACTATGATAAAGAAAATATGAAGAAAGATAAAGACTACGCTCGCGTTAGATTTTTTGATGGAGATACAGTAGATGAATCCGAGAATGTCATTTATATAGAAGCAACAAAGGAGGATTCCTATAAATATCGAAATAGTTTAGTTGACTTCGGCGTGGATTTAGAGACATATGCAAAAGGGAAAATGGACACTGTAACAATAGGAAATGCAGAATATACAGCAATGCCGGAAAGTAATTCCGCAGAGAAAACGTATATGTATCGCCATGAAAAGTCTGGTACATCCTATGATATCAGAGTAAAGGGACAGGAAATAGATGATTCTGACAAAGAACTGCTGGAAGGAATTGTGCTGAAATTAAAGGATGAAGGAAATAAAGACGCACCATGGCCATGGGAGGGAGAGCCTCTTGAACCTGTATTGGCAAAGCAGATGGTAGGTTCTTATACAATCGTTCCGGAATATATTCCGTTTAAAGAAGCACAGGGTGTCATGCAGATCATGGAACATCAGTTTGTAAAACAGGGCAATCATGTATTCCATTTGCTGGAGAACAAACTGGATACTTATGAATATTCAGAAAGCGGACTCAAATTCGTTTCTTCGATGGAACTAGACGATGATTGTGAATATTTGTCCGGAGACAACAGTGGAATGTTATATCTTTCGCCGGGAATCGGAGATGTAATTGGCGTAAAAGATGGAAAAAAGGCAATGCAGACAACCGTAGATGGACATTTGAATATGCATCCATCCGGAGAATGGGGAATCAGTTTCTGGGTGAACAGTGATACTCAGAAGATTGCAAATCAAGATGGTAACCTGACGGCTGAGCCGTGGATACTGACCGGATTAAACAATGATGAAGAACGCAAGGGACCATTTTCCATGTTAGATGACGTACAGATCACGAATAGTCATATCATGGTTGCCGGCTCCATGGCTGCGGAAGATGAAGGTACAAAAATTATTGTCTATGATTATGAAGGCAATCAGCTTTTGAAACTAGGCGGAGAAGACATCAGTTCTAAGGACAAGCTCGGTTCCATTACGGGCATGGCAGAAACAGAAAATGGTTTTGTGGCTGCAGATGGAAATATGCGTGAAATACAATTTTGGGCAAAAGATGGAACACACATAGGTGCAATTTCTACAGATGACATATTCGGTGTCAGTTATCCATGGCTGGAAGACATGCAGCTTTTAGATGATGGCTCTCTGTTAATTATGCTGACACAGGAACGAGACGACGGATCAGCAAATGAATTAATGTTTTTCAGATTGACAGGTTTTTAATTGAAAAAATAAAAATCGCTTGCCGGCAGAAATTTATCTGCCGGCAAGTAATTTTTTGTCAGAAAAGCCTGTTTTTTTGTTGACTGCATTTTCAGACATATGGGACTTGTGGAGGAATTTGGAAAATTTGCATTTTGCATTTAAAAGATATAAAATGAATGTCTACGGAAAGAGAATAAGCAAATTTATGAAGGAGTTAGCGAATGTCAAAAGACGAATATTTAATTACAGATGCGCCTCTTAAAGCGTTGACTGTTTTTGCAATGCCTATGATTTTAGGCAGCTTTTTTCAACAAGTATATAATATGGCTGATTCTATTATCGTTGGTCAGTTTGTTGGCTCATCTGCACTTGCGGCAGTCGGTGCCTGTGCTGCACTTACGAATGTCTTCATTTGTATAGCATTAGGTGCCGGTGTAGGTGCAGGTGTGCTTGTGAGCCGTTATTTTGGAGCCAGAGATTATAGTAAAATGAAAACAATTGTGTCAACATCATTGATCAGTTTCCTGATTCTAAGCATACTTCTGGGTGTCTTTGGATTTTATTTTTCCCATTCGATGATGAGTTTATTACAGACACCTGCGGATATACTGGAGGAAGCAGTACTGTATCTCCGTGTTTATTTTGTAGGATTTCCATTTCTGTTTATGTATAACATCCTTTCAACAATGTTCACTTCGATCGGTGAATCAAAGATTCCATTGGGACTTTTGATATTTTCTTCTGTTTTGAACATTTTTATGGATCTCTGGATGGTGGCGGGACTTGGTTTGGGAGTGTTTGGTGCAGCACTTGCAACACTCATCGCACAGGGGATTTCGGCAGTGTTTTCACTTTTGATCTTCTTTAGCAGGATGCGCCGGTATCAAAGTCATTTTGACTGGTTTGACAGGCATGAATTGTATTCCATGCTGCGGATTGCTGTACCTTCGGTTCTGCAGCAGTCTACAGTGTCAATCGGTATGATGATCGTACAGGCAGTTGTAAATCCATTTGGTACACAGGCACTCGCAG
>ENA-OPVG01002340-OPVG01002340.1-human-gut-metagenome-genome-assembly--contig:-NODE-2340-length-11663-cov-2.191592_pt1 | contig 11663 bp, 7 predicted proteins | sample MGYA00241093_ERZ501975 | MGnify/ENA primary metagenome ERZ501975 (study PRJEB25962, sample SAMEA2042993) | human gut metagenome | biome: human gut; feature: human-associated habitat; material: faeces... | reverse complement strand
AACAATAATCCTTCCCAAACGTTCTTTCAAATCTTTCATGTTGTCTGCAAGACAAAGAATCGCCATGATTTCGGATGCTACTGTGATGATGAAATGATCTTCTCTTGTCACACCATCCACCTTGCGTCCGAGTCCTACCGTAATATTACGAAGTACACGGTCATTCATATCGACGCAGCGTTTCCATACGATCTGTTTTGGATCAATGTTAAGTTTATTTCCCTGTTGAATATGATTATCAAGCATTGCCGCAAGAAGGTTATTTGCCGAAGTAATCGCATGAAAATCTCCCGTGAAATGAAGATTCAAATCATCCATCGGTACAACCTGTGCATAACCGCCGCCGGCAGCACCACCTTTTAATCCAAAGCAAGGGCCTAACGATGGCTCACGCAAAGCAATAATTGCCTTTTTTCCAATCTTATCCATCGCCTGTCCAAGTCCAACTGTTGTCGTTGTCTTTCCTTCACCGGCCGGTGTTGGATTAATCGCTGTCACAAGGACAAGTTTACCATCCGGGCGGTCTTTAATTCGCTCCCAGAGTTCGTCCGTCAATTTTGCTTTATATTTTCCATATAAATCCAATTCATCCGCAGTGATGTCTAATTTCTCTGCTACTGTCTGAACCGGCAGCATATTCGCCTCTCTTACAATTTCAATATCTGATTTCATATTCTACCTCCATCTTTCAAAGCACAATATCTGTTAACATAACTTGTATTATACACACTATCTTGTTCTAATGCAATAATTTATCAGAAACAAATGTAAAATATTGCTCCAACAAATGAACATCCGGCTGGCACTGATATAACATTCTGGCACCGACAACATCTTCAATTTCATTTAAAAGCCAATGATTGTTTTCATCTAAAATAAAATCAATACCAACCATGCCAAAATCAAACACCTGAACAACCTGATTTACATAATCAATAATTTCTTTATCGCATTGGTATGATGTAACACTTCCGCCCAAAGAAAAATTTGCCCGAAAACTGTTATTTGCCTGACGCTTCACAGCACCGACAATTTCTTTGCCTATGACATATACACGTAAATCTACGCCGGATCCTTTGACAAATGGCTGTAAAATAAAATCTGAACCGGCGATTTCCTTTTGAATCGAGTCAAAGGATTCGTTTGTCAAAAAAACCTGTTTTCCACCGTGTCCATCCACCGCTTTTATTACATAATCCGGATACTCCTTTAATAATTTTTCGGACAACTCAACATTTTGAAACGTCTTTGTTTTTACCAGCGGAATTTCGCAGTTTTTCAAAATATAATCATAGGTTTTTCCTTTATGATTGCAGATTTCTGACACAAAAGAAGAATTAAAGCAGGGAATCCCCCTCGCCTCAATTTGCTTTGTCAAAGCAGGACAGATTGTGCGAACCATACAAAAATCAACAGATTCCCGATTTGTCTCTAAATATTCCATCACATCTGTGTCATATAAAAAATGAATCGGCATATTTAACTTTTCACCTGCTTCTTCATGCATTTTAATGTAGGAAGCATTTCTTTTTGAACCTTCTTTATCATAAACTAGTAAACCATTCCATTGTTTTGTCATTTTCTAACATCCTTTATGATCCATTCCACGATTTTATCCGCAACCGCCACACCGGTGCAGGTTTGTATATTTTTAAAATGTGCATTCGAATTTACTTCACAAACAATCGGACCGTCTTTGCCAAACAAAAGGTCAACTCCTGCAAAAGAAGTTCCTACCGCATGAGATGCTTTAACCGCAAGTTCACATTCTTCCTTTGACGGTGTGTAATCTTTCATCTTACCTCCGGCGGTTATGTTGGCACGAAAATCATTTTCCGAATACCGGTACATGGACGCTGCTACTTCATCACCAACAACTTGAAGTCTGACATCTCTTCCGATGCTGTTTTCTATCATTTCCTGAAACAAAAATTCTACCGAATCCGACTGTTTCATCACCGCTAAAAGTTCTTCTCTATTTTTCACCAAGTACACCTGCTCACCAAAGGAGCCAAATGCCTCTTTTGCCACAAACGGATATGTGAGTTTTTCTTCTGCCACACCAACAAAATCATACTGATTAAATCCAATGGTCGAATATGTCATCGGCGCAAATATCGTCTGTGGAATCGGCAGTTTTTTCTCCTGTAATGCCAGATAAGTTAACCGCTTATCATCGCAGATTCTAATTGCCTCACTGCTATTATAGACCGGAATTTTCTGTTTTTCTAAAAATTTTGCAAGTAAAATATCTTTATCCCAAAACAAAACAAAATCCGGTTTTTCTTTTATCTTTTCCTGCACATCTACAAGAATTTCACAGTTTGTATAAACGGTTAGTGACACACCGCACCGTTTCGCCGCAAGCAAAAATAAATCTGTCAGTTCAGAAAACTTTTTGGTGTGTAAAAATCCATTGACAATCAGCCAGCCATTCATCAGCCATTCTCCTCAAGATAATTTTCAAATTGTTCAATCGACATCAAAATCTGTCTCGGTTTAGTACCTTCTTCCGGTCCGACAACACCCGCATCCGAAAGCTGGTCCATAATTCGTGCCGCACGGTTAAATCCAATTCGGAACATGCGCTGCAAAAGACCAATGGATGCCTTATCTTTTTCAATGATAAATCTGGCGGCCTCGACAAATAATTCGTCTTGTTCCGGTGCACCACCATGGGCAGTATTAGAATCGTTCTTTGCTCCCGGTACCGGTGCCGTGTCGATATGCTTTGTTACTTCTTCATTATAGGATGGACCGTTACTCTGCTCTTTTAAGAAGCTGACAACGGAATCTCTTTCTTCATCGGAAACAAATGCTCCCTGTACACGAATTGGTTTTGGCAGATTTTGCGGTGCAAACAGCATATCACCATTTCCTAACAGTTTTTCTGCGCCTGCCGAATCAATAATAGTTCGTGAATCCACGGCAGAAGAAACCGACAAAGCGATTCGTGATGGTATATTCGCCTTAATTAACCCGGTAATAACATTAACCGATGGACGCTGTGTTGCTAAAACCAGATGAATTCCTGCTGCACGGGCAAGCTGCGCCAAACGACACACGGAATCCTCTACTTCTCCCGGTGCAACCATCATCAAATCCGCGAACTCGTCCACAATAATAACAATCTGTGGCATCTTCTGATAATCCGGGTCATCTTTGTTTGTCAGTTTGTCCATTTTCGCATTATAGGATTTGATATCACGAACACCTGCATCGGCAAATTTCTGATATCTTCCGGTCATCTCTGCCACCGCCCAGTTGAGGGCGCCGGACGCCTTTTTCGGGTCGGTCACAACCGGAATCAGAAGATGCGGAATACCGTTGTATACACTTAACTCAACCACCTTGGGGTCGATCATGATGAGCTTAACCTCGCTCGGCTTCGCTTTATAAATCACACTCATGATCAGCGTATTGATGCAGACTGATTTACCCGATCCGGTCGCACCCGCGATCAGAAGATGCGGCATCTTCGCAATGTCGCTGACAACCGTCTGACCTGCGATATCTTTTCCGACCGCGAATGCCAGCCGGGACGGATATTTCTTAAATGCCTCTGACTCCAGCAGATCGCGTAGCAGAACCACATGGTTCTCCTTGTTCGGAACCTCGATACCGACCGCCGCCTTGCCAGGAATCGGTGCCTCGATACGGATGTCCGCCGCTGCCAGATTTAACTTGATATCATCCGCCAGCGCTACAATCTTGCTGACCTTGACACCCTGCTCCGGGTGAAGCTCATAGCGGGTAACCGTCGGTCCACAGCTGATGTTTGTAACCGTCACGCCCACGCCGAAGTTCTGGAGCGTCTGCTGCAGCTTGATCGCTGTCTCCCGGTACTCCTGATCCGAGAAATCGGTCTGTCCCGTGCCACGTTTTAAAAGCGTCAACGGCGGGAATATGTATTCTTTCTGTACCTTCTTTTCTTCCTCTTCTCTGCGCTCGATCTGCTCTGGAACCGTCAGTTCCTCAACCGGAAGTGCTTTTCGTTCTTCCCGTCTCTGCTCCAGTTTTTTCTGTATCGCCTCTGTATCCGTCTCGATCACCTTTCCGGATGCGGTCACGACCGTTTTGGAGTCCTCCGGGACAAAGAAACTGCCCTTTGCCTCGCCCCGCTCCGATTCCAGCGTCTTATAATAGCCATCGATTGGTTCGGAATCCGTTTCCCCAGATATAGGTTCGTTCCATTCATCCTCATTCCCCATCGAAACGGTTTCCCACTCGTTTTCCGATGGCTCAAAGACATCCTGATGCCCTAAATCTGTATGAACCTCCTCTGCGGTCAAACCGGACGCCGCCTCCGCAGCCGTTTTCTCCCGTGTCTCTACCGGATAATAGCCTGGACCTTTCCGGCTCTCGCTGCCGGCAAACTCTTCCATCGTCCGGGTATCACGGCGTACATACAGGCGTTTCAGGAGCTGGTCGCTCGCACTGTCCTCTGCCTCTGCAGTCTCTACTGTCCGCGCCGTCTCGCGCTCCGATTCTTCCTGAAACTGGGATTCTGAACCATCGTATGCATATGGATCCTGCTCCGATTCCACCGGCTCTTCTTCGTACTCCACCGGCTCTTCTTCATACTCCATCGGTTCTGGTTCTACCGCTCCGCCACCGTGGAATATCTGCCCGCGAAATACATCTGCCGGATTCTCCTTCTCTACTCCCTGTCCGGAATCCTGTGCCAGATTTTTTCCCTCTGCCGGAACATCGGTCCAATCATCATAAGCCGCGGCCTCATCCTGCAAGTTTTCCTGCCTTCCATGCATCTCACGGAATTCCTCCGGTGCATCCTCCGGTCCCAGCACGGTTCCCTCCGGGACTCCTTCCGAGAAATTCCGCATCACTGGCAGCTCGGTCAGCTTGGCGCCCTCGAGATCAACGCCACGGACCCGCTGCTCCTCCCGCAGACGGCGTTTTTCTTCCTTTTTCTCCTCATGTATCTCACGGCGGCGGCTCATATCTTCTCTCGCATACTCATACGCTCTTCCGCTGCCCTGTTTAACGAAGTTTACCAGGGAACGCTCCGTAATGCACACAGCACCGAGTGCCAAAAGCACCAGTAGAATCAGAACTGCTCCGATCGTTCCCACTGTTCCGCACAACAGCAGCATCAGAATGCCACCGATAAAGCCGCCTCCACCTGCCTGCGCGTAATAATCGCCCAGATTCCAGTCCAGATGCTGACCGCCTCCCATGAGAAGCTGGGAAAGTCCGCAAAGTGCCAGAAGCACCTCGCCAACCGCCACCAACTTGGCTACGGCTTTCTGGTTGCCTCGGTTTGAAAGATAAAAACAAGTTCCCATAAATAAAAGGAATGGCACCAGATACCCCATCACGCCGAATACGCCAAGCAGAGTCGATCGCAGAAAACTTCCGACAAAGCCGCAAAGCCCGAAATTGCTCAAAAACAAAAGTACCGATATTGCAAATGATACAATAATCGCCACTTCCGTTCCCATAAATGCCCCTGTACCACTTTTCTCCACCGGCTCCGGCGCCTGGCTGGCGCGGCTTCGGCTTCCTGTTCCTTTCGCGGTGCCTTTTCCAGACGAAGCTTTCTTCTTCCCCCCACTCTTTTTCTCGTTCAGCGTCTCCTCCGCTTTCTTCGCCGCAGGGGACTTTCTGGATCGCCCGGCTTTTTTCTCTGTCCCAGCTGTCTCCCCGGCACGCTCTGTACTCTGTCTTTTCCTGCTTGTATCTGCCACCTGTCTCATGCCTCCAACATTTCCCATGTATCTGCGGTTCCTCCTGTTTCACAAAATACAGCCTCCCGCAGACTGCTTTTCTCATTTTACATTCTTATTATCTCATTCAGTATACCCAAATTCAGGGAAAAAAGCAACGCTTTCCTAAAATTTTCGCACGTATGTTCTACTTTCTTTTCAGATTTTCACTAAAATCCGTCTTCGTCATCCGGTCGTGTGCATCTATTTCTTGTTTCTTCCCATCGATCGCCCGGTTCAGCCATGCAAGCGCTTCCCGGATCCCGCCGCATTCATCGATCAGTCCCTCCTGGACCGCCTCCCCGCCAACCAGGACCGTTCCCAGATCTTTTGTCATCATCTCCGTATTGAGCATCAGGCTCCGGAGGCGCTCATAGGAGATCTGACTGTGTCCGGACACAAAGCTTAAAATACGATCCTGAATCATTTCAAAATAATCATACGTCTGCACGGCACCGATCACCATCCCCGTCATCCGTACCGGATGTACCATCATCGTCCCGGTCGGGACAATAAAAGAGTGATCGACCGCCACTGCGAGCGGCACACCGATCGAATGGCTGTCTCCGATGACCAGTGAAACGGTCGGTTTGCTGAGCGAAGCAATCATCTCCGCCAGTGCCAGTCCACAGCTTACATCGCCGCCCACCGTGTTAATCAGGACTAAAACTCCCTCCGTCTCACCGCTCTCCTCGATCTCCGCCAGCTTAGGCAGAATATGCTCATATTTCGTCGTTTTCGTATTGCCGGACAAATTTTCATGTCCCTCTATCTCTCCGATGATCGAGATTAATTCAATGTGATTGCCATTCTTTCCCGTAATATCCGTCTGTCCATTTTCACGCTTCTGAATCGGATCCTCCTGCGCCTGTTCCCGGCTTTCTCCCGCCTTATCTGCCTGCTTGTCCCACGCTTCATTTTCCCATTCCCTGTTTTCACGATTTGCCCGAATCATATTTTCCTCTTTTCTGCGCTCTTTCCACCTTACACGCGGATTCAATGTTTTTTCTCAACTGCCTAATTCATCCTTAGTATTCTGTCTTCCTATTATCTTTATTCACTGAAACCGCTTTTTATACAAACAAGGATGTGCCTTGGCACATTCGGGCGTCTCGCGCGGTCGCTTGCGACATGTTTCTGCTTCGCGCGAGTGCGCATCCCCGCGATGCGTTTTTTATTTCATAGGACACAATTTCCTATGAAACAGAAAAAGAGAGCTGGGAAAAGCTGCCTTTTCTCCCTGCTCTCTTTCAAATATTTTTTATTGACTTTCCATGGAATTAATCGCCCAGTACATTGACGATCTTCGCCGGGGTACGGTAATTCCAGGTGGAAATCTTGATACCATCCCTTGCATTCGATGCATGGCACACGCGCCCGCCGCCGATATAGAGTGCTACATGGTTGATCGTTCCACCGCTGTTTGTGTAGAAGATCAGATCACCCGGACGCATCTGGGAAGAACTGATACTTCTTCCTGCTCCCGCCTGGGAACCCGAATGATGCGGCAGGCCGACGCCGAAGTGTGCCATAACCGACATCGTAAATCCAGAACAATCCGTACCATTTGTCAAGCTGGTACCGCCCCATACATACGGATTCCCAAGGAACTGAGTCGCGTAGTTTGCGATCTGCGCACGCTTGGAGGAGCCGCTTGAAGATGCTTTCTGGCTGCCAGAACCACCTTTACTGCTGCTCTTGCTTCCAGAGCCTCCCTTGCTGCTCGCCGCCTTGGTCTCAGGCTCCGGTGTCTCCTCAACCGGTGTAAACTCGATCGCCTCATTTAACGCATACCGGACATCGACAAATTCAGTCGCTACATAGGCACTCGTCTCATCCAGTGCAATCTGCACCCAGCCATCCTGCTGGCTCATAACCGAATACCGCTCGCTGTTGGAAATCTGCGTCCAGATCGGCGCGTCCGTGTTCGGCTCCGTACGGGCATTCAGACGGTCAGTTGATACGATCGCCATCAGCTGTGCAACCTGCAGTGCCTCCTGCTTCGCCGCATCTCCAGTCAGAATAAATTCGGATTTAACATAGCCAGTAACCGGACCGGACTTGATCTTATACCAGCCGCCATCCTCGGTCGTTTCCAGAATCTCACCACCGGACTTGCTCGTCATCTTACCGATGATATTGCCATCCTCACTTGGCTGATCGCGCACATTCAAGTAATTATCCACACTGGAAATACCTAGATTTTTGTATAAATTCAGCACCATCGCACGCATATCCAGCTTCCGCGCCTCATTGAGTGCGTATTTGATCTCTGCATAATCCGTGGAAATATAACCGCTCGAAATCTGAATCCAGCCATTCTCCGGCTCACTCTCGACCACATAGCGCTCATTTTTTAATGCCTGACCGACAACCTCTGACTCCGTGTTCGGCTCTTTTCGGATGTTCAGGGAATCTGCCGTGATGAGCGCACGCTTTTCAACCAGTTCCAACGCTTTTTTCTTCGCCTCATCCCCGGTCAGAACAAACTCTGAGCTGATATAACCGGAAATACCGCCAGATTCGACCTGATACCAGCCTTCGGCTGAATCATCCACGATCTCACACGCACTGTCGCCCATCAGCTTGCCGATGATGTTGCCATCCGTGCTCGCCGTCTCACGCATATTCAGATAACCGGACACCTGCACGATACCCAAATTTTTATAGGAAGCTACCACTGCTTCTTTCTCTTTGATCTCCTCCGCTCTGGACTCTTCGGATGCCTCGTCCTTCGAAAGCTCTGATGCTGTCGCCGCCCCATTCTTTGCAGTTCCGGCTCCCGCCTGACGGCTGAGCAGGGACTTGCCTGCAAATGCTGCAACTGCAAGAGCAATCACCACCCCTGCTGCTATCACTCCGAAGCGCAGATTCTGACTCTTATCTTCGCCCTGGCGCCTGCGCGAATGTCCCGCGGATTCCCGGACCGGATTTGGTGTCTGATCCTGAGCTGGCTCTGATTCCTGACTCTGAACTGCTTCCGGCTCTTGAATCCGCTCCGCCGCTGGCACCTGTTCTGACTCCTGCGTTTCTTTTTTGTTTTCTTCTTCTAACATATGGATCGCTCCTGATTTTTCTTGAAATTATGACTTAATATCTTAAACGTAATTTTTATTTTATCATATTCGTAGGGAATTGCCAAGGAAGGATGTGGAGGAAAAAATGAATTTTCTATGAATGAATTATTACAGAAGTGTTAAGTTGTATATAAACGGTTAAGTCGTGAAAGGGGGAATTAGTTGGAAATATGGGAGGAGAATGCGCGGCTGCTTAGTCCGAAAGAATGCCCTCCGACCGCTCGCGCCGCCGGAGGGCATTCTTTCTCACTTATAGTCGTGGTTTTTAATTTGTTGACCCACTTTTCATTCCGTATACTTTTTGTCTGTTATCGGTTATTGATTTTATTCAAGTCGAACGTCCGTGAGACTTGGCGCGTGATTCTGGTCAGCGAAGCTGACATATTCCTATCAGAATCACTGCGCATCCTCGCGGAGCGTTTATCTCAGTCGGAGACCTAACTCCCACTGAGACAAATTTGCTATTACTCACCACCTGAAGAGGTGGGAGTCTTCTCGACTGAGATAAAACCCTTCAAATCTTATAACCCCTGCTTATTTGGCAAGCATCATACGATCATTCGCAAATTCTTCTCCGCTTACCTTTTCAAATCTCTCCAACAGGTCTTCTACCTGCAGACTCTTCTTCTCTTCCCCTGCTACATCGTAGATAATCCGACCTTCGTGCATCATAATCAAACGATTGCCGATCTGAATCGCATCTTTCATGTTATGGGTAACCATAAGCGCGGTCAGATTTTGCTCATCTACGATCTTTTCGGTGAGATCGAGGACTTTGCGGGCTGTTTTGGGATCGAGGGCGGCGGTGTGTTCGTCTAAAAGAAGGAGCTTTGGCTTCTGGAGGGTTGCCATCAGAAGGGTGAGCGCCTGGCGCTGTCCGCCGGAGAGTAAGCCCACTTTGCTGGTCATACGGGTCTGAAGCCCCAGGTCGAGCTGTGCCAACGCCTCACGGTAGAAGTCCTTTTCATTCTTTTTGATGCCCCAGCCGAGTCCTCTGGATTTGCCGCGGCGCAGCGCCATGGCAAGATTTTCCTGTATCTCCATATTGGCGGCGGTGCCGCGCATCGGATCCTGGAAGACTCTGCCGATATATTTAGCGCGTTTGTATTCTGGTTCTCTGGATATGTTTACGCCATCGATCTCGATTTTACCGGAATCGATCGGATATACGCCTGCGATCATATTTAACATAGTGGATTTTCCAGCACCGTTTCCGCCGATGATCGTCACGAAATCGCCCGGTGCCAGGTGTAAGTTGATACCGTTTAAGGCTTTTTTCTCATTAACAGTTCCTTTATTAAAAGTTTTCTTTACATTTGTTATCGTCAGCATTACTCCTCACCCCCTTCTGAATAATCTTTTCTCAGCCGGTATTTAGCGAGTGCTACCGGAATACAGAGTGCCAGTGCTACAATGACAGCAGAGAGCAGCTTCATGTCGTTTGCATCCATACCCATGCGGAGTACAACCGCACGGATCACAAAGTAAATGACCGAACCGACAACCACGGAGGTCAGTTTCCAATAGAAAGAGGTCAATCGTCCCATCAGGACTTCGCCGATGACGATCGCCGCCAGACCGATGACGATAGCACCGGTACCACTTCCAACATCACCATATTTCTGACTCTGGCAGACGAGTGCGCCAGAGAGACCGACCAGGCCGTTGCTGACCATCAAGGATAAAAGCTTCGTCATACGGGTGTCCACGCCCAGCGCGCGCACCATATCCTCGTTGTTACCGGTTGCACGCATCGCACTTCCGATCTCGGTTCCGAAGAACCAGTAAAGAAACAGAATAGCCGCCACAGCCAGCACAATTCCAACGATCATCGATGCCTGTGCCTGGGTCATCCCGAAGGAAGCAGCCAGACCGCTGATAAGTGTCTTGACTTTCAGAAGCGGCAGATTGCTCTTTCCTCCCATGATCCGGAGGTTGATCGACCAGAGGGAAATCTGAGTCAGAATTCCTGCCAGAATCGCTGGTATCTCAAATACAGTATGAAGAATACCCGTTACCGCACCAGCCACGACACCGGCTGCCGCTGCAACTAAAAGTGCCAGCACCGGATTCACTCCTTTGTTAACTACCAGGACTGCACAAACGCAGGCACCCAACGCGAAGCTTCCGTCTACCGTCATATCCGCGATATCCATCAGGCGGAATGTAATATAAACTCCCAATACCATGATTCCCCAGAGAACACCCTGTGCGACCGCGCCCTGCAGGGATACTAATAAACCGCTCAAACTTTTACCTCCTCGTGTTTTGTATTTTCTTCATCTGATTAACTGTAAAGACTGCCAGATCGGCATATTTATTTTATGCTTCTGATCTGACAGTCCATCTCATTTGAAGTTTAGGTCTTTCTGGTACTCTTTATTTCTCAAGTCCAGATACATCGATTCCCAGCGTCTGCGCTGTCTCTTCATTGACACTCAGCTCGCACTTGGAAGCGTCCAGATAACCGATCGGCATCTTAGAAATATCGGCGCCCTCAGTCAGGATTTTAACGGCCTGCTCACCGGTCATGTAGCCTAACTGGTAGTAATCAATACCGTAAGTAGCAAGACCGCCTGCATCTACCATGCCTTTCTCGCCGCAGATAACCGGAAGTTTATTCTCATTTGTTACCATCGTTACGGTTGCCATACCAGCTGCGATCATGTTGTCGGTTGGTGTGTATACACAGTCTACATTGCCAACCATAGATTCTACAACGGTAGGAATCTCATTGGAATTGGAAACGGTGTAATCTTCATACTCAATACCAGCTGTATCAAGTGCTTCTTTCGCCATGTCAATCTGAAGAACGGAGTTTGCCTCCGCGCTGCAATACAGAAGTCCGACCTTCTTTACA
>ENA-OPVG01002333-OPVG01002333.1-human-gut-metagenome-genome-assembly--contig:-NODE-2333-length-11694-cov-5.651860_pt1 | contig 11694 bp, 10 predicted proteins | sample MGYA00241093_ERZ501975 | MGnify/ENA primary metagenome ERZ501975 (study PRJEB25962, sample SAMEA2042993) | human gut metagenome | biome: human gut; feature: human-associated habitat; material: faeces... | reverse complement strand
TACTGTTAAAATACATACAATAGATGCTATAATAGTAAGCTTTTTAATCCTTAAATATTTATCATTTTTGTTTTTACTTATAGATTTTTTTACTTTTGTTTTTATTCTATTTTTAAATTCTTCATCTAATTTAAAATTATTTTCTAATTCTTTATTGAATATTTCATCTTCACTTATATTAATATTATTTTCTAATTCATTCTTTATAAGCTCATCAATAACTTCATAAACATCTTTATCTTCCACTCTATACACCTCCATCTATAATCTTTTTAAGAGCTAATCTACATCTATAAAGTCTATTTTCTACTGAACTTAAGGTTGTATTGTACTTTTTAGCTATTTCTTTAGACTCCATATTAATAAAGTACTTTAAATAAAAGTATGTTTTATCTGGTTCTTTAAGGTTATTTATAAAGTTTGCTATATCTTTTAACTTTTCTTTTTTAATAACTTCTTTTTCAGCGCTTTCATAAGCTATATTTTCATTTATTTTTAATAATCTATCTTCTTTTATTTTTTCATATTCCTGCCCTGCATGGGCATCCTGATAATATTGGTAATATGCAATTCCTCCGCAGATCAGTCCGGCTGCTGCCAGTATTCCTGCTACGACGTATCGTTTTTTCATAATTCTATAGCCCCTTACGTCTTATTGCTCATTTGTCTGTTTTTTCATTTATTTTACTTCTTGATAGAATGTCTCCATAATCTTTGCATACATAGCATCGTCATCTACGTGGTATTCATCGTAGGAAAGACCTTGTGTTCCTTCTCCCGGAACGGTCCATTCTGTGTAGCCGTCTCCTTCGTCTGCTGTCTGGAATAACTTCATCAGACGGTCTTCGCTGATATTGGTGACGGTATATGGTTTGATCGCCACGAACAGATTCGCTGCAAATTTTGCATTTTGCTCATAGCATTCTTTTGCCTTTTTTGAAAACGCATCTAAGAATGCTTTCTGGCGTTCCATCCGGTAGATGGCGCTCTGGCTTTCATCTACATCTCTGCTTCTGACAAATATTTCTGTATTTTCTTCGGTCAGTGTTACTTCTGCGCCTTCTGAAAATTCCGGATATTTATACTCCAGACTGTTATTTGGCACAGTCACTGTCAGACCTCCTACGCTTTTTGCAAGCTGTGGAATCCCGTCTAAGTTCATGGCAAGATAGCCCTGAATCGGAAGTCCGTAGAAGAGATTGGACACTGCTTCCTGTGTGAGTTTGCAGCTCTCGGCACCGCCGTCTCCATATCCATAGGAGAGGCTGATGTGGTCTTTGGATTTTCCAAGGCTTTTCCCTTCCAGGTCAAAGCTTTCCACATCTGTCATCGTATCTCTCGGAATCGTAATCAGCGTCATTTCTTTCGTCTTGCGGTTCAGCGACAGCAGAAATAAGGCATCTGCCTGTCCTGCATCGGCTTTTCCGACTCTTGTCTCTGCCGGTGTACGCTTGTCTACTCCAAGTAATAAGTAGTTGCTGAGATTTTGATTGTATTTGTAAGTCTTTCCCTGCCAGGTGACGGTGTTGGAATCCTCTGCTTCCGCGGTCGCTTTCGCACTTGTCGCTTCTGCTGCTTTCTTTTTTTGGATACCTACGTATCCAAGACCTGCCACCGCAAGTACAGCTACGCCTGCGATAATGACTGTTGCGAATCTTCCCCGGCGTTTTCCTGATGCTTCTCTCTGTTCTAGTTCTCGCCTGCCTGATTCTCGCCTGTCTGATTCTCGCCCGCTTGATCTTCGCTGTTCTGATTCCCGTCTGCCTGACTGGTGTTGTTCTGATTTTCGCTGTTCTGGTCCTCTGTCCATGTCTGATCTGATTTCTCCTTCTGAATCTCTTCCTGCGCCGCTTTCTTTAACTCACTGCTATTTGCAGCTTCCTGCTTATGATTGAAAAATAAAAACGAACCTAATATCAGGAATAATACGATACATGCAATCAACAGCAGAACATTCTGAACCTTCGGGTTCGTCTTTCTTTTCTTCATACTGTTCTTTACATTCCTTTCCTACGCATTTTCATGATTCTGGCCATAGCCATACTTACTTCCATAACTGTAATAGGAATAATATTTTTCTTTCTTTGTATCAACTTTATTCAGCACAGCGCCAAGCATATGTGTGCCACTCTTTTCCAACTGCTTGATTGCTTTCTGCGCTGCACGGTATCCTACAAATCCACTCTCGATTACAAGGATTGCTCCATCACATACCTTTCCAACGATGGCCGCATCTACTACACTTGCCATCGGCGGTGTATCAATCAGGACGTAGTCATATCTCTGCTTCAGCTCACCCATTAACTTGGAGAACACTCTTCCATTTAAAAGTTCGGATGGATTCGGAGCCATCGGTCCTGCAAAAATCATATCTACATTTTCATAATTCGTTCCATATAAAATATCGCGCACCGGTGCCTGTCCGCTTAAGAACTGGGACAGTCCCTTCACGTCACTATCCACGAAATATCTCTGCACAAGGACTGATTTTCGGATGTCCGCATCCAAAAAAACTGTCTTCTTGCCGGCCATACCCATTTCCCTTGCGAGCTGGAAGGCAACATCACTCTTTCCCTCATTCGGGAAACAGCTTGTCACAAGGATCGTCTTAATATCCGCTCCCGCAAACTGGATATTTGTTCTCAGCGTCTTTAACGCCTCCTCGTAAAAGTAATTTGATTTACGAGGATCCGTCAGTTCCACCCGAAGCTTAGATGCCTTATTGTCACGGCGGGACATTGCCGCTTTTGCCTGCGCATTTGTATATGTAGTTCTAGCTTGCTTTTCGTTTTCCTGCATCATTTCTCTTTGACTTCTTCTTTCCTGATCCATTAATATAATCCTTTCTGTCCGGAATTACACTCAATGTAGATAATCCCAGATATTTTTCTATATCTTCTTCAGACTTAATCGTATCGTCCATAATCGTGCGGACAACAATCACACCTGCGCACAGGATCATACCTGCCAGCACACCCATCACTGCCATCTTCGCCACGCCTGTATTCGATCTGGAAGTCGGAACCTCACCTTTTTCAATGATCTTAGGCGGTGTAACCTCCATCTTGTCTCCGATATACTCAGAAGCAACCTCTGACAGCTTGTCTACAATCTCCTTCGCCTGCTTGGCATCAGAATACTCCACAGACAACTGCAGAATACGCGTATCGTCCTGGTTCGCAACTGTGATTATATCCTTCAGCTGCTTATAGTCCATGTCCAGATCTAACTGGTCGATAACATCCGTAAGCACCGGACGGCTTGTGATCAAGATGGAATAGTCCTTGGTAAGCTGTGAACCCATCTGCAGATCCGCCAGAGAACTAAGCGTCGTCTCCTTGGTCAGTACAAGCATCATGGAAGAAGATGTGTACAGCGGCTTCACTAAGAATCCGGCATACGCACACGCAATACAGCCGAACAGCAGTCCCACTCCCAGGATCGCCAGTATCTTCGACTTGAGCACATAAAAGAGCTCCAGTAAGTCAATTTCCATCTCATCATTGTCGTAATTCTTTCCCATTAATCTGATTTCCTTTCTTGGGGGACGGGGTTTTTGGGGTTTTGGGGACGGAGGTTTTTTAAAAAAACCCCGTCCCCAATTGGACTTCTACCTGTCCCTCTTTGAATTGTGTGTATTTTTACCCTCCCATTTTCTAGGGTTTCTTTTATTTCTAACCTGTCCCTTTTTGAATTGTAAAAAATTTTGGAACAATTTATGTTTTAGGCTTGTGTGATCCGCGGTCATCTAATATTCTTCTTGCATTGCCTTGTATCAATGCCCATACATAGTCTTCAGGCAGATTCTTGTTCAGCCACTTCTCAACGTGTTCTGTCTGTGGACTGCGTTCTCCGCTATTGTGCATATCTGTTCCCAGGTAATGGACCAGACCATCTTTCAGTTGTCGCTTACACCACTGTGCTGTATTATTATTCCATCCTCCATCTATAGAGCTGTAATTCATCTGGATTCTTGCTCCTGTATCAGCCAGCTCTTCCAGTCTGCCTTCTTCTCTTAACACATGATACCTTTCTACATGTGCCAAAATTGGGACATAACCTGCCATCTGCATCTGGCGCACTGCGCTGAATATCTTAGAGTAAGCTGTCCCCGGGAGGAATTCCAATAACACATATCTGCTGTCTGCCAGCGTCAGAAGCTTTCCTTCCTTTAGTAACTGTCTTGTATCTACCGAATACATAATTTCCTGTCCCGGAAATACCGGAAGCCTGACTCCAAGTCGTTGATATGCCTGAATTCTGAACTTCTTACACAATGTTCGAATCTCCTGCACTCGTTCTACGGATGCATTACGGACTGAGCCATGTGGCGTTACGATCATACCTACAAAGTCCTGATTCAATGCCATGCGTAGCATCGCTAATGTCTCTTTCGGATTTGCAGATCCATCATCTATACCAGGTAGTATGTGACAGTGCATATCTATCTTTTTCATCTCTACTCCTGTATATGTATTGTATATAAATTTCACTTATTTTTTACAGTACAAATGCCACCTGATACTTTTGACATGTACACAAGGTGGGAAAATTATCAATCTGCGTTATCACTATTTCATGCACTGCAAAAATAGTATTTAGTTAGTCCTATTTCTTGACTACCTTTTATTACTAATTAAGGCTACCATGTTTTGACAATATTTGCAATAGACAAAAGCTGTCAATTTCTGTTTGGGGACGGGGTTTTTTTGAAAAAACCCCGTCCCCAAACAGACTTCTACCTGTCCCTTTTGAATTGTGTATTTTTTTACTTTTCCGTTTTTGTGGGGGTTCCGGTTTTTCTAACCTGTCCCTTTTTGGAATTGTGGAATGTTTTTGTACAATTTGTTTTTTACGCACTTTTTACATACGAAGAAAGCGCAAATCTTTTTCTTGATTTGCGCTTTCTTCGTATGCTTTTTATATAATCCAAGTCAATAATCCAATTAATACTAATATTCCTGCGATATACAAAAAGAATGCCGACTTATTTATTTCTTTATGATTTACTAAAAGTAGAATCAATCCTAAAAATAGTGAAATAACAATTCCTAATGAAATGTTCACGGTTGCTATGTATTTCCCATTTATATCATTTTGTGTAATGTTCGTAAAATTAACCATTATTAATGAGAACACTGATACGAATATTCCCATCAATGTTAAAATATTTGCATAGATATGATTAATTTTTTCATCTAAATTCTGACCAGCATCTTTTAAATTATTCATTCTCTCTTCGTACTCATCTTTGTATTTAGCTAATCCTAAATATTCGTCTTCATTATTGAATGAGGCATTGGACTGTTGGTCATATGTTTTTTCAGGTACTTCGCATAATTCTTCAAAAAATATCTGTGCAATTGAATCGTTTTCTTTAATCTTTATAGTTCCTGAAGATATATTCTGTACTCTTAAATAAAGGTATGTTTTATGCCCTGGATAATAGTGTGGACCTGCTACATATAACCCCTGACGCATTCGTGAATTTTTTTCACCAATTCTTCCTATTAAGTCGTTCGGCATATGTATTTCTTCTACTGTTTTAATAAATACAACTTCACCCGGTCTTAATACATAGGACGGAACTATATTGTTATTTTCAACTATTCCACTAATATGAAGATCATAGGATACTGCATTAACATATTTTTCATCATAACAATTTCCGCAAAATATCTCATCATGACGATTTTTTATATTTTTATCTACTAATATCATAACCTTCCACCTCTTTTCACTAATATTTTTTATTATAACACTTCAATTGCAAAATTCAACTAATCCGCCATATCTTCTTATGTTTTCTTACATATGTTTTTCTTCCTATATATATCAGATGTGCGTCATGCAACGCGTGACGCACATCTTGCATCAAGAATGCTGGGGCATTCTTGATTCTCTTATTCCTCGCTTCTTATTCTCTCGCTTCTGTTTCTTCTTCCAGCAGGTTCTCCATGCTTTTCAGGCTGATGTACAGGGTTGATGTGTTATGAAGTAGTGCTGATACGGTTGGCTGGAGGATTCCGGTGACGCCGAGTATGATGAGGGCGGTGTTGAATCCTACGATGTTGCGGTAATTTTTGTGGATTCGTTTCATTAATTTATTACTGATTAACTTCAGTGTTACGATCTCGCTCAAGTCGTCGCCGCTCATGGTCACGTCTGCGATTTCGCGGGCGATCTCTGCGCCGTCGCTGATTGCGATTCCGATGTCTGCTGCGGATAGTGCCGGTGAATCGTTGATTCCGTCTCCGATCATGATGACTTTTCGTCCGGCGGCTTTTTCCTGCTCTACGAAGTTTGCCTTGTCTTCCGGCAATACTTCCGAGTAATATACGTCCACGCCTACTCGTTTGGCGATTGCTTTTGCGGTACGGTCGCTGTCCCCAGTCATCATAACTACTTTGCTGATGCCTGCTGCCTTCAGATTTTTGATGATCTGTGGTGCTTCTTCTCTCAGCGGGTCTTCGATGCAGATGACTGCTGCCAGTTTTCCTTCGATTGCCATGTACAAATGTGAGCATTCGGATGGCAGTTCCTGGAATTTTTCTTCCATTCCTTCTGGAATCTGGCTCTCTTCATCTTCGAATACGAAATGATAGCTTCCAACAACGACTTTTTGGTCATTGATTTTTGAGGAAATGCCGTGTGCCACGATGTACTCTACTTTTGAGTGGAACTCTTCATGGATAAGCCCTTTGTCCTGTGCTGCATTTACAACTGCTTTTGCCATGGAGTGTGGAAAATGTTCTTCCAGGCAGGCGCCGATTCTCAGCAATTCGTCTGGTGTCTTATCGCAGAATGGTACGACATCTACAACTGTCGGCTGTGCTTTTGTCAGTGTTCCTGTCTTGTCAAATACGATGGTGTCTGCTTCTGCCATTGCTTCCAGATATTTTCCGCCTTTGACTGTGACGTTGTAGCTGCTTGCCTCACGGATTGCAGACAATACGGCAATCGGCATGGCCAGTTTCAGTGCGCATGAAAAATCTACCATCAATACAGCCAGTGCTTTTGTTACATTTCTTGTAAGAAGATAGGTAAGACCTGTTCCTGCCAATGTGTATGGAACGAGTTTATCCGCCAAATGTTCTGCCTTGCTTTCCAGTCCGGATTTAAGTTTCTCGGATTCTTCGATCATCGTCACGATCTTCTCAAATTTACTTGATCCATTTGCCTCTCTTACACGTATAGTAAGCTCGCCTTCTTCCACAACCGTTCCGGCATACACTTCTCCATTTTCTATCTTGCGTACTGCCACGGACTCTCCAGTCAAAGACGCCTGGTTGACCATTGCCTCGCCTTCCACAACTGTTCCGTCAAATGGAATTACATTTCCCATGTGGATGCGTACCATATCACCGCTCTTTACAGTTGAAAATGGTACTAATACTTCCTGACCGTCGCTGACAAGCCATACTTTGCTGATATTCAGTGACATGCTTCTTGCCAGGTCACCAACGGATTTCTTGTGTGTCCACTCTTCCAGTATTTCGCCGATTCCAAGCAGGAACATGACGGATCCTGCAGTTGCGATATCTCCGCGGAACATAGATACTCCGATTGCGGTCGCATCCAATACCGGAACTTCAATCTTACCTTTTGCCAGTGTACGCACACCCATCCAAAGATATTTCACAGATTTTACTGCTGTGATACATGCTCTGACCGAATATGGCAAAAATAATTTATTTCCATAATGATAGATTACACTTTCAACTAACTTATCCCAATATTCCTGATTCAGTTCGCGTCCGGAATTCTGTACATAATTTTCCGGAATGTCAACTTCCTCATAATGGAATGTTTGAAGCAGTTTGATTACTTTCTCTCTGTCGCCTTTGTAACAGATCGTAAAGTCTCCCGTGCGGTTCTGTACTTTTGCAGATGTAATCATATCCTGGGATTCCAGATAATATTGCATCCGGTCTGCCTGCTCAAATGTCATTCTGTACTGTACAGCGTGGGCACGGATTCTGCCTTTAATCTCATGCTTGATTACAAATTTCATGTATATTTTCCTTCTTTCCCTGCTTTCTTCCTTCCCTGCTTACCTCGCAGTGATTCGCTTGCAGTGGTTCACTTGCTTTTGATTCTCTTACAGCTTACCTCGCAGTGATTCGCTCGCAGTGGTTCGCTTGCAGTGATTCGCTTGCAGTGGTTCGCTTGCTGTTGATTCTCTTGCTATGGTTCGCTTGCTATTGATTCTCTTACAACTTGTCAAGACACCTGCAGTCTTAACCACAGGTGTCCTGATTTTTCCTTACATTTTTATAATTATCACAATATTTTTTTTGCTAGTTCTCCTTGAACCACCCTGCTGTCTGACTTAGCTGTCTTACTTACCTGTCTGACTTTGCTGTCTGACTTTGCTGTCTGACTTTGCTGTCTGACTTTGCTGTCTTATCTGCGTTCTTACTCTGCTGTCTCTTCCGCAAAATCTGTCTCATCAGCTTCTGCTGCTTCCTCTGCTTCTTCGGCCTCTTCTGCTGCTACTGCCTCTGCGTACTCCTGCTCTTCTTTTGCTGCTCTGTCTTCGTTGATCTGCTGTGCTTCTGCATATACGTCCTCTGCATTTTCCTGAATTGTAGCTGCTGTCTTAAGCACGCACTCTTTTGCTCTTAAAACTGCTGCTGTACAGTTTGTGTATAATTTTTTAGCGTCCTTGCTGGACAGAACTTTGATTCCTGCAGTTCCGAATAATACTCCTGCTGCAAAGATTCCTGTCTTCTTTCCATCTACTTTTTTTAAGCCTTTTAAAATGTTTGACATCTTTTGTCTCCTGCCTTTCTTTCTACTTCTAGGTTCTTATATGATGTTAGTATATGTGATATGTACTTTTTGGTTCAGTACTATATCATCACTTTGAATTCACTAAATTGTAACGCATTTGTTTTTTCATTTCCACTTCTTTTTCCTTATTGATAATTATTACTCACTTGAGCAGGCTTATTGATTTTTGTTCTCATTATAACTGAAATTGAATATCATTACGCACGAATTATCTGTCTTTTTCTTCCTCATCCATATCCATTTCATCTATATACATTCTAAGTCCTACTGTGCTTGTGACCGGCAGGGAAAATATAATTGTTTTTTCTTTGCTGGCAAGTCCTGTCTGCTCCATCATGGCTTTCATGATTGCATTTTTCTGTTTCTTTCTTGTGACGATCAATATGATTTCTTTTTCTGCCGCCAGTGATACGCCAAGAAATTTTTCTGCTGTTTCCATGCCGGTTCCTTTCGCATGGATCACGGTTCCGCCTCCGGCTCCTACACTTCTCGCCACGTCCATCACGGTGTCGATGCACCCCTGATTGGCAATTGCTACTAATAATTCATATTCTGTTTCTTTCAAAGTGGACTCCTCCTCCCGTTCAAATTTCTCGCTCTGTATCAGGAAATGTAATGTTTTTTCTCCGCCGATGCTGCTGAGAGGCACGATAAATGCAATTCCGGTTCCCGGCACGTCGATCTGCATCTTTACAATCATTTCCCGCCTTAGTTTCTTCCACGTTTCTTCTGTTACTACCGATAGAATTACGACCTTTTCTGATTCTTCCAATCCGAAATAGTCCAGCATCTCACTATTTGCGGTTCCACGTCCCAATGTTGTAAAGAAAACCATATGCTCATTTTTCTTATAAAATTCTTCAAATTTCTTCTTTCGGTTCCAGTCTGTAATCGTCACCATCATATATAATCTACTCATAAATTATCTCCGAACTTTCTAATTTTCTTAAACATTTTCCATCTTCGCGTAATATACACCTTGTAAAAATCTCCATCCCTGTTTACAACTCAATGATTTCTTGATTGTCTACATTGTCTAGATTTTCTATGCATACTTTTATACTTGTGTAATCTTTTGCTGCCTGTTTTTCTTTCATCTGTTCCTGAATCTGATAGATCAGTCCAAGGATTTGAATTGTTATAAGCGGCGTCATTGCTACCATAGCTACCACTCCAAACGCATCTGTCACAACATTTCCACCTAGCGCCTCGCATGCTCCCATTGAAAATGGCAGTAAAAATGTTGCTGTCATCGGTCCGGATGCTACGCCTCCTGAGTCAAATGCGATTGCTGTGAATATTTTGGGCACGAAAAATGTTAATCCAAGGGCTACTGCGTATCCTGGGAGCAGAAACCACAAAATTGAAATACCGGTAAGCACCCGAACCATTGCCAGTCCCAGAGAGAATGCGACTCCGATGGACAGACTCATTCCCATTGCTTTTGCGGAAATGGCTCCGGAAGTCAGTTCTTCTACCTGTTCCGTTAATACATATACTGCTGGTTCCGCTTTTACGATAAAGTAACCGATCAGCATACCGATCGGCACGATGATCCATGGATAGGAAAGCCCCGCAATCACTTGACCCAGATAATTACCTGCCGGCATAAATCCCACATTTACCCCTGTCAGGAAAAGTACAAGACCTATGTATGTATAAATGATTCCTATAATAATTTTTACCAATGTCTTTTTGTGAAGATGTAATGATACAATCTGAAAAATGAAGAAAAATAAAATAATTGGCAGTAAAGAGATCAGCATTTCTTTCATATAATAAGGAAGCCCTTCTTGAAAAAGCTGCCACATTTCTACTGAATTATCGGTCTTCACAATCATTGTCTGTTCGTATCCACTTCCCCCTGGGTGGTAAAGTAATCCAAGCAGCAATACTGCCAGAATTGGTCCGACTGAACACAATGCAACTAGACCAAAGCTATCATTTTCCGCATGTTTATCACTTCGAACTGCTGAAAATCCGATTCCTAACGCCATAATAAATGGTACTGTCATAGGTCCTGTTGTTACTCCGCCTGAATCAAATGCCACTGTCAGAAAATCTTGTGGAACAATGCTTGCCAAAATGAATATGATCGGGTACAAAATTAAAAGCATATGTGCCAGTGGAATTCCAAATAACATTCGAAGTACTGCGGCTACAAGAAATATTCCAACTCCTGTTGCTACTGCAATAATCAGCGTGTAATTGGGAATGGATGGAACTTGTTCAGCCAATACTTGAAGATCCGGTTCTGATATGGTGATGATAAAGCCAAGGATAAAACACAGCACTATCACTACACTTATCTTTCTTGTATTGGTCAGTTTCGTTCCTATTCGTTCTCCCATAGGAGTCATCGCCATCTCCGCACCAAGTGTAAAGAACATCATTCCGATGATCAGGAGAATCGCACCAACAACAAAAGTCATCAGGACGCTGTTTGGAATGGGCGCAATGCTAAAGCATAACACCAGCACAATGCCTATGATCGGCAACACAGCTCCTAATGACTCTTTTAGTTTTTCCAGTAAATTTTTTTGATATAATTGTAATCCCATAAACGCCTTTCTTCTATATTTAATATGTATTAATTAATATGTATCCTTTAATAAAGTACCTTTTCGAACACTCTTTTAATGAACTTGGGACTCGCTTAACGACCTTGGGACTCGCCCCAGCATCTTTTAATTATTTTAACATAAATGTGGTTGTTTTTTGAAGCTTTAAAGACGTTAATATTATGCTAAGTTTTTAACAACTTGACGTAGAGTTTTGTATAATAGGAAATGCAATCCTGATTATACAAAAAAACCTGTAAGTACTATACTTACAGGTTTTAGCTCCCCGAGTAGGGTTCGAACCTACGACCCTTCGGTTAACAGCCGAATGCTCTAC
>ENA-OPVG01002330-OPVG01002330.1-human-gut-metagenome-genome-assembly--contig:-NODE-2330-length-11704-cov-5.428964_pt1 | contig 11704 bp, 10 predicted proteins | sample MGYA00241093_ERZ501975 | MGnify/ENA primary metagenome ERZ501975 (study PRJEB25962, sample SAMEA2042993) | human gut metagenome | biome: human gut; feature: human-associated habitat; material: faeces... | reverse complement strand
ATTTGAACCCTCGCGCCGGTTGCCCGACCTACACCCTTAGCAGGGGCGCCTCTTCGGCCTCTTGAGTATTTCTCCGCAGTAATAAAAAAATATTCAATTGCATCTTAACGCATTTCTTTGTCAGACGCGTATCTCATTGTATCAAAGAAAATTTAAAATGTCAAGCAAATTTATCCAAGTTTTTTCTTTTTTTTTATTTCCTTTAAACCACCATTTTTCAATATATTTTATGATATGATACTATAAGCACTTAGCGAGATGTTTTGGCGGATTGCAGGAGTGCATCGCATCGCACGCAGCAATCCAGATTAGGATTCAGAAAGGAGTTTTTTTATGAATTTAAAATATATGATCCTGGGAGCCGGCGGTACTGGTGGAATTCTTGGCTCTGCTCTTACAAAAGCTGGAAAGGATGTTACATTCATTGCCCGTGGTTCCAACCTTGATGCTATGCGTAATAACGGTCTCATCATTCGTCATCTCTGGGATCAGACGGAAGAACATCTTGAGGTTCGTGCATTATCCATGGAAGAATCCTGTGCTCTCTCCCTGGCTCCGGAGGTTATCTTTATATGCGTAAAAGAATATTCCCTTGATTCCGTCCTTCCTTTTATCCGACAGACCGCTGGTCCCCGCACAATTATTATTCCCATCTTAAATATATATGGAACCGGTGCCAGGGTGCAAAAAGAATTACCGGATTGTACCGTTCTGGATGGATGCATCTATGTTTCTGCATCCTTAGAACATCCCGGTGTTCTGGTTCAGCACGGTCCTATCTTAAGGGTTGTCTTCGGTCCCAGGGATCCTTCCTATATTTCTCCGATTTTATCAGCCATTCAATCGGATCTTTGCGAAAGCGGTATCGATGGAGTTTTATCCACCCATATCCAAAGGGATGCTTTGGAGAAATTTTCCTATGTCTCCCCTATCGGAGCTTCCGGAGTCTACCTTCATGCCGTGGCCGGAGATTTTCAAAAGGAAGGACCTGCCCGTGAATTATTTAAATCCATGATTCGTGAAATCAGCGCTCTGGCTGCTGCCATGGGATATCCCTTTGAAAAAGACTATGTAAAAATAAATCTGGAGATTCTTTCCAACTTATCTGCCGATGCCACCACTTCCATGCAGCGTGACATAATGGAAGGAAAACCATCGGAACTGGACGGACTTGTCATGGAGCCACTCCGACTTGCAAAAAAATATTCTGTCTCTATGCCCTGTTATGAGGAGGTAGCAAAAGTATTATGTCCATTGGAATTTTAGTTGGTAAAATTGCGGCATTATTTATCATCATGTTTTTAGGCTTTGTTTTGGTAAAGACTGGCATTTGCCGCTCAGATGACAGCCGCATTCTTTCACGCCTGTCTGTCTATATCGTAGTCCCCTGTTCGATTTTATCTGCTTTTCAGGTCAGCTGCAGCCCTTCCATCCTAAATGGGCTTCTTTTGGCGGTGGCTGCTGCTGTATTGATCCATCTCATCCTGATTGTCCTTTTTTACTTTATAGGACCTCTTCTTCATCTTAACGGAGTTGAAAAAGCCTCTATCATCTACTCTAATGCAGGAAATCTTGTTATACCACTTGTTTCCTCTATTCTAGGACCAGACTGGGTTATTTATTCCAGCGCCTACGTCTCTGTACAGCTTTTTCTTCTCTGGAGTCATGGAAAAATGATGATCTGTGAAGAAAAGAAGCCTGATTTTAAAAAAATCATAACAAATACAAATATGATTGCCATTTTATTCGGTATTTTTCTATTCTTGGCACAGATTTCACTTCCCGATCCAGTGGACAGCGCTGTCCACTCCCTGGGAAGCATGATTGGTCCTTTGGCCATGCTGATCTCAGGAATGCTGATTGCCGGAACCACGCCCCAGGAAATTCTGGCTTTTCCCCATATTGGACTTGTCACGATTCTGCGACTCATCGGTGTACCGCTTTTGACAATTTTACTTCTTAAATTCAGCAGCCTTGCTTCTTTTGCTGAGAATGGTTCACAAATTCTGCTTGTCACCCTGTTAGCCACAATCACCCCATCCGCCTCCACAATCACGCAGATGGCCCAGGTATATGGAAAAGATGCCCGCTATGCTGGTGCCATTAACGTAATTACCACTCTGCTTTGTATGATAACCATGCCAATCATGGTTTATCTCTATCAATTATAACTTTATTCTTCACGACAAAAGAGAGGTTATTTGCAAAACAGCCAATAACCTCTCTTCATAAAACTCAAAAATGCATCTGCATTCTTGCTGCGGGATGGGAGTCATCCCACATCTGATATCTTATTATCCTATCTCTGATATTCCTTTACTGCGGTCTCGTAAAGATTGTTTCCTTCGGAATCAATTACCACAATCATAGGCATATTTTCTACCGTCAATTTTCGGATCGCCTCTGTTCCCAGATCATCGTATGCAATCACTTCCGATTCCTTAATGCACTTTGAAAGAATTGCTCCGGCTCCGCCCACTGCCGCAAAATAAACGGCACCATTGCGAACGATGGCATCGATGACTGCCTGGCTTCTCTTTCCTTTTCCGATCATGGCTCCCATGCCGAGATCCAGAAGTCTTGGAGTATATTTATCCATACGGCTGGCTGTGGTCGGACCTGCAGAACCAATCGGACGGCCCTCTCTGGCCGGTGACGGTCCCATATAATAAATTACATTATCTTTCAGATCAAGGGGAAGTTCTCTTCCTTCATCCAGCGTCTCTATCATGCGCTTATGAGCTGCATCACGTGCCGTATAGATGGTTCCGCTTATATATACATAATCACCTGCATGCAGGCTTTTTAATGTCTCCCTGTCAATTGGAGCTGTGATTGTTTTATCCATATTTTCCTCCAAATCTATCTTATGTACTCTCGGTATCTTTTTGTGCAGGAAAAACTCCGAGAGTACATTCTTTATACTATCAAATGATGTTTGGGTCACAAGAGATTTTTCCCCTTTTGATACCGGATTGCTATGTGCTTCGCACTTCCGCAATCCTAAAAATATTCATCAAATCACTCTGTGCGCATGACGATTTACATGACAGCAGATATTGATGCCTACCGGCAGCCCTGCAATATGGGTCGGGTAGGTTTCAATATTGACAGCCAGGGCGGTTGTCCGTCCGCCTAATCCGCCAGGACCGATCCCAAGGTTATTGATCGTTTCAAGCATTTCTTTTTCCAGATCACGCACATACTCAACCGGTGATTCCTCTTCCAGATTTCTGGTCAGCGCGTGCTTCGCCATCTCTGCACACTTTTCAAAGGTTCCACCGATTCCAACGCCTACTACCATCGGAGGACAGGCATTCGGTCCCGCATCCCGCACCGCTGTCAGAATAGCATCCTTGACTCCTTCAATTCCATCTGCCGGTTTCAGCATGAACACACGGCTCATATTTTCACTTCCAAATCCCTTCGGAGCCACCGTGATCTCTACCTGCTCACCCTCTACGATCTCATAATGAATGATAGCCGGTGTATTATCCTTCGTATTCTCACGGTAAATCGGATCCTTAACCACGGATTTACGGAGATATCCGTCTACATATCCCTGGCGCACGCCCTCATTGATAGCATCAGTCAGAGAACCGCCGATCAGATGTACATCCTGTCCTACCTTGATAAACACAACTGCCATTCCGGTATCCTGGCAGATCGGAATCATCTCCTCACCAGCGATACATAAGTTTTCTTCCAGCTGGCCTAAAATCTGACGTCCCAATGGAGATTCTTCACTCGCTGCCGCCTCATCAAACACCTTTTTCATATCCGGTGACAGAAAATGGTTGGCCTCAATGCACATTTCTTTGATATTCTGTGTAATGGTTTCAACATTGATTCTTCTCATTTGAAAACTACCCTTCTTCCATGAAATTTTTATCTGCCCCTGCTGACAGAACCGCATCTCTTAATCATTAATGACTCTTATATCATCATAATAGAAATTAAATAATCTTGCAATCATTTCTGAATAGATGTAATAAAAATACCCCCTGAATAGATTTTGATCTCATGCGCAGTGATTCTGATAGGAATATGTCAGCTTTGCTGACCAGAATCACGCGCCAAGTCTCACGGATGTTCGACTTGAATATTTTGCAAACCCGTATAGCAGACAGGAAAAAATATAAAAAAAGAAAGGAGTTACACATGAAAGTTGTAATGTATGGAACAAAAGCATGCCCGGACTGCGTCGAGGCAGAAGAAATTTTAAAAGAAAAAGGAATCCAATATCTGTATATGGAATTTTCCGACAATATCGGATATCTGAAACGTTTCCTCACGCTCCGCGACACAAACCCGATCTTTGATGAAGTAAAGGAAAACCACTGGGTCGGCGTTCCTTGCTTCCAGTTCCAGGACGGAAGCCTGTCACTGGACATCGACGAAGTCGTAAAACGGGCAGAGGAAGAAGTTTAAATAAATCCACATTTTTCCCTTAATAGCAAACGCTGCCAACAAAAAAAGAGCGAAAAGCATGCTTATTCTAATACTTTTCGTTCTTTTTTCTCTATCACTATTCAAAAAATCTATCATGACTTAGCGAACGCAGTTGCCGTCACGGATATAAGAATCAGTATACAGCCTGCCATCGACGAAAGGCTTGCACTCTCATGCAGGACTAAAATCCCCACGATCATACTGGTCACCGGTTCAAATGTACTTAAAATTGCCGCATCCTGGGCCCCCACATACTGTACGCCATACTGAAAAAATCCCACTCCGATAAATGCTGCGCCAAGGGACAGAACAAATGCTGCGATCCATGCGTTTACATTCATATGAAGTACAAAACTTCCCGATACTTTTCCAATCAAAAATACCATAATGGAGCCAACAATATTCATATAAAATATCATCTTCATAGCAGGGATATCCTGCAGCCCGCCCACTTCCAGATATAATATGTAAAATGCATACGTCATTCCGGATATAAGCGCAAAAACAAATCCCATCGGCTTTGCCTCACCGCCGCTTCCTGCATAGGACAGGAAAATACCGATCATGCACAGACCAACACACACCATTTTCAGCTTAGGCACACGTCTTCGTAGGAATATCAGACTGCCAAGCAACACAAAAACCGGATATCCAAAATGAATGACCGTAGCCATACCTGACGGCATATAATCGTACGCACTATACAAAAGAAGCGCTGTGATGCCATAGCCAAACACCGTCACACACAAAATCTTTTTTTCGTCCTCCATAGATACCCCCATCGGAACTTTCCGCACTTTCAGGTAAATGTACAGCGGAATGATTGCCAGGGCAAACCTTAAAAATAATGCTCCCACTATCGTGCTTCCATCCGCGCAGATCACTTTCACAAGCAATGGCATAAAACCAAAGTAGACTGCGGACAGCAATAAATATATGAATCCTTTTACTCTTGTATTCATCAGCTCAGTTTCTTTTCCTTTTCATTATACTGTGCCAGCTTACTGTCATCCATCTCCCACAGCCAACGCCCACCGTCACACATAGACAGATCCGGACAGTCACCTCTTACATAGGCATAAATCGGCGGCTCATCTTTATATTTTTCAATTGCCTCTGTCAGCTTCTCGATCATACGTGGTGCATCTTTCGGAACTTTTCCTTTCACACGAAGTTCCAGGAAGTCATTAAATCCATCATAAAGCATTTGATGTCCGTCCGGCCCTTCTTTCAGAAGCCCAATCAATGTACGCTCTTCTTCCATATTTTCCACTTCATCTGCCGGAATAAATGCTCCGGATTTGATATCTTCATAAAGTGCAACCTGATTATGAAGAAATAAAGAGAAGTTAACAATACGATCCGGCTGCGTCTTGTTCAGGAACTCTGCCAGAGCAATTGCATTTTCCTGACCTCTGCCTTTACCGGCAACACCAGACATAACATGTGCATCAAAAATCAATCCGACTCTTTGGATTCTTGCGATTTCTTTATACGCCTGATCCTGGGTATGCTCTTTTCTCATAAACTTCAACACATCATCCAGACCACTTTCAATCCCCAGATATAAATGTCTCACCTTGCGGTCATATAATTCCTGAAGTTCCTCATCACTTTTCAGCCGGATACTTGTTACAGTCGCATCCATGTTGATCATCTGACAATCCGGAAAATATTTATCGATCAAATCAAGTATCGCACGCAGTCGGTCCATTTTCAGTCCAAATGCATTACCATCTCCAAGAAATATCTTTCTTGGATTTCCTCCCAGATTCTTCACTCGTTGCAGTTCCTCTTCGACCTGCTCAAGCGGCAGCTCACGATATTTTAAATCTCTGAACAGATTACAGAATTTACATTTATTATAAGAGCAGCCGACCATGACCGGCAGCATGTAAGATGCACGTTCCATTGGCGCACGACAAATTCTACCTTCATATTCCATACCATTACCTCCAATTCAACCTACTACTTTTAAATCCGTAAGATTCCACCTTCTTGAGTGCATACATATTACACTTATCCACAGGTATTCATATTATAACACAATTTTTCCAAAATCAATGCCCTGTCCTCACTCATTTTCCACATTTCTGAAGATTTTCTTACGGTTTCGTGAAGATTGTGTGACATCTCTTGAGTCCCTTTTGCATTCATTATAAAATATGAGTTGCTCACAGGGAGGTATAAGTGATTATGGGAAACAAAAAGAAACAGACAAATGAATTTGACAATTACTTCGATGATGATTTCGAAGTTGTATATGAAGATCTGGAGGATCTTGGGAGCTATTTGAGTGAAGATAGTTCTGATAATAACGATGATTACGACGATTATGACGGTTATGATGGCGACACCGACTATTATGATGATTATGATGATGATGACGACGATTATGATGACAATTATTATGATGATGATGACTATAACAGCAACGGCAGAGATTCAAAAAAGAAAAAGCGCAACGGCAAACAGGATCCGGATTACAAAAAATCCAAGAAGAAAAAGCGTCTCGGACTGCCCAATGTAGGAAAACCGGTTGCAAATATTGCTAAGACCGGCATTAACGCGACTAAAAAATTAGTTGGAACCATTCTCCGGGCAGCCACACTGATTTTAATCGCTCTCATCATCCTGATATTGTTGAAAGCATTTTTAAGTAACGCCGGTTCTTATGGAAAAATCCTGTTACTCGGACAGACGAAAGATACCACACTGATCGCATACCTGGCTGTCGGAGCTGTGCTGGTCGGTTATGAACTGCTCAACTTCTTCTGGGCTGCCAGCCGTACACGCGCCAGAAGCAGACACAACAATCGTCTGGATACCGGACGCGGGCTTTTGTCCTTTGTTATCATTTACGCCGGTTCCTATCTGGCCGCCATGTTCAGTCACCTGATTCCAAGTTCTCCAAGCTGGCTTACCGGTGTACAAGGAGGACTGTCTATTTACGGTGGTCTGAAAGCCACACTACTGCCGCTGTGCATTGCAGGAGTAGTAAGCTGTGTGGTCAGGAAAATTATAGTAAGATAAGATTCAAAACTGTATCTTTTATAAACTTCTTGAAACTAATTTCAATATATGCTATATTAAAAATAGAAAAGAACAACCGCCACAAGGGGTTGACTTCATTAGTTTAAGTAATCATGGAATTACCACCCTGTAACACGGTTGTTCTTAGTTTAGTATATCATTTAAATCTATTTCATTCAATTAGTTTTTATCTTCCGCACAATTCTTCTAATCAGCAATATGAGCAAAATAATCAGCACAATTACAAGTACAAAAATGCCCGCTATGATAGCCGAAAATTTATTCGGGTGTTTTACAAGATCAATCATATTCCAGCTGTCTTCCACAACCTTGCGGTCGTGTTTTTCATTATAATATTCCGACACATTTGCAATACCATCACCATCTGTATCATCAAAGGACTCCATATATCTGGCAATGGCAGCCCATGCTTTCAGCTCCTGATTGCCTTCCATAATTGCCTGATCTTCCAGGTTTTCGATTGGATTTCCATCTTTGTCCTTCGGCGTAATAGACAGCAGTCCATAAGATGTGTCCATGACAGCACCGAGCATCTGCCCTGTATATAGGTCTGTCACCACATGATACAGCTTGTCATCTTCTATCTCTTCTCTGTTTCCTTCCCCCTGCGCTTTCATCAGATAGCAATCTGTCACTTTATTAAGTATCATGCGATGCGGATTGTATGTAAAGTTAAGACCACTACAATAAAGTCTGGCAATCGTCATAAAATCTGAAACAGACGCATCAATTTCCGCCACAAGTTTCAATTCTTTTCCTGTCAGATAAGCGCTGATCAGCGGATAACCCGCCAGCCCATCCTTCCCAATTCCAAGTGAAAATGAATTGTAGACCTGTTCGACCGTGACATCCCCTTTTGTATAAGTATCACGTACTGTTCCGCTCGGAACAACCGCCACATCGACCGGATCACCGTCGTAGTACTCAGAATTTTCCACCGCATACACATATGCATCAGACATGATGTCTCCGAGATTCAACTCCTCATGCTTATTATACATATCGTCCACACTGCTGAATTCAATATCATTTTCCGCAAGAATCTGATCTTTTGTATATCCAAAATGTGACAGATAATTCGTATCAACCGTCTCCATCAGCTTATCAATCCGCTCCTGTGTTGCAGCATCCGCCTTTATCTCATCCGTAACCGGAATCAACTCGTAAGTATCCACATCCCAGCGTCCATCATCTTTCTGCGTCATAGAAATCGTTCCAAGATTTCTTCCATATTCTCCACAGGAAACAATATAAGTATCTCCGTGCCGAATCGGCTCATCTAATTGTGTATGTGTGTGTCCGCTGATAATCAAATCTATATCCGGCACATTTTTCGCAAGAATCTCATCTTCAGATTTATCTTCATCTTCCACGGTACCACTATGAGATACGCAGGCAATCATATCCACGTCCTCATTTTTCTTAATCTCTTCCACCGTCTTCTTAGAAGCCTCGATCGGATCTTCAAAAAGCAGTTCGCATGTTGGCGCGCAATCCAGCGAATCTTTACCAAATACACCAAAAACTGCTATTTTGACATCACCTTTCTGTACAACTACATAATCTTTCACACCGTAGTTCTCAAATGCATCTTTAATCTGCTGCTGTCCTTCCGTTAAGCCCGCTTTCTCCATAGCGCTCCAGTCCACATTACAAACGACCAGTGACGGAACATTTTCACCGGAAGCCTTTGCAGTATTCAGCATATTAGCAAGTCCACTGGAACGATAGTCAAACTCATGATTTCCCCAGGTCGTCACATCACATCCAAGATAGCCTAGCATACGAAGCTCTGCCGCCTCTGTCTCATACACCGTCTGGATCAACGTTCCCATAGAAAAATCTCCACCATCCAGATAGAGCGTATCCGGGTTTTTTTCTTTCTGCTCGTCAATTAAAGTCTTGAGCCTTGCAAATCCTCCGACCTCTTCTTGTTTTCCATCAACGATCGTAGAAAAACTGTTCAGATGTGAATGCGTATCATGTGTAAATAATACGTCCAGATGTTTACCCGTGTCCGCGGCTTTTGCATTCACCCCAAGTGTCGGCAGCATCCCCACGCAAAGAGCAATCGCAAGTACAAATGCGGTTATCTTTTTCGTTCTCTGCATATATCTCTCCTTTATCAATTCTTTCGTTCTCTACTATTTTTAGTAATCATACTATATTTTTTATAAGCTCGTCAACGCAAAAAACCTCAGAAATTATTATTCCGAGGTTTTGCATAAAAATGCGGATGACAGGACTTGAACCTGCACGTCGGGGACACTAGATCCTAAGTCTAGCGCGTCTGCCAATTCCGCCACATCCGCATAAGAAAATAAAAACGCAATACCTAATTCCCATTAAGTTTGCGTTATATTCACAGTGAGCGTGCGGGGATTCGAACCCCGGACAACTTGATTAAAAGTCAAGTGCTCTACCACCTGAGCTACACGCCCATAAAAACTGGGCTAGTTGGATTCGAACCAACGAATGCAGGAGTCAAAGTCCTGTGCCTTACCGCTTGGCGATAGCCCAATAAAATAAAAAAGGGTGGGTAATGGGACTCGAACCCATGATATCCAGAACCACAATCTGGCGCGCTAACCAACTGCACCATACCCACCATATACACTTATCGAACTATGCTTGTCCAACTTAGTACACTTAGCACTATTCTATTTTCTGTGGTTCTAACGAGCCTGGGGGGATTCGAACCCTCGACCTACGGCTTAGAAGGCCGTTGCTCTATCCAGCTGAGCTACAGACTCAATCTAGCTCTATTAGAACTATCTCTCAAAGCTTTTAGGCTTCAAGAAAGCGGGTGATGGGAATCGAACCCACGTATCCAGCTTGGAAGGCTGGTGTTCTACCATTGAACTACACCCGCGTGTTTCATAATACAAAAGATATAATACCATATTCCCGGAAAAATGCAAGTGGAATTTTTAAATTTTTTCAAAAAATATATAAAACATGCACATCACACTCAATTCTGATTGGAATTCTATTTTCGATACCGGAAATATATAAAACCCGGAGTCAGCGATGATATCGGATATATATCCGCATCGCCGGCTCCGGGGATTCTGCATCACACAGCGTCAAAGAAATTATTTACTTTCCTTCGTAATGAATGACGCTCTCCACATCATAGCCTTTCAGCTTCTCTCTTCCTTTCAAGCCTTCTAATTCCATCAGGAAGATTATTTTCACTACTTCACCGCCAAGCTCTTCCACCAATCTGGCTGCCGCTTCAATCGTGCCACCTGTAGCAATCAGATCATCCACCAATACAATCTTCTGTCCCGGTTGAATAGCATCCTTATGCATCTCGATCTCTGCTTTGCCATATTCCAGTTCGTATTCAGCGGAAACAGTCTCTCTTGGAAGCTTGCCTTTCTTTCTGACTGGCACAAATGCTTTATGAAGATTATATGCGATTGGTACACCAAAAATAAATCCTCTGGACTCCGCTCCAACGACCACATCGAAATCTACGTCTTTTACCATCTCAAGGAGAGAATCGATCGCCAGCTTTAATCCATCCGGATCCTGTAAAATTGAAGTGATATCACGGAAAATAATCCCCGGCTCCGGGAAATCCGGGATGCTTATTACATACTCTTCCAGCTTTTTCATAATATTTATGGTTCCTTTCTGATTCGATCCACGATTGCTTCTATTTTATCACATGTATTTTTTTCTGGCAACCATGAGAAAAAGCAAAACGTCGGTTGAATACCTACCTTTTTTGTAGTATAATCAGAGCAGTTCCAGATTCCGCATGATGAGCGGAATCTTTGTTTGTTTCATCTGCAGATGCCCTCTGAGCGCATTTCTGCAGAATAATATCGCAAAATTGTTCCTTATCGGCACAGTTATAACATTTTTTAGGAAGTCCAATGATCTGAACATCTCACATCTTGTCAGATCACTGTTGAAATTGGTGAAAGAATCATGAAAATATCTACAAAAGGTCGTTATGCACTGCGCATGGTCATCGACCTGGCTGAACATGCCGACGATGGCTTTATCTCCTTAAAGGACATCGCCGCCCGCCAGGGTCTCTCAAAAAAATATTTAGAGCAGATCGTTCCACTCTTAAACAAGACCGGAATGCTCTCCACCACCCGCGGCTACCAGGGCGGATACAAACTCGCAAAATCCCCGTCGGAATGCACCGTCGGTGCGATCTTACAGACCACTGAAGGCA
>ENA-OPVG01002328-OPVG01002328.1-human-gut-metagenome-genome-assembly--contig:-NODE-2328-length-11732-cov-3.231738_pt1 | contig 11732 bp, 9 predicted proteins | sample MGYA00241093_ERZ501975 | MGnify/ENA primary metagenome ERZ501975 (study PRJEB25962, sample SAMEA2042993) | human gut metagenome | biome: human gut; feature: human-associated habitat; material: faeces... | reverse complement strand
ACCTATGAGCAAGCTCATGTGGGCTTAGACCTTTTGACCCTGGCATCATAAAATATAAATATTATTGTAATGGATTCCCAGGAAAACGTAAAGAGGAGAATTGCTGCAGATGGATTTTTTGAAGCAGGTGTCAATAGAAATATATCCGGAAGGTGCATCGGACGAGGAACGAAAAAGCTACAGTAAAAAATATGGTGCGCAGATGCACGCCCTGCTGGATGCGATTCGCAGACAGAGACAGGAAAGAGAATTTTCCCAACAAAGAAACGGGTCGGGAAAAGAGTGCTTCGAAGAGAAAAGCGTCCGGGATAGCATGATGTCCGGGTATGAAAGCGGGCAGGGAAAACTCTGGATCGTAGATAACGGTATACGTGCACAGGAACTCTTGGAGCAGGGCTGCCCGGTGCTTGTCTGGCTCCATGAGGACAACAGGGATCAGGATTTTAGCGGTGTCCGTTATGCCTGTGAAAATATCAGTGAACTGGATTTTGATTATCTGGAGAAGGTCTATCGCAGATACGTGGGCATTCCCTGGGAGATTCTGACCACGGAGAGGTGTCTCATCCGGGAGACCGGTGCGGAGGATCTGGATGCCCTTTATGAGATTTATGCGGATCCTTCTGTGACGAAGTACACAGAAGGACTCTATCCGGAGCGGGCGAAAGAAGAGGCCTATCTGAAGGATTATACGGAAAATATGTATTATTTTTATAATTACGGCGTCTGGACGATCTGTGACCGGATGACCGGACAGGTGATCGGCAGAGCGGGATTCTCCAACCGCGAGGGTTACGAGGATCCGGAGCTGGGCTTCGTCATCGGTGTCCCGTGGCAGCGGCAGGGGTATGCCACGGAAGTATGCAAGGCATTATTAAAATACGGGAAAGAAGAATTGGGATTTGAGCGAGTGCAGATGTTAGTGATGCCGGAGAACGAAATATCCCTGCACCTTGCGGAAAGACTGGGATTTTCCCAACTGGATCAGGTCACCTGGGAAGGAACTTGCTATGAGCGACTTCTTATGGAACTGTAAAAATATAAAGAAAATATAAAAAACATGTTGACACTAAAAAACTACGGTGCTATACTCTCAACATAGCAAAGGCGCTACAGAATAAAACTGTAGCGCCCTTTTTGTTATGGCGACGAGGAAAGTGAACATCGTGCTGGCACGAATGGTCACTTGACGACCGCTAATCATACCGGGATGTATATCCCGGGTATTGTCCGGCAGTATCACAACGCGCGTGGCCGGACAAAAATAGCGTAAGGGTATGTGGAAAACAGTTTAACTGCTATACCCTAAGGATGCGATGCAATGGGGCTTCGAAGGATGAGACCATAGTATCGCATATTTTTTTACACCGGTGAAATATTGTGGAAGATATTTCACGAAGAGTGAGGAGGAAAATGTTATGACAGAAGAAATCTTAAGCGCAGTAGATGGTCAATTATTTGCAGTCTGGTTTCTGATCGGTGCGGCCCTGGTGTTCTGGATGCAGGCAGGATTCGCAATGGTGGAGACCGGATTTACCAGAGCCAAAAATGCCGGTAATATTCTGATGAAGAATCTGATGGATTTCTGTATCGGTACTGTAGTATTTATTTTGATTGGCTTTGGATTGTTACTTGGTGAAGATGTAGTAGGTCTGATCGGCAAGCCGGGACTGGACATCTTTACTGCCTATGAGAATTTTGATTATTCAAAGTTTGTATTTAATCTGGTGTTCTGTGCTACCACAGCTACCATCGTATCCGGCGCTATGGCAGAGAGAACCAAGTTCTTATCCTATTGTATTTATTCCGGTGTGATCTCCGCATTGATCTATCCCATTGAAGCTCACTGGATCTGGGGCGGCGGCTGGCTTTCACAGCTTGGCTTCCATGATTTCGCAGGTTCCTGTGCAATTCACATGGTAGGCGGTATCTCTGCTTTGATCGGAGCAAAGCTTTTAGGTCCCCGTATTGGTAAGTTTGAAAAGGACAAGAGTGGTAAGATTGTAAAAGTAAATGCATTCCCCGGACATAACCTTCCGATTGGATGCCTTGGTGTATTTATCCTGTGGCTTGGCTGGTATGGATTCAATGGTGCTGCTTGTACTTCCGTAGAGCAGTTAGGCTCCGTGTTCCTTACCACTACCGTAGCTCCCGCAATCGCAACTGTAGTATGTATGGTATTTACCTGGATCAAATATGGCAAACCTGATGTATCCATGTGTCTGAATGCATCTCTGGCAGGTCTGGTAGCGATTACCGCTCCTTGTGATGTGACGGATTGCTTCGGTGCTATCGTGATCGGTGCAGTAGCAGGACTTCTGGTAGTATTTGGTGTATGGCTTCTGGATTATAAGCTTCATATTGACGACCCTGTAGGTGCTGTTGCAGTACATTGCATGAATGGTATCTGGGGTACTATCGCAACCGGTTTATTTGCAACCACTTCCGCACCCGGCAATGACAGTGTGGTAGGCCTGTTCTATGGCAGTGGCTTCAGGCAGCTTGGTTTGCAACTGTTAGGTTTTGTAAGTGTGGCGGCATGGACTGCAGTAACTATTACCATTGCTTTCCTGATCATCAAGGCTACCGTAGGCTTACGTGTATCTGAGGAAGAAGAGATTGTTGGTCTGGACTCCTGTGAGCATGGTCTTCCTTCCGCATATGCAGGCTTCAGCATTATGGATATTTCCAACACTATGACCATGGAGGTAAATGAAAATACCAGCCTTGGCGTAAGTGATTATGACACAGCTTCCGCAGCCATGAAGGAAGCGGCAGTAAAGGTAGAGACAGCTCCGGCAGCAATTCCTGCAACCGGAATCTACAAAGTAGTGGTTATTGCAAAGCTTGCAAGATTTGAAGTTTTGAAGAAAGCGCTGAATGATCTGGGCGTAACCGGTATGACCATGACACAGGTCATGGGCTGTGGCGTACAGAAGGGTGCCGGCGAGATGTATCGTGGTGTTGAAATGGATGCGACCCTGCTGCCTAAGGTGAAGGTAGAAGTTATTGTCAGCAAGATTCCCGTAAGCGCAGTCATCGATGCTGCCAAGAAGGCTCTGTACACCGGACATATCGGCGATGGCAAGATCTTCGTATACAACGTTGACAAAGTAGTAAAGGTTCGTACCGGCGAAGAAGACTTCGCAGCCCTGCAAGACGTGGAGTAATAATGCCAGGGTTATAATCCCTAAGACACGACGTGCCTGCACGGGAGTGGCTTGCCCCTAACTTAGCTTTTATCTAATCCCTCAATTTGGTATATACAGGGCTGTGCCCGGATGCTGCGACTCATCCGGGTGCAGACAGGATCCCCGGGTGCTTCCACCACCCGGGGATTTTCCTGCCCTGAGCTGTGGATAAGATTGCCCTCTTGAAAAGGTTTTGTGGAAATGATACTATCATCGTAGAAGTATAGATTTTCAAAGGGCATATTAATATGGAAGCAAATACAGAGAAAACACAAAAGCAGACAGAAAATGTTATAGAGAAAGAGAACAAGATCGTAACGGGAGTCATCTGGCAGCAGCTGCTCCTGTTCTTTTTCCCTATTTTGTTCGGGACCTTTTTTCAACAATTATATAATGCTGCAGATGCGGTGATCGTAGGGCGCTTTGTCGGAAAAGAAGCTCTGTCGGCGGTAGGTGGGGGCACCGGTACGCTGATCCAGCTGCTGGTGGGATTTTTCGTGGGATTGTCCAGCGGTGCCACAGTCATTATTTCCCAATATTATGGGGCAAAACGTGCCGAGATGGTAGGCTATGCCGTGCATACCTCCATTGCGTTCAGTCTGGTGGCGGGAGTCGGCATGATGATCGTGGGTATTACGGCGGCACCATGGGCACTGCGCGCGATGTCTACACCTGAGGATATTTTGGGACCGTCGACAACCTATATCCGAATCTATTTCCTGGGAGTCATCGGAAACCTGATCTACAATATGGGCGCAGGTATCCTGCGGGCTGTGGGGGATTCCAAGAGACCGCTATATTTCCTGATCGTCAGCTGCCTGACGAATATTGTGCTGGATATTGCATTTGTCATCGGACTGCATAGGGGTGTGGCTGGAGCCGCACTGGCGACCATTCTGTCGCAGGCACTCAGTGCGGTACTGGTATTGTGGGTGCTGATGCGGACGAAGGATATGCATCGTCTGGAACTGAGAAAGATCCGTTTTGATGGAAGAATGTTCCGCAGGATCATCCGGATCGGACTTCCGGCGGGATTGCAGTCGGTGATGTATACATCGTCCAATATTCTGATCCAGTCCAGCGTTAACGAACTGGGAACGGATACGGTAGCGGCATGGACAGCCTACAGCAAGATTGACAGCCTGTTCTGGATGATCGTCAATGCCTTTGGCATATCGATCACTACCTTTGTGGGGCAGAATTATGGTGCGGGGAAAATGGATCGTGTACACAAGGGAGTCCGTACCTGTATGGGGATTACAGCCGGGGCAACCGTACTGTTGTCCGTGATCCTCTATAATTATGCATCGATCTGTTATCAACTGTTTACCACAGATGCACAGGTGGTAGTGATCGGAGAACAGATTCTGCATTTTTTGGTACCTACATATTTTACCTATATTGCCATTGAGATTTTGTCCGGTACTCTGCGCGGTATCGGCGACAGCTGGCTTCCCATGATCATATGCTGCCTGGGGATCTGCGCACTGCGCGTGGTATGGATCCTGACAGCCGTACCTCTGAAAAATGACATTCTCACCATTGTATTCAGCTATCCGCTGACCTGGACGGTGACCAGTATTGCTTTTATTGTGTATTACCTGTTTTTCAGCCGGCTGAAGATCGTGGGACGTAAGAGATAATTCGTAAGATATTGCACTTTATTCTATAAAATTCGCATAGAAACGGGATGAAAATAAATTTATAATAAAGAAATGAAGGAAAGAAAACAAGGAGGCTAGTGTGAAAAATGCATTTTTGACATGCAAATTTGTGCCTTAGGCACAAATATTGCAGGACACAGAAAAGATGGAGGTTATTTAAATGTATCAGGCAGATGAGAAAAGATATGAAGAAATGAAATACAACCGCTGTGGTGCCAGTGGATTGCAGCTTCCGGCAGTCTCTCTGGGATTATGGCACAATTTCGGCTCCAATGGGAATTTTGATAATATGCAGGACATGTGCCACACAGCATTTGACCATGGCATTACACATTTTGATCTGGCAAATAATTATGGACCGGTACCGGGCAGCGCTGAGGAGAATTTTGGACGGATCCTTGCAAAAGGACTGGGAAGGTATCGTGATGAACTGATCATTTCCACGAAGGCCGGTTATGATATGTGGCCCGGCCCTTATGGCAACTGGGGCAGCAAAAAGTATCTGGTAGCCAGCCTGGATCAGAGCCTGAAGCGCATGGGACTGGATTATGTGGATATCTTCTACCATCACAGACCGGATCCAAATACACCGTTGGAGGAGACCGTTCGTGCACTGGATGGCATTGTCAGATCCGGTAAGGCATTGTATGTGGGAATTTCCAACTACAATAAGGAGCAGACCATTGCGGCAGCAGAACTGTTCAAGGAGCTGGGGACACCGTTTATTATCAACCAGAGAAAATATTCCATGTTTGTAAGAGATATTGAGAAGGACGGATTGAAGGATTATGCGGCTGCCCATGGCATCGGCATCATTACGTTCAGCCCGCTGGCACAGGGACTTCTGACCGACCGTTATCTCCACGGTATTCCTGAGGACAGCCGTGTCCGTACAGACGGCAGATTCCTGAAAGAAGCGGCGATCGTGGAAGAGACATTGAAGAAGGTACGTGCACTGAACGATCTGGCAGCCCAGAGAGGACAGACCCTGGCACAGATGGCACTTTCGTGGATCTTAAGGGATGGGGATATTACCAGTGTTCTGATCGGAGCATCTAAGCCCTCACAGATCCTGGATAATATCGGTATTGTACATGCAACCGCATTCAGTGAAGAAGAGAGACGCAGAATTGAGGAGATTCTGGCATAAAAAAGCCGGTGCCTGCAAGAATATTGCAGACACCGGCCTTTATGTTATCTTCCGTAGAAAATCTGTGCGATCGGGGAATCCGGAGACAGGATCACCGTCTTATTATCGCCGGTCATGGAAGCCTTCAGTGCATCCAGGCTTCTGACGAAGGAATAGAAATCCTGTTTGGATTCATCGGAATAAGCTTCTGACAGAATTCTCATGTATTCCGCTTCGCCCTCGGCAATGAGAATCTCCGCATTTTTATTGGCCTCCGACAGGAGAACATTGACTTCCTTATCTGTGGTATTGCGGATCTTCTGTGCCTCAGAGCTTCCCTCTGCGGTATAGGTTGCGGAGATGTTTTCACGTTCGGAGATCATACGCTCGTACACAGCGGCTTTGTTGTCACTGGGCAGATCCAGCTGTTTGGTTTCGAAGGAGAGCAATTCAATACCGTATTGCTCAGTGGTGTTCCCAATGTTTTTCATAATGGCTGCGGCCAGCTCTCCGTCACGCCCGGAGATGACGTCGTTCTGGGTCGTACTGCTTATGATATTTTTCGTAGAGTTATATACGATGGTGTCCAGACGGCTCTCTGCGTTGGAGATGGAGGAGTTCAGGGTCTGGGCAAATTTCAGAGGATCATTGATCTGCCATAAAATGTAACTGTCACAGATCATGGTCTTCTTGTCACTGGTGATGACATCGGAGGAAGACAGATCATAGAGCAGGATCTCCTTCGGAAGCTTATCGACGCTCTGTACAAAAGGAATCTTAAAGGTAACACCTGCAGAACTCACTACATGGTCTACTTTACCGAACTGTCGGATCAGACTGTATTCGTTTTCGTTGGTAACGACAATGCTGGAGGATCCGATGATCAACAATGCCAGTACTAATAGAATCAGAGATATATTTTTCACTTTTTTCATATTTATAAAACTGCCTTTCTGTAGACAATGGTTATTGTGCAGCTTCAGAGGTGCTGCTCTCCGAAGAAGCGGAAGCGGTACCTGTGAAGGATTCCAAAGGATAGAAGGTCTGTGTATTGCCGTTGGGGCTTTCGATGACAACCTTAAGGTCAGGCAGTACTTCTTCCATGGTCTCGTAGAACATACGCTGTTTGGTGACGGTCGGGTTCTTGATATATTCCTCGTACATAGCGTTAAAACGCGCAACCTGTGCAGTAGCCTCATTGATGCGCTCGGCCTTTTGCGCCTCAGCGTCTTTGATGATACCGTCGGCCTGTGCCTGCGCCAGAGGAAGCTGTTCATTGCGGTACTTATTGGCATTGTTCAGGGCAGTTTCTTTTCCCTGCTTGGCGGTTTCCACGGCCTTGAAAGCTTCCATGACTTCGGAGGTAGGCGGCTCGGAATCCTGGATTGTGATATTTACCAGTTGGATACCGATATCCTGTTCGCTCAGACGCTCCAGAATCATTTCTTTAATAGCGGCCTGAATCTCATTTTTTCCGGTAGTCAGGACATCGTCCACCGGATAACTGCCGATCACGGTACGGATACAGCTCTGGCTGATGTTACGCAGGATCAGTACGGGATCCTTGGATGCATAGACAGCTTTTACCGGGTCACTGAAACGATACTCTACGAAGAAATCGACGTTGACAAAATTATAGTCGGAAGTGATCATGAGAGAATCGTCGGTTTCCGAAGAATTGGAATCTACATCATATCCCAGGGAAAATCCCTGAATGGTGGTATTTACTTTACGAACCTGCTAGATGAACGGTATCTTAAAATGAAGTCCGGGATCCGTTACCGCTTTGGCCTGGCCTAAAGTGATCAGAACCGCCTGCTCCTGTTCACGGATCTGGTAAGTAGAATTAAAAGCAAAAATAGCGATTACCAGAATCACAAGAATGATGCCGGGGATTTTCCACCAGCTTTTTTTCGTTTTTGCTGCTTCCGCGGTGCCGGAACCTAAATCTTCAAAGCCGTTCTGGCGATTACGGAAGGAGTTGAATTTTTTCATAAATATGCTCCCTTCTCATTGTAATTCGTTTATTGGTTGTATATTTTACTATATTAAAGGATGAATGAAAGGAAGGCAATGGAAAGTTCTGCACGATAAAGAGGGTTAATGCCGGATTCTTATCAGTTGCAAAATTGTTCCAGTCGTAATATGATGAAAACATGTGGGATGAAAATTATCATATTTTAAAACCACAACAGAAATTACAGTAGAAAAGGATGGAAAAGATGAAAGTATATACTTGTTTTCCCGGCGGAAAAGCCAAAGCATTGACCATGAGTTATGATGACGGTAAGGTACAGGACAGACGCCTGATCGACATTTTCAATAAATATGGTATCAAAGGAACGTTTAATCTGAATTACGGTCAGGTGGGAGAGCGGCCCCGTATGACCTTCGAGGAAATGGAAGGATTATACGACGGTCATGAGATCGCAACTCATACCATGACCCATCCCACCATTGAGAGATGCCCACTGGTGGAAGTCGCAGAGGAACTGTTGGAAGACCGGAAAGGTCTGGAGAAATGGACCGGTCGGATCATCAGAGGACATGCATATCCCAACGGTTCTTACAGTGAAGAGATCAAACAGCTGTACCGTCAGTTGGGCGTGGCTTATGCCAGAGTGGTAGAGACGGTTCCGGATTTTGCGCTGCCAAAGGATCCGTTGGAGTGGCATGCTACCTGCCATCATAATGATCCGAAGCTGATGGAGTACGCGGAATTTTTCGCTGATTTCAAGAAGAGCCAGTACCTGAAGTTGATGTACGTCTGGGGGCACAGCTACGAGTTCGATAATAATGACAACTGGGATGTGATCGAGAACTTCTGTAAATACATGGGCGGCAGAGACGACATCTGGTACGCCACCAACATCGAGATCATTGATTACATGGATGCAGCAAAACGTTTACAGTTCTCTGCGGATTACGAAAAGGTATATAACCCCAATGCCTGCAGCGTATGGCTGCAGTTAAACAGCGACAAGTGCGTGGAGATCGAGGGCGGAACCCTGGTGGATCTGAATACATTGTTATAAGAGAAAACTGACCGGACAGCGATTGCTGTCCGGTTTTTTCGACTACATTTTACACAGAGTGTTGCTGGTTTTCGGTCGTGTTTTCCCGCAGAATATGGTAAAATAAATAGCAAAGAGACATTTGCGACAAATAAAAAATGGACATTCATAAAGAGAAAACGGATATTCAGAAGGTAAAGGTGGACATTCAAATATAAATGTAAACATAGGAAAGGCAGGGCGAGGTTATGAAGGATTATGATGTGATCATTATCGGCGCCGGAGTCAGTGGCTGCGCCATTGCCAGGGAACTGGCGAAGGGAAAGCTAAGGATCGCTGTACTGGAGGCGAAAAGTGATGTCTGCGAAGGTACTTCTAAAGCCAACAGCGGTATCGTGCATGCGGGGTATGATGCAGTACCGGGGACTCTCAAGGCACAGTTAAACGTCCGGGGCAATGAAATGATGGAGGAACTGTCGAAGAAGCTGGACTTCCCGTTCCGCAGGAACGGATCCCTGGTGTTATGCTTTGAAGAAGATGCCATGTCCGGTCTGGAAGAACTGTATCGGCGAGGCATGGAGAACGGGGTAAAAGAATTGAAGCTTTTGTCCCCGGAGGAAGTCTGGGGAATGGAGCCGGCGGTGTCCCGTGACATCGTAGGAGCCCTGTATGCACCCACCGGTGGTATCGTCTGTCCCTTCGGACTGAACATTGCACTGGCGGAGAATGCAGCGGAGAATGGTGTGGAGTTCTATCGGAACCATAAGGTGACATCCATTGTGGAACAGAGACCGGTATGGAGTGAGAATCCACCCGAGAAAGAAGGCCGGATGTATCAGGTACAGGCGGATGGAGAGATGTTCCTTGCTCCCATCGTTATCAATGCGGCAGGTGTCTATGCGGATGAGATCCATAACATGATCTGTGAAGACAGGATCCGTATTGTCCCCAGAAGAGGTGAGTACCGTCTTATGGACAAAAATTGCGGTAATCTGGTGAATTCCACCGTTTTCCAACTCCCGTCCAAAATGGGAAAAGGGATCCTCGTTACTCCCACGGTACACGGCAATTTACTGGTAGGTCCCACAGCGGAAGATATTCCTGACAAAGAAGATGTAGATACGACAGCAGAAGGACTGACGAAGGTTCTGAATCTGGGAAGTAACAGTGTGGACGCGCTGGACGGCAGACAGACCATCACCTCTTTTGCCGGACTGCGAGCTCATCTGGTACACGAAGCTCCTGCGGAAAAATCGGATTTCCTTATTGAAGAGGCAGCAGGGCATCCCGGGTTCATCGATGTGGCGGGTATTGAATCCCCGGGACTGACCAGTGCACCGGCAATCGGTGAGTATGTGGCACGGATTGTTGAAAATATTTATCCCGCAGAACGTAAGACGGATTTTATTGACAGCAGAAAAGGAATTCCCAGCATGGCACTTGCCACGGAAGAGGAGAGAGAAGCCCTGATCCGTGAAAATCCCGCGTTTGCCAATGTGATCTGCCGTTGTGAACTGGTGACGGAGGGTGAAATTCTGGAAGCCATTCACCGTCCGGTGGGAGCGACGACCTTGGATGGCGTCAAACGCCGTACCAGAGCCGGTATGGGCAGATGTCAGGCGGGCTTCTGCTCTCCCAAGACCCTGGAGATCCTAGCGAGAGAACTGCAGCTGGATCCGGCACAGATCACCAAGGAGGGGATCGGTTCCGAGATTTTAGTTGGTAAAAACAAAGAAACCGCACCCGGAGAGGGCGGAGCGTGGAAAAAGCCACAGGCACCGGTCGGAAAGGAGGCACTCCATGAGTAAACGTACGGAAGATATTGTGATCATCGGAGGCGGTCCCGCGGGACTGGCAGCAGCGCTGTCTGCGAGAAAGGCCGGCTGTGAAAAAGTACTGATCTTAGAGCGTGACAGAGAACTGGGAGGCATTCTGAACCAGTGTATCCACAACGGTTTCGGACTGCATACTTTTAAAGAGGAGCTGACCGGACCGGAGTATGCGGAACGCTATATTGACATGGCAGAAGAAGCAAAAATCCCTTATTTGTTGAATACCATGGTAACAAATATTTCCCTGCGCTCCGATGGACGCAAGAAAGTCACTGCCATGAACAAAGAGGACGGCCTGTTGGAAATCGAGACGGAGACCGTGATCCTGGCTATGGGATGCAGAGAACGTTCCCGGGGAGCACTGAATATCCCCGGCAGCAGACCGGCAGGCATCTACAGCGCCGGAACGGCACAGTATTATGTAAATATCAGAGGGCGGATGCCCGGTAAATATGTGGTGATCCTTGGTTCCGGAGACATCGGACTTATCATGGCGAGACGTATGGTGCTGGAAGGTGCCAAAGTACAGTGCGTGGCAGAGCTTCGCCCCCAGAGTGGCGGCCTGAAGCGTAATATCGTACAGTGCCTGGATGATTTTAATATTCCACTGTATCTGAATACTACGGTAGCAAAGATCCACGGCAAAGACCGTGTAGAGGGTGTGACCCTGACAAAAGTGGACGATAATGGAAAACCCATCCCCGGATCCGAGTGGGAGGTTCCCTGCGATACTCTGTTGTTATCCTGCGGGCTGATCCCGGAGAACGAACTGACCAGGGGCTTAGGAGCGGATATGGACGGCAAGACCGGAGGACCGGTAGTGGGAGAGAATCTGGAGTGCAGTATCCCCGGCGTCTTCGCCTGCGGCAATGTGCTCCATGTACACGAACTGGTAGACCATGTAT
>ENA-OPVG01002322-OPVG01002322.1-human-gut-metagenome-genome-assembly--contig:-NODE-2322-length-11749-cov-2.547631_pt1 | contig 11749 bp, 9 predicted proteins | sample MGYA00241093_ERZ501975 | MGnify/ENA primary metagenome ERZ501975 (study PRJEB25962, sample SAMEA2042993) | human gut metagenome | biome: human gut; feature: human-associated habitat; material: faeces... | reverse complement strand
TAACACTCAATACATATACCCATATCAAATACGACGATGCTAAAGATGAGATCCTTAAAATGGCTGGAAGTCGTTAAAAATGCGTAGTGTTAAAAGTTTTCAATTTAGCACTAAATTTAGCACTATTGATGTCAGAGATATGAAGAGATATGAGGAGTTATACAGAGTTACACCAGAAACATGAAAATCCGGAAATGCCTGTAAAATCGGCATAAATCCGCATAAGTCAGCATAAAGGAGTATAAGTCAACAATGATAAAAGTATTATTTATTTGCTACGGCAATATCTGTCGTTCTCCAATGGCAGAATTTATATTTAAGGACATGGTCAATAACCGTGGGGTTAGTGACCAGTTCTACATCGCCTCTGCAGCGACGAGTACGGAAGAAATCTGGAATGGAATCGGTAACCCGGTATATCCACCGGCGAAGCGTGAACTGGCGAAACATGGAATTTCCTGTGAAGGGAAAAGGGCAGTGCAGCTTAAAAAATCAGATTATGACAAATATGATTATCTGATTGCTATGGAAGAGCGAAACAGAAGAAATATGCTTCGAATTCTAGGCAAAGATCCGAAAAAGAAAGTGAGCCTTCTGCTGGATTATGCGGACGAACACGGGGATATCGCAGATCCATGGTACACAGGAAATTTTGACATTACATATCGCGACGTAGTCAGGGGATGCGAGGGCTTTCTGACATATCTGGAAGGCAAAGGGCAGATTATTATGAATTAAACTGACCTGATCTGAATTTTATTCTAAAGTATTTTATAATAAGAAATGTTATAAAAACAATTGTCGATATCCACGAATTTTGTCGAACGAATTTTCTTTACAGAAACAATATTATGCGGTATCCTCTAGATACAGCAACTCTTGAAGGGAGCATCTGCTTCCTTCTTTCTTCAAATCTATTTAAGTCATGGGCAGATCGCCCGAATAATTCAGGAAAGATGAGGAATTGAATATGGAAAACGGTTACGAAAACTTCGTGGACACTTTGAGACAGAGTCTTCTTAAGGAAACTTCTTATGAAGAAGAAATGATCTGTTATAAGAAGGCTGAGGAATATCCTCCGACTTCGGGTGACAGACTGCTTTTGAAAAACAGACAGAAGGAAGGCGTTTATGAAGTCTGTGCACTTTATGTGCGAGATCTGTATGATGAATTTCAAAATGGATGGAGCATGGAGAATATCATACAGGAAATTATGAAAAGATTAGATACGCTTGCTCGTTCCGAGTGTTTTGAGAAAAGTAAAAATCTGGACAGTTACGAAAAGGTAAAGGGAGATCTGTTTATCCGCTTGATGAATGTGGTTAAATATCGAGATGAACTGAAGAATGCAATTTTTCGAACCGTTGGGGATATTGCACTGGTATTATATGCCCGGATGGGAGAACTGGATGGATGCAGTACCAGCATTAAAATAAAAAAACATATGTTACAGAAATGGGAGCAGGATGAACAGTCAGTGTTTAATGAGGCACTTTTGAATACGTATTTTATTTCGCCACCAAGAATTTATTGCTGGGAGAAACTTCTATATAATTTGGATTATGAAGGCGAGAATTTTATGAATCTGCTGTTTGATATGTCTTTGAAGAAAGATGCAATAGGAAATTGTCTGAGTACAGCTGTCCGGACCAATGGAGCAGTGGCTGTTTTTTTACCCGGAGTTGCGCAACGATTGGGGAAACTTATTGGTGGCAGTTTTTATATGGTGTTTACAAGTATTCATGAAGTAATGATACACAGCGAAGATAGTGCAGATCCAAGAAAGCTAAAAGAGGTTCTGGCAGAGACTGTAGAGGAAACGACACCGGAAGAAGATTTTCTTACCTATTATGTGTACCATTACAATGCGGAAACTGGTCAATTCAGCTATTATTGAAGCAATCTGATTATCCCGTATGCTTTTTATCAGTGTGTGCATATACTAATTAAAAAGCAGTCAGGAGATACAAAATTGGCTTATAAAATTGTTTTGGATGCGGGACATGGCGGAACGGATCCCGGTGCTGTATATAATGGAAGAAATGAAAAAGATGATAATCTTGCACTTGCACAAGCGGTAGGAAAAATCCTTGAAGACAATGGTGTGGATGTGGTATATACTAGAACAGAAGATATTTACCAGACGCCATTTGAGAAGGCAAGAATCGCAAATCAGTCAGGTGCAGATTATTTTATCTCTTTTCATCGGAATAGCAGCCCTGAAGATAATCAATATCAGGGCGTAGAAGTTCTGGTATATGACAAAAGTGGAATTAAGTATCAGATGGCACAAAATATTGTTGGAGCACTGGGGGAACTTGGATTCAGAGAAATAGGAGTAAAAGAACGTCCGGGACTGGTCGTTCTGCGAAGAACCAGAATGCCTGCTCTTCTCATTGAAACCGGATTTATAAACTCAGATGCGGATAATGCATTATATGATGAGAAAAAAGATGAAATAGCACAGGCGATTGCAGGCGCAATTCTAGGAACGTTATCGGAAGAAACGATAGAAGCTCCTTTGTATTATCGGGTACAGACCGGCGCATTTCGGAACAGAGAGAATGCAGACCGTATGCTTTATCAATTGACAGATCAGGGATATCCGGCATTTCTGTTGAATGAAAATGATTTATATAAAGTACAGGTTGGTGCATTTCAGCAGATCGGAAATGCAATAAATATGGAACAACGCCTCAGAGATGCAGGATATAGTACGGTCATTGTAACAAAATAAACCAAAAGAGAAGGTATCGAATATGTACGAAGAGTTCATAAAAGAAACAAGTAAGTTCATTTTTGCAGAAAATAAGCCAGAGAAAGCGGATATTATTTTTGTACCCGGCAATGGTTATTCACAGATGGCAGAGAGAGCGGCACAGCTGTATGCGAAAAAATATGCTCCATTTGTACTGCCAAGTGGAAAATACAGTATTTCTGCAGGCAGATTTGGCGGAGTACTGACTGGTCAGAAACGGTACAATGGAGAGTATCAGACGGAATGGGAATTTTTAAAGGATGTACTGATGAAGAATGGTGTGCCGGCGGATGCTGTTCTGAAGGAAGATCAGGCGACATTTACCTGGGAAAATGCAAAGTTTTCCAGAAAAGTTACAGATCAGGCTGGTATTAATATAAGGAAGGCAATTATTTGTTGCAAAAATTATCATGCCAGAAGAGCTTTGATGTATTATCAGAGGGCATATCCAGACGCTGAGTTTCGGGTATGCCCATGTTGCGTTGATGGCATTACCAGAGATAATTGGACAGAGTCTGAGAGAGGAATAAAAGAAGTTCTTGCAGAAGTAAACAGAATAGTCACTCAATTCTCACTAATGATGTAATCTTGATAAATATAAAAAAAATAATTTGGGGGTGTCGAAAAAAGTAGAACTGTGATATAATGCTTGTGTCGTAAAATAAAATATTGTGTTACAAATTAGTTACGAAAAGATAAAAGTTTCATATACGACAAAATAGATATTTTTATATTACAGTACTTAAATTCGAATTATATATGATATAGAAACAAGTTACATTTTTTGTTTAAAGATTACATAAATAATATGAAGCTGCCGGCATATAATGGCTTTGTCTGGCAGTAATGAATATAGATTGAGGTGTGAGGATTATGATGAAAAAGAGGAAGAACGTGCAGTTTATTGCTGCTGCAGCACTTACCGCAGCACTTGTAACAAGTCAGTTTTCATTTGCAACAGTAATGGGAGACGATACATCGACCGTACAGGTCAGCAGTCTGATCCCAAATAATGTTACGATTGATCAGCCGGTTCCTCTTTCAGATATTTCACTTCCGAAGAGTGATTATGGAACACTTTCCTGGGCAGATGGGTCTTGCGTACCGTCAGCGAGAGTGCAGACTTATGATGTTGTATTTCGCCCGTATAATGCTGCTGATCTGGCGAAGATTTCCGGCTGGGATGGACAGTCAGATGCAATTTACAGCAGTGTGACAGTTGTTGTAAGCAGTATCAGTAAGGATTCAGATTATGAGGGGACTCAGACAGAGCAGAAAACTGCAGATACTGAGAATATTGCACAAAACACAGAAGAAAACACAGAGGGCAGCACGACAGATAATACTGAAGAAAATACGGAAACTACTGTTCCGGAAGTGACTCCGGAAGTAACGGAAAACCCGGAAAATACCGAGAACACAGCAGACTCTGAGTCCACGGAGGACAAGAATAACGCAGATACAGACAGCACAGAAGTGACGGAAACACCGGATAATGATAATACAGACAATATTATTACTGAGAATACGGAAGCGCCGGCTGTAACAGTAACTCCGTCAGAAGATAAAGATACACCAGAGGCCGTTGAGACACCGGGACCTACAGTGACTCCGGAGGCTGATAAAGACAATATTTTTGATGGAACAGAGAAAGATATCACAGCAGATGACCGAGCTCAGTCGGTTGAGGAGGACACAGAGCCGTCTGATGAAGAAAAAGCACAGATAGCAGAAAAAAATCACACATGCAATGGCATTTCTGTATCAGGGATCAATCTTCCATGGTACGTACAGTTCAGGGCTGCAAGTGGTGAGAATTATGAATTTACCAATGAAGCAGAAGCAAATGTATTCAAATCTTATGATTTTGAATTATGGGATCTGAAAAACAATACAGAGTATGAGATCCCAGATGGTGAATATCTGAGTGTGACAGTTCCTGTTAAGGCCGGATATGATTATACAATTGAGCATCTTCTGGACAGTGGTGCTATGGAAACAATCGTGCCAAGTGTTGAGGGCAGTACAATGGTATTCAGTACACACTCTTTCAGCCCGTTTGGAATTGCAGGAAGCAAGGCACTTGTAGGAGAAGAAATTGAAGATGGAAGCTATTCTTCCGGTACAACTTCTACCGCGACAACGACTCCGCAGGCGACAGCAGCAGCTTCCACAAATACCGGCAGTACATCTGGCGGTACCGCAAATAATGCAAGTAATACAGTATCCGGTTCAGCGAATAATACATCTGTTCAGGCATCCACATCTGAAAATCAGAACAGTACTTCTGACTCTGCTGACCAGAGTGAAGCAGACAGTAAGGGGAATTCTGTAGGAGCAGTTGAGACTGGAGATAATACTCCGATCCTTCCGTTTGTGATCATTGGCATCGCAGCTGCGGTAATTGTAGCAGTACTCGTTTATCTTAAGAAGAAAAAATAATATTTTGCATAGCATTTTGCACATATGAAGCAAAGCTCTTCCATATATTTCAATATGGGAGGGCTTTTTTATGAAGGTAAAGGCAATTTTGAGATCATTGTTTCTGGCATATCTTCTGTCGGGTGTCTGCCTGCTCCTGCTGGCATTACTGGTATTCAAACTTGACATAGGGAAAGGGCCGGTTACGGTAGGAATTTTAGTGATTTATGTGCTGTCCTGTCTGGCAGGAGGATTTTTGGCAGGAAAGATACTTCGTCAGGATAAATATCGGTGGGGATTTCTGGTAGGCTTATGTTATTTTGTGTTACTTGCAGCTGTTTCTTTTGCAGTACAGAGAAAGTGGGATATGAGCTTCCAGCATCTGGTGACTACATTTTTTATGTGTCTTGGAGGAGGAACCCTTGGAGGGATGCTTTCCTGATAAAAAAATGCTTTTAATTAGGCTGATTTTATGCTATACTATGCCCAGATAATTATACATAAGGAGGGATATATAATGGAACATATCAAAACATTAAATACAAAGAACCTGCAGAACACAGTGAAAAAAGGTGGATGCGGTGAATGTCAGACATCTTGCCAGTCAGCATGCAAAACTTCCTGTACTGTAGGAAATCAGAGCTGCGAGAACAAATAAGCAGGTTCAGAACATTCAGTAAGCAGCGGAGTGAAATCCGCTGCTTATTCTTATGAACAAAAAGTTACAGGAAAGGATTTTCAGAAAGATGAGTCTGATTCATAGATATCAGAGCAATGGCTATAACATTGTTCTGGATATTAACAGTGGATGTATTCATCTGGTAGACCTTGTAACATACGAAGTTCTTCCTTTTATGGAAGAGGGACTTTCAGAGCAGGAGATTGTTGACAAATTAAAAGATCAGTATCCTGAGGCTGATATCCGTACTTCTGTTTCCGAGTGTGAGAAACTGAAAGAACAGGGTATGTTGTTTACCAGAGATATATACGAAAACATTATTGATGAATTTACAGAGAATCGACAGACAGTAGTAAAGGCTTTGTGCCTGCACATTGCCCATGATTGTAATCTGGCCTGTCGATACTGTTTTGCCGAAGAGGGAGAATATCATGGAAGAAGAGCACTGATGTCTTTTGAAGTGGGTAAGAAAGCTCTTGATTTCCTGATCGCCAATTCCGGATCCAGAAAGAACCTGGAAGTGGATTTCTTCGGAGGAGAGCCTCTGATGAACTGGCAGGTTGTCAAAGACCTGGTAGCATACGGAAGAGAGCAGGAGAAACTCCATAATAAAAAATTCCGTTTTACACTGACAACGAACGGTGTTCTTCTCAATGATGAAGTTATGGAGTTCTGTAATAAAGAAATGGGAAATGTTGTTCTCAGTGTGGACGGACGTAAAGAAGTTCATGATTATATGAGACCTTTCCGCAAAGGAGCTGGAAGTTATGATCTGATCATTCCGAAATTCCAGAAATTTGCAGAGTCCAGAAATCAGGATAAATATTATGTGCGTGGTACATTTACACATCATAATCTCGATTTTTCAAAAGATGTTCTGCACCTTGCAGATCTTGGTTTCAAACAGATTTCTGTTGAACCGGTAGTTGCAGCTGATACAGAGGAATATGCAATCAGAGAAGAGGATATTCCTCAGATCATGGAAGAATACGATGCACTGGCAAAAGAAATGATCGCCAGAGAAAAAGCCGGAAAAGGTTTCAACTTCTTCCACTTTATGATTGACCTGACTGGTGGACCTTGTGTCTACAAACGTCTCTCAGGATGTGGTTCAGGAACCGAGTATCTTGCAGTAACTCCTTGGGGTGATTTTTATCCGTGTCATCAGTTTGTTGGTGAAGAGCAGTTCCTTATGGGAAATGTGGATGAGGGAATCACACATCCGGAGATCCGTGATAAGTTTGGTAAATGTAATGTTTACACAAAAGAAGCTTGTAAAGACTGCTTCGCAAGATTTTACTGCAGTGGTGGCTGTGCTGCCAATGCTTATCATTTTCAGAAAGATATAAATGGCAATTATGGTATCGGATGCGAACTTCAGCGTAAGAGAGTGGAGTGCGCAATCATGATAAAGGCCGCATTAGCGGAATAAAATAATGCAAGAAGGGAAAGAACAATGAAGAAAAGCAAAGGAATTGTTGTGCTGCTTCTGACCGCCATTATCACAGTCTTTCTGTGTTACACGGCCGGGATTGGCCTCGGACCAACAGGTACCGGTTCTGTAAAAAACATTAAGACCGGCCTGGACCTGTCTGGTGGTGTAAGTATCACCTATCAGGCAAAAGACAGCAACCCAAGTGCAGAAGACATGTCAGATACTGTTTATAAACTCCAGAAGCGTGTTGAACAGTACAGTACAGAAGCACAGGTGTACAAAGAAGGAAGCGACCGTATCGCTGTAGAGATTCCTGGTGTTACAGATGCAGATGCGATTCTGAATGATCTTGGAAAACCGGGTTCTCTGTGTTTTATCACAATGACAGATGATGACGGTAATGCAAACTTCTCCAGTACAGGAAGCGGTTATGTACTGGCAAGAAGTCTGGACGAGATTCGTGAATCCGGATCCGTCGTTCTGGAAGGTACAGATGTAAAAGATGCCCAGGGTGGTGCATTCCAGTCTGACAAAAACAGCTCCAGAGAGTATGCAGTCAGCCTGACACTTACAGATGAAGGTAAGACAAAATTTGCAGATGCTACAGAAGCAAACGTAGGAAAACAGATTGCGATCGTTTATGACAATCAGATCTTAAGCGCACCGAAGGTAAACGAAGCAATCACAGGTGGACAGGCACAGATCACTGGTATGTCCAGTGTGGAAGAAGCACAGAATCTTGCTTCCTATATCCGTATCGGTTCTCTGAGCATCGAACTGGAAGAACTTCGTTCCAGCGTAGTTGCTGCACAGCTTGGTGAAGAAGCAATCTCCACCAGTGTTATGGCTGGTCTGATCGGTCTTGTTATTGTAATCATCTTCATGATTATTATGTATCGTCTGCCGGGTGTTGTTGCCGGTGTGGCACTGATCCTGTATACAGCGATCGTACTTATTACATTGAATGCATTTGACATCACACTGACTCTTCCGGGTATTGCAGGTATCATTCTTGGTATTGGTATGGCGGTCGATGCGAACGTTATCATTTACGCACGTATTCAGGAAGAAATCGCAGCCGGAAACTCTGTAAGAGCTTCTATTAAATCCGGTTTCTCAAAAGCGTTCAGCGCAATCTTCGATGGAAACATCACAACCCTGATCGCATCTCTCGTGCTGATGTGGCTTGGTTCCGGTACTGTTAAAGGATTTGCATATACACTGGCACTTGGTATTGTGATTTCCATGTTTACAGCTCTGGTTGTATCACGTTTTGTTATGAATGCTCTTTATGCAGTAGGATTCCATGATGAGAAATTCTACGGTCGTGCAAAACAGCGTAAAGTATTCAATTTTGTTGGAAAACGAAAAGTATTTTTCATTATTTCCATCATTCTGATCTTAAGTGGTCCGGTTGCAATGGCAATCCATCACAACGTAGATGGAACAGCTCTGAACTATGCACTTGACTTCTCAGGTGGTACTGCAACAACTGTAACATTCAACGAAGACATGGATATCAAGCAGATTGACTCTGAAGTAACTCCTGTCGTTGAAGAAGTTACAGGTGATAAGAATGTACAGCCGACTAAAGTTGTAGGAACAAATCAGGTTGTTATCAAGACGCGTACGCTTTCTCAGGAAGAACGTGAGAAACTGGATAATGCACTTGTTGAGAAATTTAATGTAGATGATTCTTTGATCACAACAGAAAGTATTTCTTCTACAGTAAGTTCCGAGATGAGAAGAGATGCAGTTGTTGCCGTGATTGTGGCTACACTCTGCATGCTTGCTTACATCTGGTTCCGTTTCAAAGATATCCGTTTCGCAAGCAGTGCAGTACTTGCCCTGCTGCATGACGTACTGGTTGTATTTGCATTCTATGGAATTTCCAGAATTTCCGTAGGTAATACCTTCATTGCCTGCATGCTTACCATCGTAGGTTATTCTATCAACGCAACGATCGTTATCTTCGACCGTATTCGTGAGAATACGAAGGGAAGCAGATCAAACCTTGAAGAGATCGTTAATGAAAGTATCACACAGACACTTACAAGAAGTATGTACACTTCTTTCACAACTTTCGTAATGGTAGCTGTTTTGTACATCATGGGTGTATCTTCTATACGTGAGTTCGCAGCTCCTCTGATGGTAGGTGTTATCTGTGGAGCTTATTCTTCTGTATGCATCACAGGTGCTCTGTGGCTGGTAATGAAACGCTATTATAAGAAACCTGTTGCACAGGCTGTAGCAGCAAAGAATACTGCAGCTCCTGCAAAACAGAATAATAACAGCCAGGATACAAAATCCGGAAAGAAAAATTCAGATCAGCCGAAAAAGAAAAACCGCAAGAGAGTAGCAGAACGTCTGGCGGCACAGGAAGCAGCGGCAAAAGAAAATGCTTCCAAAGATGAAAATAAGGATGCATAATCCGAAACATAAAAAGTAACAATTAAGTTGCTGTGAACGGAGTGAACAGTAACACATCTCAGATCCCGGGACAGACTGCTGCCCCGGGATTTGTGTTTTAATAATGGATAGGTTGATAAACAGAGAGGATCATTATGGAAAAGTGGATGGTATATAATAAGAAAGCAGATTTTCAAAAAATAGGCAGTGAATTTGGAATTGATCCTGTGATAGCGAGATTGATACGAAACCGTGATATACAGGATATGAAAGAGATTCGTTCCTATTTATATGGAACACTTGCGGAAATCCCATCCCCATGGAAGATGAAGGATATGGAACGTGCAGTGCAGATCCTTCAGAAAAAAATTACGCAGAAAAAAAAGATCCGAATCATCGGAGATTATGATATAGATGGCGTGACAGCTACCTGCATTTTGTTGAAAGGTCTGAAACGACTTAATGCAAATGTGGATACTTACATTCCGGACAGAGTAAAAGACGGATATGGAATGCATGAGCAGCTGATCGATAAAGCACTGGAAGATGGAATTGATACGATACTGACCTGCGATAATGGGATTGCAGCTGCGGCTGAAATAGAATACGCAAAAAAAGAAGGACTCACTGTGATCGTTACGGATCATCATGATATTCCTTTCCGCGATACAGAGGATGGAAGAATCTGGATCATTCCGAAAGCAGATGCAGTGGTGAATCCGAAACAGAATGACTGTCTGTATCCGAATAAAAATATCTGCGGGGCGGTGGTTGCGTGGAAACTGATCTGGGCGTTATATGAAAGATTGGGGATTGACAGTGATGAGATATGGGATTTTCTTGAATTGGCAGCAATTGCAACAGTAGGTGATGTCATGGATCTGCAGGGAGAGAACAGGATCATTGTAAAGGAAGGACTGAAAAAACTTTCTTCTACTTCTTCTGAAGGGCTGAAAGCACTGATTTGTGTGAATAATCTTGAAGGTGCAGAGATTACGGCATATCATGTAGGGTTTGTTATTGGCCCATGTATCAATGCAAGCGGACGGCTTGATACAGCAGCAAGATCTCTGGAACTGCTTCTTGCGGATAATATGGAAGATGCAATGAAGCTTGCGGATGATCTGTATGATCTGAATCAGAGCAGAAAAGCCATGACAGAGCAAGGAAAAGAACAGGCGATTCAGAGCATTGAGGAAAATAATCTCGGTAAGGACCGAGTGTTGGTAGTGTATCTTCCAGACTGTCATGAGAGCCTTGCTGGTATTATTGCAGGACGGATCCGTGAAGCATATAATAAGCCGGTGTTCGTACTGACGAAAGGAGCTGACGGAGTAAAGGGAAGTGGGCGGTCGATCGAGGCATATTCTATGTATGAGGAACTGGTGAAATGCAGTGATCTGCTCACGCAGTTTGGCGGTCATCCGATGGCAGCCGGACTTTCAATGGAGGAAAAAAATGTAGAACTTTTCCGCAGACGTCTGAATGATAACTGTACCCTTACAGAACAGGATCTGATTCCAAAAATTATGATCGATGTGCCAATGCCGATTTCCTATCTTTCCAAAAAACTGACAGAACAGTTAAAGGTGCTGGAACCATTTGGTAAAGGGAACTCGAAACCTTTGTTTGCACAGAAAAATCTTCGGGCAGTGGGGATTTGTGTTTTTGGCAGAAACAGGAATGTGGCAAAGATGCTTCTTATAGATGAAAATGGAATAAAGATGGATGCAGTATATTTTGGAGAAGCACAGGAATTCGTGGATTTTGTACAGGCGCATGATACCATATCTGTTACATATTATCCTGAAATTAATGTTTTTCAGGGAAGAGAAAACCTGCAGGTGGTCATAAAGAATTATTGTTGATTTTGGCACTGAAATAAGGGAAAATATGGAAAAGAAACAACAGTAGCGAGTTGGACATCCGGAAAAGAGTCACATAAGGTGCAGTGAAACCGGGAACTTATATCAGATGTGAAATGCCCCCACCTCTGTAGGTGCCGAGCAACAAATCAGTATCAGTGGTGAGAGTCAATCCCCCATCT
>ENA-OPVG01002313-OPVG01002313.1-human-gut-metagenome-genome-assembly--contig:-NODE-2313-length-11774-cov-2.776943_pt1 | contig 11774 bp, 9 predicted proteins | sample MGYA00241093_ERZ501975 | MGnify/ENA primary metagenome ERZ501975 (study PRJEB25962, sample SAMEA2042993) | human gut metagenome | biome: human gut; feature: human-associated habitat; material: faeces... | reverse complement strand
AAAATACCATAGCAGCAGCTGCAGCATCAGTGGGGTTCCACGCATGATGGAAATATAGATCTTCACCAGCCAGCTTAGTGGCTTAAACCGGCATACGCGTCCAAAATATACGATCATTCCCAGTGGAAGGGAAAAGATCAGTGTCAGAAAAAAGATCAGACAGGTCTGTCCAAAACCCGCCGTCATCTGTCGTACCATTACCTCAATACTCATTGCATATCCTCCGTGTTATAAATACTGAAATATAGCTTTGCATTTGCCCCTTTACAGCAAACATGCCCCCCGGAAAGCCTAACGCCTCCCGAGGGGTTACATTTTTTCTTATCCGACGTTATTTTCGTCTTCTTATTCAGCTTTTAAAGTCACCATATCGGCGATTTCATATTTTTCTGCCAGTTCTGCAACTTTTCCTTCGTTTGCCAGTTCCTGCAGATCTTTGTTTACGATGTCACACAGTTCCTGGTTTCCTTTTTTGAATCCGATTGCATACTGTTCGGTATTCAGTGTCTCATCGAGGATCTTGAAGCCCTCTCCTCTCGAGTTCAGCTGATATTTGGCAACTCCGACATCAATGGCCAGTGCATCCAGCGCGCCTGCCTGCAACTCGGTAAATGCGGTGTTGTAATCTGCAAATTCATTCAGAGATCCGAAGGTATCTGCCAGTGCTTTCTGTCCGCCTTCATCCTCACTCTGTAACAGATCCAGTGCTGCGGAAGCTGCCTGTACACCAACGGTCTTTCCTGCCAGATCGCCCAGCTGTTCGATACCGGAATTCTCTGCAACTACGATCACCTGGCTGTTATCCACATACGGAACAGAGAAGGTATAATCATCTTCTCTTCCGTTCATGGTAAATCCATTCCAGATACAGTCGATGGATCCTGAATTCAGTTCCATATCTTTGGAATCCCAGTTGATCGGCTTTTTCACCAGTTCCCAGCCTTCTTTGTCACATACCGCCTGTGCCAGTTCCAGGTCAAATCCGGTGTATTCTCCATCATCATCCATATAACCGTATGGCGGATATTCTGCATCGAAACCTACTGTGAACGTTGTTCTGCTGCTTTCATCCGTTGTTTCTGCGGAAGCATTCTCGATACTCTCATCCGTTGTTTCTGTGCTCTCGGTCTTGCTTGTATCTTCGGTCGCTGTATCTTTACTGGAACCACATCCTGCAAACAGGGACAGTGCCATTGTTGCTGCTACCATGATGCTTACTGTTTTCTTTTTCATAACAATTACCCTCCGGTTTTTCATATGCTAACACTCTATCATAGTAAAGTATTAATGTCAAGACATTTTTCAAAATTTGTCTTTGTACTGTGGACACGCCGGGGAGTTCTCATCTGCAACATATTTTTCCGAAAATTTGTTTTTATCAGAACTGATCCCCGGAACCAATGATTGATATGCAATGCAACCAAAGAAAAAGCAGTGCGACCGATTTTATTCACCGCCTTACTCTGCTTTTTCCTGTTTAACCTGATATTCAATTATTTTTATTGATAATTTTTATCAGTATCCCGTACTCTTATGGTACTCCGCAGTCAGCTGTTCCAACAGATGCTCCATCCCCTGCTGATAATCCTCTTCTCTGCCCTGCTGTTTTTCTTCCAGTAACTTTTTATATTCCTGGCCTTCCGGTGTGTCATAGAGGTCTTCCACAGCTTCTTCCACTTCTACATAGATTTCTTCCTGGCGTTCTTCATCGACTTCCAGCTGTTTCGCCTTTTCCACAAAAGCGTCCACACCATGTTCCATATACACGGCATACAGAAGGCTCTTTACCGCTCCCATCGTGTGCAGTTTGCCGTAGGCGATCTCAAAGCAACGAATCGCTTCTTCCATCTGAAACAGCCTTGCATAGGCGCAGCCCATATTGTGGTAGATTTCTCCGATAAACTGTTTTCCGAGAAGGATCTCCTGGCGGGGAAGTTCCTGGTCTGGGGTCACTTCTTCCTGTTTTTCCTCCCGGGAAGAAGAACTATCCGTCTCCGCTGCATCTGTTTCCGGATTCTCCGGTGTACTGTCGGTCTCTTCCTCTACTCCACCCTGTGGATCTTCCATCATATCGATGGTGATCGCAACCGGAGACTCTGCTTCTGCGCCTGCAGGGTTTTCTGTTGTTTCCTGCACTCCTACAGTATGGTCCGCTGCTGCTTCGGTCGCTTCCGGTTTTCTGATATCCGTCACTTCGATGTCATCTTCCGCTTCCCGGCGAAGCGCCCTTTGATAAACCTTGATGGCGTTCACATATTTTCCGTGTTCCATCAAATAATCACCTTTTCGCTTCTGACGCAACACTTCCGGTTCATTTGCCAGCTGTCGGATCTGCTGATTCAATCTGCGGAACTCTTCCAGAGACAGATAACTGATCTCCTTGAACACCGGAAGGATAAAATCTCCCACCTTCATCTCATCGTCATCCAGATGTTTATACAGATTTTCTGCCAATTTCTTCAATCCCAGCTGATCCCGGATCCAGAAACACAATTCCTCGTTCAGGATCGTACTGTCCAGCAGATATATATTATGATAAAAATAAAAGCACAGTTCTTCGATAGAATAGATATTGGTACTGATGTTTTCAATATAATAAGGCAGTTTTGCCCGTTTTACCTGACACAAAATATATCCGCTCATTCTTCTGCCCCCCGACTCTTCATCGTCTCATGCCATGTAAGGTTGCTCGACGGATAAAGATCTCCAAATCCCATATCCGTCACATCAATCCTGCACTCGTCTGCCGCAGTAAATTCCAGATGTATATGCAGTCTAGTCGCTTTTGCCGGACGGTCCGGAAGACCGGGCAAAGGCATACTGTAGCGCACTTTACCGGTATTTTCCATATCAGACACAACAAATTCCAGTTCCCTGGTATCATCCAGAATAATTTCACAGTCTCCCATTGCTTCGTACCAGTTGACACCGGATACGATCAGGGGATGATAGGCCGGTGTTCCGAACACAGTCATCTCCATGCCCACATTTTCCCGTACCAGATCATTGCCCACATACAGATATCCCTTCAGATTCCGTTCCTCTGTCTTTTCTTTCGCAGCATAGCAGGCACCCTTGGAAAACAGATTATTTCCGTAAAATACCCGGCGCTGGTGTTTACAAAGCTCAGCCACAGATTTTTCTGCCCAGTCTCGCTCGAACCCTTCCCCCACCAGGTAAATACTTGAATAAACCTCACTTCCCACTGATTCTGTCACAAACTGGCAAAAATCCACATCTCGCTGCATATATTCCGTGTGTAGTGTGATATGACCACCCCGTCTGACTCCGACATGTACCGGACGGGTACTGCGGTTCATCTCCAGTTTTGCATAAGAAACTTCATCCTTGTCAAATACAAACAAGCCTACGCTTCTGCTCCAGATCTCCGGTTTCTGATATAACGTATGATAATAAAAGCTTTCTTCATAATCCTGCAGAAAACAACGGTTTCTCGGAAATCCCATCTCCCGGCATGCCACCCGGATGTTCTCCACCATCGGGCGTGTCAGTACCGGCGTAGTGATCATCAGTCCGTTGATACTCTTCACCAGATCCGGCACACCAAGGATACGAAGTGCATTACCGATAAATTTTCCGAGAAGTTCTCCAACCTTCCATGTAGCCCCGTCCACTTCCACTGTCTCCTGTTTCAGACACAGTGTATACAGATTTTCCACAGGAATCTCATCCTGCTGTTCCACAAAGTACTCTACTTCCAGGCCGAAGTGCCATTCCTCTTCTCCCGGTTTCTTGCTGAGCACATTGGGAAAGGTATACTGACCGGTTCCCACCTTCACCGGCAGAGAAACGGGTTCTCCCTCACGCCGGTCATAATAACACAGCTGCGAGACCTTCTCCCCAAAATCAAATCCTACCAATATATTTCTGACTTCGTTCATTTTTCTGCCTCCATCTGTGTATTACGCATGGAGTACCGGAAACATTTTTCTTGCAAAATGTTCTCTCTGTAGGTACTGTTCCATGGCTTTTTCTGTCTGCTCTCTCCGTCCCAGTTTCCGGCCTGCCAGCATCTGATTGATCAGCTGATATTTTGTGTTTCCTTCCTGTAAAGACTCTTCCATCGTCAGAAGTTTCTTTTCCGTCTGTCGGGTATCATCCGGCAGTTCCACTGTCAGGTAATATTCCAGTATCTCATCATAAAACAGCAGGAATTCCTTTACAAAAATGCCCTGGTACATATTTTTCATCGGTTCACTTTTAAAGTTTTCACCGGTATCTTTGTCACGGATCAGTCGATAATGAATTGTCACCCGCGCTCCGGCCGGGTACTGAACCTGGATAAACTGTTTGTCATCCATCTGGTATGGTTTTGTGAATCTTGCCGGGAACTTCCGGTAAAATGCAAACCGCAGGCTGTTTTCCGTACATTCTTCGAGAATCTCATCGATCAGTTTTTCCTGCTCTTCTGTATAAGTATCCAGTTCTGCATAATATTTCAGGAGTGCCAGGTGACAGATCCGGTCTACCTCCTGCTTCCTCCTGCAACATTGTTCCAGGCACTGGAAAATATATGGATCTGTTTCTTTTTTGCCCAGAAAATATCCGTATGCCCAGAAAGAAATGTATGCCAGGATCACAGGTTCTTTTCCCTTCTGTGCCACATACTGTTCCAGCATCGCAGCTCCCTGCCTCAGATAGACACGTCCGAACATGGAGAGTAGAAGAATCTCTTCCTCCAGCGCATACGTATCCAGCTGGAATCCGCGCATCCGTTCCCATAAAAGTGCCATCTGTTCCACAGATCCAAGCAGATTATCGCTCAGGTAAATCAGAATCACTTCATTGTAGAGTCCCTGTTCAAATACATACTGCGCCAGATACACCAGTTCTTCCTGTTCCACAAAATCATAATCCAGAATCAGATAGCTGGTCAGTTTCATCAGACTTTCCGTTTTTATGCCTTCATAGCCATAACGGCTGATCATGTCCAATGCCGTGGCATACATCCCTTTTTCAATCAGGATCTCGCAGAGTAATACCTTATCTACTTTTGCAAATGTCACCAGATCCATTTTTTTCAGATAACTATCCAGCGTATCATCGCCTGCGTGTTCTGCATAATATTCCAGAATTTTTCTGCATACCATATGGCGGTATGGCTCTTGGAATTCTGACATTTCCACCACATGCTGGTAACAGCCAAGGGTGGAAAGCCCGATCTGTCTGCGGCTGTCATTGCCACATACGGCAAGTAACAATCCGGGTGTTGCGATATCCAGATTCATGCACGACTGCAGATATGGTTTTTCATCCATCAGTTTCTGTATATTGTAATCTACCGTTGTCGCATAACGCCGCCGTTTCTCATCCTCAAAAAGGATTCTCGCATCCGGTGTATACAGCTGAATATAGGCAGCACCGTCTGTGCACGGATAGCTTTGTTCTTCTTTCAGTTCTCCATGACACACGATGACATTGCGAATCTTCGGATCATCACAGTACACCCGATAAGAAAACATAACTTTCGCCATCGCTTCTCCAAGAGCCGGCGTTGCAATGTCTTCGATGCATTCCTGATAGATGGTAGCATAATCTTCACTGATTCTTCCCTCCATCAATGCTTCCTGCGCGAATGCTTCCATCGCCTTACGATAATTCTGATATGTTGTCTTATCTGCCTCTTTATTGCGTATCACATTGGCATACACAGATGCCCGTTTTCTGCTGCTCAGTGTATTGTTATATACAAAATACATACGGATCACCTGCGGCAGTACACTCTGGAAGCCCTGAGGCATAGTTTCAATATAATATTCATATAAGCGAGTGATCCGGATATCTGCCTCCACTGCCAGCTGATACCAGCGGAAATACTCGCTCTTCGCCGGCTGTCCCTTCATAATGTATTTGCAGATATGATCCACCAGATCATTGCCAGGATAAGCCTCGTAACATTTTACCAGCAGACGGTAGATCACCGGCTGGAAATTCTTCACATATTCTGAGAGATGCCCGATCCGCATGGTCAGTTCTTCATTCAGTTTTCCATAACGTGCTGCATAGTGAAGAACCTGTACCATAAACGGTGACAGTTTTTTCAGATAGCCTGCTTCTGTTTCCATTTTCTCATAAGCTGCCAGATACAGAAACGGGCTTCTGCATCCCAGATCAAACAGTTCTTCCAACATATACATCTGTCTGCCCGGTGCCTGCTTATATTCTTCCGAAGTTTCCATCAACACTTTCAGGATTGGATAACTGCCCGGATTCATACGATAGAGATTTTCGATCCTGGCCTGTGCTGTCATCTTCTGTTCTTCAGTAGCCACAGAGGTCTTCACTGCCAGCGCCAGATACCAGGCTTCTTCCTCCATCTGTTCCCTGGTAAATTTCAGTTCCCTGAGAGGCCACAGCACAGACATGGCATTTGCCACATCTCCGGTCTGTTCATAGATGTATGCCTCTGTCAGCTGTTGTTTCGGATAATAACATCCGAGATTCCGGAGATTTTCCAGTTCTTTCAAGGATGCTTCTTTCCATTCCTGCTGTTTTATCTCGCCCAGCAGATATTTTTCATACAGTGTTGCCAGTGCCGCCTGTCCTTTTTTCTCATAAGTTCTTGTGCTCAGTTCATAGGAAGCATTGCCCGAAGCCTTCACCTCATAGATATACGTTCCATATACGGTTTTGATCCGGATCTGTCCGTATTTTCTTCCGCTTCCCAGTTTTTCTTTGCGGATCAGATATTCCAGCCCATAAACACTTCCGATGAAATCCTCACTGGTGATCACTTTCTTTTCCACTTCCAGGAAATCTCCGGTAACCTCCACTTCCATCCGGGTATACCCCCAGGTGCTCTTATACAGATTCAGACAGTCTTTGACTGTAGTATCCAGATGATCCCAGGTCTGTTCTGTCTTTTCCAGACGCAGAGTCACCGGCTCTTTTTTTCCGGTTCCGATCAGAAACTCTTCCATATGCTGATAGGTCACCGGGTTTCTGGACATCCCCCGGTACAGGCTTTCGTATCCCGGATCTTCTCCCTGCAACACTTTCAGAAAGCTCTCGCTTGTATAAAGACGAAATGCCTCCCGATAATCACTCTCCGCCAGTTTGATAAATGCTTCCAGATTATCCACTGCTCCGCGGGATGTCTGAATCCCGTCGTCTGTGATCTCTGCGTGTACCGGCACCTGGTATTCTCCCAGGTTACTGTTGATCGTAATCACTGCATCTACCGTCTCACCTGCGGACAGTCCCTTCACATCCAGCCCGTAAGGAATACATACGGTTGTTCCCGAAAATTTTTCTTTTGCCAGCAGTACCCGGCGATTGGATGACATGGTCATTCCCTTGATCCTGCGGTTATCTTCTGCCGCCACATATAATTCTCCCCGAACATTCTCCCCTTCATTGGTCGTAAGGTTAATCTGTGTATCGGAAAGAGTCAGCTTTGGTACTTCATATTCAAATCTTCCGTTTAGTAACTGTTCCATTCTTCTTTTCAAAGTATCCACCTGCGCTTCTTCTTTTATCGACCTTGACTATTTTTTTCTTATCATTATAATGAAACTAACATGATTGCTCATTTCATATGGTGTTGGGGCAAAAGGCATTTTGCCCACTTTCTTATCATTTTGCAAAGCAATCTGCAAAAATACTCATAATTATTTTTATTATACACTACGCAAAAGTTTGTTGCAAGAAAAGAGGAGACATTATGATTAAACACAAGGATCATTTCCACGGCAGTGACCTGGAAGCTATTGAGAAATGTTATCATATTAAGAAGGAGGATATCATCAGTTTCAGTGCAAATGTCAATCCGCTGGGAATTTCTTATCAGCTACGTTCCACACTGGCCGATAATCTGGATGCGATCACTACGTATCCTGACCGGGAGTATACAGCTCTTCGCACCTGTATTGCCACGTATGCGGGAACGCAGCCGGAAAATGTGATTGTCGGAAATGGTTCCACAGAACTGATTTCTCTGTTTATTCAGACGAAGCACCCGAAAAAAGCACTGGTACTTGGTCCTACGTATTCGGAGTATGAACGGGAAATCGCACTGGGCGGCGGTACAACACTGTATTATCCTTTGAAAGAAGAACATGGGTTTCATATGGATGTGGAAGATTTCTGCAGCCATCTTTCCGATCAGCTTGAGCTTCTGGTACTCTGTAATCCGAATAATCCTACTTCTACCGCAATCACCTGCAGTCAGATGCGCCGAATCCTGGATGCCTGTCTGCAGTATGGAATTTTCGTGATGGTGGATGAAACATATGTGGAATTTGCACCGGAAGAGAAAGATGTGACCAGTATTCCTCTGACAAATTATTATACAAATCTGATCATTCTGCGTGGCACTTCAAAGTTTTTCGCAGCTCCGGGACTGCGGCTTGGCTATGCGGTGACAGGAAATCAGGATCTGATCAAGGCAATCAATACAAGAAAAAATCCCTGGACGATCAATTCGCTGGCAGAGATTGCCGGACGGCTGATGTTTCCGGATGAGGAATATATTCGTCATACGAGAGAACTGATCTGCAGGGAGAGAGACCGTTTGTATAACGAGTTGTCGACCTGGGACAGTGTGACGGTGTATGAAGCTTCGGCGAATTTTATCCTGATGAAGATCCGGAAACCCGGAATTACTTCCCAGGATCTGTTCGATCATTGTATCCGGAAGGGACTGATGATCCGGGATTGTTCCACGTTTCCGTTTTTGGATGATCATTTTGTGAGATTTTGCGTGATGCTGCCGGAGCAGAATGATCGGCTTTTGGAAGCGTTCAAAGAGGTGTTACTGTAAAACTTTACTTTTATGCTTCCTGACAGTTTACATCATATACTGCTCAAGTTCTGCCGGATTGTTCGTATATTCTCTGGCACGTTCTTTCGTGATATAGCCCTGTCGCATCAGTCGGGACAGATCCATATTCAGGGTATGCATACCGGCGTTTCCACCCGCCTGCATCATTGCAGAAATCTGGTGCGTCTTCCCCTCCCGAATCAGGTTCAGGATCGCATCGGTAGCCACCAGAAGTTCTGTTCCTGCTATCCGGGCTGCTCCTTTCACTTCTCCACAGGGGATCAGACACTAGCTGACAATTCCTTTCAGAGCAGCAGCCAGCTGGATTCTGATCTGATTCTGACTGCCGGTCGGGCAGGCATCAATAATACGTTCCACTGTCTGTGCCGCCCCTGTGGTATGCAAAGTGGACAGCACCAGATGACCGGTCTCAGCCGCAAGAAGGGCGGCAGAGATGGTCTCATAATCCCGCATCTCTCCTACCAGGATCACATCCGGATCTTCACGCAGAGCACTTCGCAGCGCATCCGCAAAGCTTCCCACATCTTCACCCACTTCTCTCTGGTGAATCAAAGATTTCTTACATTGATATTTGTACTCGATCGGATCTTCGATCGTAATAATATGCCGGTCGCTGTTCTGGTTCACATGTTCGATCATCGCCGCAAGTGTCGTGGACTTTCCGCTTCCGGTCGGCCCGAGCATCAGCATATTGGACTTTTCAATCTCGATGCCGTCCTTCTCATCGGATGCGATCCTCTTATAGTGATTATAAACAGCGACGGACATGACTTTCTTTGCATGCTCCTGTCCCACTACGTACTCATCCAACGATGCCTTGATTTTATGTGGTGCCGGGATCTTTTTGATATCAAGTACCGGCTCTTTCTTTTCTTTCGGCTTTTTCTTTTTGATTTTCTGGTTATTCGGAATAAATCCCTGCATCCCCTGCAGATCTGAGAGATTGATCATGCTGATATTCGGCATTTTTCCTATATTCATGTTCAGCATATCATCCATTGAAAATCCGGTCTGATTCATACTGTCAAACGTTTTCTGCATACAGTCCTGACAGATACAGATGTTGTTCGGGATCTTTATCATCTTTCCTGCAATATGCTCCGGTCTGCGGCAGATGTAGCAGATATCTTCATACTCCGGCTCTTTCTCATCCGATGCGTCTGAATTTGTCACTTCCGCCTGCACGGTCTCCTTTTCATTTTCTGACACGTCAGGGGTATCATTGACGCTTTCCTGTCTGTTCATTTCCTCTTTCTGATCTGTGGATACGGTTGTTACATCATCCTCAGTTATTTCTCTATAATCATTATTATTCATCTGAATACGCTCCTGAATTTTTCCATATCTCTGCCCAAAGCAGACTTATTTAAGACATTGTACCGCAAAACATCTGCAATCACAAGAAAATCAGAAAGATTTCATTTTTATTTAAGGATTTTTGACACAAAAAATCCGGGCAGCCCTTTCACAAAAAGGCCATACCCGGAAATTTCTCATCCGTTATCTTGCACTGTTATCCGTTGTGTTACCGTTATTATTGTTTCCTGTCGCGTCATCCACGCCGTTTTCCACACCGTCAATAATGTCTTTGCCAGCATCGCCGACGCCATCCACCACATCATCCACAACAGCACCACCGTCTGTGTCTGCACCATTCGCGTTTGTGTTATTTGTATTTGTGCCGTTCGTATCCGTGTCATTCACGGTACCATTTGTTCCATTCACATTGGTATCATTCATACCATTTTCGGTATTATTGATACCGTTATTTGTGTTTTCATTGACACGGTTTTCTGTACCGGCTGCCGGATTGTTGCCATTGTTATTGGTATTTGTGTTGTTTCTGTTTGTGCCGCATGCGGTCAGTGCGCTAAGAGACAATGTAAGCACCAGGCATGCCGCAAGCATTTTAAACTTTTTCATGGTCATTCTTCTCCTTTACTTTACAAGAAATTATTTGTAACGGTTCAAAAACTCTCTGAACCATCACCTTTTCAAGGATAGTATGACCATCTCTGCTATTTTCTATACCAGCCTAATTCCATGGATAATTCTTCCTGTACTTTTCTGACATCCACAGATAACTCCTCCACCCGTTCTCGCGTCATCCGGCTGGTCGGTCCGGAAATACTGAATGCATATTTTACTTCATTATGATAATCCCTAAGACTTGCAGCAATACACCGTACACCTTCTTCATTTTCCTCATCATCAAGTGCATAACCGTTCTTTTTTGCTTCTTTTAATACACTAAGCATATCATCATAATCCGTGATCGTATGCTCCGTCTTTTTTTCGATGATGCTCTCATTCCAGATCTGTTTCACTGCCGACTCTGGAAGTTCTGCCATGATTGCCTTGCCCACACCGGAACAATACATCGGATGGACCATCCCCACATGGGACACCATGCGGATCGTACCGATTTTTGCTTCTATTTTATAAATATATAAAATATTGTTTCCTTCCCGCTGAACTAAATGCACTGTTTCCCCGCTGATATCAGACAAACGCTCCATATAAGGTTTTGCAACCTGTAAAATATCCATGCGGTCAAGCATTTTTCCTGCCATGCTGACTATTTTATAAGAAAGCATATACTTCTGGGATACCTCGTCCTGTTTTGCATATCCCATATAGACTAAAGACATCAGAAGGCGATGTACCGTGCTTTTGTGAAGTCCTAACGCTGTGCTGATCTCCATCAGTCCCATCTCACCGTGATCGGCCAGCATTTCCATTACCTGAAAAATGCGCTCTGCCGACTGCACCGGATTTTTTGTTTCTTTCTGTTCTGCCATAATTACCTCATATTCTATGTAAGGTATCAGTTATTTTTCCAATACCTGTCTTTTAGGTTTCATAATTCACATTATTGTTTCATTATATGAAACCATATGACATCATAACATGACATTCCAATAAAAGTCAATTTTTTGTTTTTTGCAAAATACAACATTTTCTTTCCCTA
>ENA-OPVG01002310-OPVG01002310.1-human-gut-metagenome-genome-assembly--contig:-NODE-2310-length-11784-cov-2.307869_pt1 | contig 11784 bp, 9 predicted proteins | sample MGYA00241093_ERZ501975 | MGnify/ENA primary metagenome ERZ501975 (study PRJEB25962, sample SAMEA2042993) | human gut metagenome | biome: human gut; feature: human-associated habitat; material: faeces... | reverse complement strand
ATTTATATAGTGGGGACAAGCTGTTTCTTTCCGAAGCCTATCCGGCATTGAAAGGAGCTGCTGATTTTTATCTTGATTATTTGACTGAACATCCTGAATACGGTTGGATGGTGACTGCTCCGTCCATGTCTCCGGAACATGGACCTTCGGGAGAGGATACTAAAAAAGCTTCAACGATTGTGGCAGGTTGTACGATGGATAATCAGATAATTTTCGATGTGCTTAGCAATGCATTGCATGCGTCAAGAATTCTAAAAATGTCCGCTTCTTATCAAGATTCTTTGCAGTCTATGTTAAATCGTCTGGCCCCGATGCAGATCGGGAAATACAATCAGTTACAGGAATGGCTGGAAGACTTGGATAATCCGAATGACAAGCATCGCCATATTTCTCATGTATATGGATTGTTCCCTAGTAATCAGATATCTCCTTACACCCATCCTTTGCTTTTCCAGGCAGCTAAAAATACGTTGTTACAGCGTGGCGACGAAGCTACCGGTTGGTCCATTGGCTGGAAAGTTAATCTGTGGGCCCGTTTGCTGGACGGTAATCATGCGTTCCGGATTATTAATAATATGTTGAAGCTGCTGCCTGGGGATGAAGTGAAAGAGGCTTATCCGCAAGGACGGACTTATCCTAATCTGTTTGATGCTCATCCGCCTTTTCAGATTGACGGTAATTTTGGCTACACTGCCGGTGTGGCTGAAATGTTGTTGCAGAGCCATGACGGAGCTGTACATTTGCTTCCGGCTCTTCCGGATGCCTGGGCCACAGGAAGTGTGCAAGGACTGGTTGCCCGTGGAGGATTTGTGGTGGATATGAACTGGAATGGCGTGCAGCTGGATAAAGCGAAGATTCATTCCCGTTTGGGAGGTAATTTGCGTTTACGTTCGTATGTTCCTTTGCGTGGGGTTGGATTAAAAGAGGCAAAAGGTAAGAATCCGAATGAATATTATATGCAGGCAGATATCAAAGAGCCTTTGGTTTCCAAGGAGATAAACCCGCAATACCCTGCTTTGTATAAGGTGTATGAATATGACTTGATGACAGAACAGGGACAAGATTATATAGTGGAGCGTGGGTTATAATACATGAAGATGCCCAAAGTGATTTGTGCATTATTTCACTTTGGGCACTTTTGTGAATGGAAGTGTCATGGTGTAGTTATCAGATGGCTTCCTTCTTTTCCAATTCTAATGCTCTGGGAAAAATGATATTGTTTTCCAGGTGGATATGTTCATGTAATGCCTCTTCAAATTGTTTCAATTGTTGTAAAACCAAGCGGAAGCTGGCACAAGCATCTTCAGGGGCGGTGAATCCGTTGGTTAATGAAGAGATTTTTTCAAAACGTTCTCCTTCGTGATTATGTTCATCTTCCATCACTTCGATGGGATACAGAATGGTGCCGCAATGGAATTTAGCTACTTTCAAGCCTTCCTCTTTGGCTTGGAACATTTCATAAACATAAGGAAATAATACATTCTCTTCTTTTGATAAATGATTTTCCAAATCAAGAAGCGAGTCGCGGAACAGTGCCTGGACTTGCAGTAACTCTGGATGATTCTTTGAATGCGCTTCGGTTACTTTGGTTAATAATGCTTCTATTTGCGGACCTTTGGCACGGATTCCCCGATGGTGTATTTTCAATACATAGTCTATTAATAAATCGATGGGCCATCCGGCAAAGTCAGGAGCATTACTAACCGTATTCTCTTGTAATTCATTTAATTCATGTGCTACTGCTTCGGGATCAATACCACGGTTCCGGCAGGCTTCTGCAAACGGAGTATTGCCATGGCAGCAAAAATCAATATGGTAACGGGAGAATACTTTGGTTGTATCAAAGTTGCCGGCTACAATTTGTCCGACTGTACATGAATGGTAATTTTTCTGTTTCATAATTATTCCGTTTATCCGTTCGTTAATCCCCATTTTCTCATATCACTTTCTACTGTACCGATACCGCTTACTCCAAAGTTTTCGACCAGTACTTTCGTCACGTTGGGCGAGAGGAATGCGGGTAAGGTGGGACCAAGATGAATCTCTTTTATGCCCAAACTGAGTAATGCCAGCAATACGATTACCGCTTTCTGTTCATACCAGGCGATATTGTAAACAATGGGCAGTTCATTGATGTCATGTAGCCCGAATACTTCCTTCAGTTTGAGGGCGATGACTGCCAATGAATAGCTATCGTTACATTGTCCTGCGTCCAAAACACGCGGAATGCCATTAATGTCACCTAACCCTAGTTTGTTATAACGATATTTAGCACATCCCGCAGTCAAAATGACTGTGTCTTTGGGGAGCATCTCGGCAAAAGTGGTGTAGTAATCACGACTGCGCATACGTCCGTCACAACCTGCCATGACGATGAACTTACGGATAGCTCCGCTCTTTACCGCTTCTACGACCTTGTCTGCTAGTTGTAATACCTGATTATGGGCAAAACCACCAACGATTTCTCCATGTTCTATTTCTGTCGGTGCGGCACATTGTTTGGCTGTTTCTATAATTTCAGTATAGTCCTTATGTCCTTTCTCGTCTGCTGTAATATGCTTGCAGCCGGGATATCCGGTAGAATTAGTGGTAAACATGCGTTCTTTATAAGTGGCATTGGGCAGAGGGGGAACGATGCAGTTGGTTGTGAACAGGATAGGACCATTGAACGAGGTAAACTCCTCCCGTTGTTTCCACCAGGCATTTCCATAGTTTCCTGCAAAATGTGTATATTTTTTAAATGCCGGATAGTAATGTGCAGGAAGCATTTCACCGTGAGTATATACGTCCACGCCACTGTCTTTGGTTTGTTCCAACAATTCTTCCAGATCATGCAGGTCATGTCCGCTTATCAGAATACCGGGGCGAGTACCTGTTCCTATATTTACATGGGTAATTTCCGGATTGCCATACCTGGAAGTATTTGCCTTGTCGAGCAGAGCCATTGTTCGAACGCCTATTTCACCTGTTTTCAGTGCTAATACAGTCAGTTCATCAGCCGATAAAGATTTTGTTGTAATTTGTGCGATGGTGTTCTGCATGAAACGATGAATACTTTCGTCATTATGTCCTAACCTCATGGCATGTTCCAGATAAGCAGCCATTCCTTTCAGACCATACATAATCAGTTCTTTTAAAGAGCGTAGATCCTCGTTTTGTTCACGTAATACGCCGACTGTTGCGGCTTTTGCATCATATTCATCGTGGCTGCCTTTCCAATTTAATTCATCGGCTTCCGGCAGAGGAATGTCCTTGGCAGAGGCTTGATGCTTAAGGTCATCACGTATTGCTAATCCTTTGTCAATGCGTTTCGTAATGCTTTCGTCATCGAAATTGGCATTGGTAATGGTACAGAATAAGGCGTCTACAATGAAATTGTCCACTTCTTTTTCAACGGGGAGGGAATGCTGGCGCAATTGATCCGCCACAACAGAAATTCCTCGTACTACAAAGAGCAATAAATCCATGGTACGTGCTGTAGTTGCATTTTTTCCACAAACACCTTTTAAGGTGCAACCGAAACCTTTGGCCGTTTCCTGACATTGGAAACAAAACATGTTATTCTCCATATCTTTTTTCATTTTAATGATTTCTATTACTTTTGTGCAAAAGTAGACGGTTTTCGTCTTTTAAGTTGTACCATATGTTACAGCGGATACAAATAACAGTTAAAAGAAAGTAGGATGGAACTGACAGGATTATTGCAGATGGCTCCTTTCCGGGGAATGAAAGAGGAAGAATTGGTTGCTTTCCTATTCGGACTTCCGAATAGTTTGAAGCACTTTGAACCGGGTGATATCATTGCCCGGCAAGGTGACTTATGTAAAGGGCTGTACATTCTTGCATCGGGAAGTGTACGGGCGGGAATGATAAATGATGAAGGGAAAGAACTGACGGTAGAAGAAATTGGAGCTCCTAACTTGCTGGCTTCGGCTTTTATTTTTGCCACTGAAAATCGTTTTCCCGTTAATGTAGAGGCAATAGGACCTTGTGAGGTTTTTGTAATAGGTAAAGAAAGATTTTTAGAATTTATGCGTTTGCATCCATTGATGATGCAGAATTTTTTGAAGGATATTTCGGACAGGAGTGTCTTTTTAAGCAGGAAATTGAATGAGTTTGCTTTGTTGAATTTAAAGACTCGTTTGTTGAAATATCTAGAAACACATTCTGTTATTCATAATCAGCAGGAGGTGGCGCAGAAGCTGGGAGTTACTCGTCCGTCATTGGCCAGGGCGCTGTCTGAACTGGTGAATGAAGGGAAAATAAAGAAATAAATTGAGATTTCTTTTTTATGGGTAAAGTGGAAAAACGTATCTTGTATCTTTGAGAGTTTTTGTGTGTAACCCATTCTTGTGAAAGTGTTCAAGGTGTTTTGTTATAAATACTTTGACTTTAAAGAAAAGGATCTTTGTCTATAAGGATTGGTTCTTTTGAAATGAGGACCATATTGAAATTTTCTTGATTAAAAAAGAGGGTGAATTCAAGACCCTTTATGTGATTCTTTTGTCTTGATTCACCCTTTTGGAAATATTGGGTTGGTGTGTATTCAGCATGTTACTTCATCTGAATACTTTTATCTCGTACTTTTCTCAATATTTGTTGTAATTCGAATACTTTTTCGGGATGTTCAGTCGCTAAATTCACCTTTTCACCTGCTTGTTTCATATCATATAACTGGGGAATACCTAAATAACCAGTTTCAATTTTCGGACCCCATGGAATCATTTTAGGACCATCGCTGCCTTCAATAAATTTCCAATCTTTAGTACGCACGGATAGGGTGTGATTGGATGCCTGTTCAATAACCCATGGGCGGTCTGTTTTGTCTTGTCCTAATAGATTTGCTAATCGGTTGTAGCTGTCGGGAGCACTTCCTTTCGGAATACGGGCATCTACCAGAGAAGCTAGTGATGCCAGCCAGTCTATTTGCGAAATAAGCACATCGCTGACTTCCGGCTTGTTGATGGCTTTAGGCCAGTGTACAATTACAGGAACACGAGTCCCCCCTTCAAATGCACTGTATTTTCCACCTCTCAGGTTGCCGGCAGGTTCGTGCCCGTTCAGTAACTCTTCTGCCTTGTCATCATATCCGTCGTCTACTACCGGTCCATTGTCGCTGGAAAGAATAATTAATGTGTTCTGGGTTAATCCCATTTTATCGAGGGCTTCGAGTAACTGACCTACACTCCAGTCAAATTGTGCGATAGCATCACCGCGCAGTCCCATCTTGTTTTTACCACGGAAACGATTGTGTGGAAAACGGGGAACGTGCACATCATTAGTGGCGAAATACATAAAGAAAGGCTCGTCTTTATGTTGTTTGATAAAATCAACTGCATGTGCGGTAATGGAATCGGCTATATTTTCATCTTTCCATAATGCTTTGCCACCTCCTTTCATATAACCGATTCGGCTGATACCGTTCACGATAGACATATCATGACCGTGACTCGGTTTCAGATTATATAAAAGTTCAGGGTTGTCTTTTCCGGTAGGTTCACCGGGGAAATTTTTTATATAGCTTACTTCTATCGGAGCTGAAGGATCATAATTGGCTACTTGGCCATTCTCGATAAATACACAGGGAACCCGGTCGGCTGTGGCTGCCATGATATAGGAATAGTCAAACCCCAAATCACCTAGAGAAGCAGAGAGAGGAGCATTCCAGTCTTGTTGTGCAGTTTTATCACCTAATCCTAAATGCCATTTGCCAAATGCTCCTGTGGCATAGCCGGAGCTTTTAAACATATCTGCCATAGTATATTGCTCGGGACGTATAATCATTCCTGCATTGCCGGCAGCTACATCTGTTCCGGGTTTACGCCATGCATATTCTCCGGTCAGCATGGAATATCTGGATGGGGTACTGGTAGCGGCGGTAGCGTGTGCGTTGATAAATCGTATCCCTTCGGATGCCAGACGGTTGACATTTGGAGTTTGTACGTTTTTTGCTCCATAACACTCCAAGTCACCATATCCTAAATCATCAGCATAGATGAAGATAACATTGGGCTTGTCTGTATTTTGATTTTTGTTTTCCGCATGAACAGCCAAGCATGAAGTAAGTGCCAATGAAAGCATTCCGTAATGTCTTTTTTTCATAGTAATTATATTGTTTAGTGAGTAATCAATTCTACAAAGATAAAGATATATTTTAAAAACGGGGATTAATTCTACAAAATTGTGGAATGAAATTGTGGTATTTCTACATAATGTGAAAAATGAAATAATGGTTATTTTGTTGATTTTTAGAGTATTGGATGCCGATGTGCCCCATGGCATATTTTTTGTTATGTAAATTAATGTAATACACTAAAAACTAAACTTTAAAATATATAACCATTTGCCTTAACAAAACAAGGCTGAAAAGCCATGTTCCCCCTGAATGGGAAAATCTGTATATAACTCAGTTTTAAGCTTCCCGGTTCGTGACGAATCGGGAAGTTTCTATTATTTCCTTGATGAATCTGGTTTTTCTACAAGACTTTTACTGAAAATAAGTTAATATTAATGGATGATATGCAGTATTCGATCTCTTTCTTACTTTTAAAAGTAGAAAATAGATTAATACATTATAGTTATGAAAAAGTTGAACCTTTTATTATTAGCATTCCTGGCAGTTATGGGAGTCACTTTCCAATCATGTGATGATGATGATGGTTACTCTCTTGGTGATGTGGCAGTGGATTGGGCTACTGTAAATGTGAAAGGTGCCCATGTTTATGACTTTACAGGTGACAGATGGGGACAAATCTGGCCTGCAACGACTGATTATTTTTGGTATTCCCCGATAGATGGACAACGGGTTATTCTTTATTTCAATCCTTTGTATGATAATTATCCGGAAGGATATGATTGCTCAGTCAAAGTGTTGAGTATAAAGGAAATTCTAACTAAACCTATAGAGGAGCTGACAGCAGAGAATGAAGAAGAGTTTGGAAATGATCCTGTAGATATATTTGAAGATAATATGTGGATTAGTGGCGGTTATTTGAATATTATTTTTAATCAGAACATGCCTTCTAAAGTGAAACATTTGGTTAGTTTGGTAAAAAACACTACAATTACGCCCGATCAGGATGGCTATATTCATTTAGAATATCGTTACAATACGTATGCTGATACTACTGGTTATTGGAGAAACGGTGCGGTATCCTTTAATTTGAATTCTTTGGAAATAACATCGGAAACAAAGGGTATAAAGGTAAAAATAAACTCGGCTAAAAATGGTGAAAAGGAAGTCTCTTTTGATTTAAAAGAAACACCGTCACCAGTAGGCTTGAGCCAAATGGATTTTTCTCAAATGGAAATCAAATAATTAGGGTTTGATTAGAGAGAGTTGTGTGTGGCCCCTTGCGTCTTGTTGTGGTAGATGCAGGGGGCTGATTGTATAGTTGATAACGATTTTTAGTTTGATATTTGTTGTTTATTAGTCGGGTGATGGAAAAAATTGTATGGTTTCTTCGTTTTTTTTCTTATTTCAGTGTTTTTTCAGAATTATCTTGTTTCTTTGTCTTTAAGAACCAAAAGTAGGACTTATGAAAATACTATTAGTAGAAGACGATGCTAATTTGCGTGAAGTGACTCAGCGCTCATTGGAAAAGGAGCGTTATGTGGTGGAAATTGCTGCCGATTACCGTACCGCATTACAAAAGATAGAGGATTATGATTATGACTGCATTTTGCTGGATATTATGTTGCCGGATGGCAGTGGCCTGGATTTGTTGGAAAAGTTGAAAGAAATGCATAAACGGGAAAATGTGATCATCCTTTCAGCCAAAGACTCTATAGAAGACAAAGTACTAGGATTGGAGCTCGGAGCTGATGATTATCTGCCTAAACCTTTTCATTTGGTGGAACTGAATGCACGTATCAAAAGTGTGATACGCCGTCATCAGCAAGGTGGGGAAAATAGTATCAAATACGGAAATATAGAAATTTTTCCCGATAAATATGGGGTGACCGTAGCTGGAAAGAAGCTTGAACTGAACCGTAAGGAATATGATATTCTGGTTTATTTTATGAACCGTCCCGGCAGATTGGTTAATAAAAGCACACTTGCCGAATCCGTATGGGGCGACCATATAGATCAAGTCGATAATTTTGATTTTATCTATGCCCAAATCAAGAATTTACGAAAGAGATTGAAAGAGGCTGGAGCTACTCCTGAACTGAAGGCTGTTTATGGTTTTGGATATAAAATGGTAGTGGAATAAATGAAACTGATTTATTATATCATTATCCGTATATCGTTGGTGTTGTCGGTTTTATTGACTGGCTGGGCCATCCTTTTCTATTTTGCTGTAATGGATGAGGTGAATGATGAAGTGGATGACTCATTGGAGGATTATTCGGAAATTATCATCATACGTGCATTGGCGGGAGAGGAGCTTCCTTCTAAAAATACAGCTTCCAACAATCAGTATTTCCTGCGTGAAGTGACGAAGGAATATGCAGGATCTTGTGATGATATCATTTATAAAGATTCTATGGTTTATATTCCTGAAAAAGATGAAACTGAACCTGCACGAATCCTTACGACCATTTTTAAGGATGATGGCGAAAAGTTTTTTGAATTGACGGTAGCGACTCCTTCTATAGAAAAAGAAGATTTGAAAGATGCTATGGCAGGGTGTTGGATTATTTTTCTTTATATCGCTTTATTATTGACTATAATTGTTATTAATGTGTGGGTGTTTTATCGGAATATGCGTCCTCTTTATGTATTGCTTCATTGGTTGGATAAATATCGTATCGGTAAGGTAAACGAGCCTTTACAAAATAATACCCGGGTTTCAGAATTCAGAAAATTAAATGAAGCGGCTGTTCGTTATGCAGAGCGCAGTGAGCAGATGTTCGAACAGCAAAAACAATTTATTGGTAATGCATCTCATGAGATGCAGACACCACTGGCTATTTGTCGTAATCGGTTGGAGATGCTGATGGAGGATGAAAATCTTTCAGAAAGCCAATTGGAAGAGTTGATGAAAACCCACCAGACTTTGGAACATATAACGAAGCTGAACAAGTCTTTGTTATTGCTTTCGAAGATAGAGAACGGTCAATTTACGGATACTGTCCAAGTAGAAGTGAATAAATTATTGAGGCAATATCTGGAGGACTATAAAGAAGTGTATCAATATCGTGAGATCATAACAAGTATAGAGGAAGAAGGTGTTTTCTATCTTACGATAAATGAAACATTGGCAGTGGTGTTGCTTACCAATTTGTTGAAGAATGCTTTTGTGCACAATATGGACGGTGGGCACATCCGGATTGTCATTACTCCCCACAGTGTGATGTTCTGCAATACAGGGGCGGCACAACCGCTGGATGCCCGGCGTATTTTTGAGCGTTTTTATCAAGGAAAGAAAAAAGAAGGCTCTACCGGTCTAGGTTTGGCAATAGCAGATACGATATGTAAAATGCAGGCTCTCAGGCTTTGCTATGAATATAAGAGCGGGGAGCATTGTTTTACACTTTATGCATCCACTCATAATCAATAAAAAAAATCGTGTTTTTTTTAGAATTTCAAATTCTTTTCAGAATCTCCCTTCATATTTGCATCAGAAAACAGAATGTAGAACCAAATAAAAAAAATGACGATTATGAAAAAGGTATTATTATTGTTAGTGTGCTTATTTACGTTGCAAACAGTGGTATGGGCGGATGATGACAAACCTATTCAAGTAAACCAATTGCCTCAGACTGCACAGACTTTTATCAAAACTCATTTCCCCGATAATAAGGTGGCGATGGCTAAAATGGAAACAGACTGGTTTGATAAAAGCTATGATGTGATTTTTACTAATGGAGACAAACTGGAATTCGATAAAAAAGGTATTTGGACAGAAGTGAATTGCAAATACAGCGCTGTACCTGTCGCTGTGGTTCCTGACGCAATAAAGAAGTACGTTGCTACGAATTACCCCGATGCCAAGATGCTCAAGATCGAGAGGGACAAGCATGACTATGAAGTGAAACTTTCTAATGGTTGGGAGATAAAGTTTGATATGCAGTTCAATGTGATTGATATTGACAATTAATTGTTAGTTATAGATTGAAGTATGGTTTATGTATGATAAACTGAAGCTTTGCAGGCCGTTTCTTGTTCCATGAAGAAACGGCCTGTCTTTTCATTAATTTTAATAGCATAGTAATTTTGCCGACACGATCTTGTAACAGATAACATGGATATTTGCATAGTTTTAATAATAAAGATATGCATCTGAGAACGTATTATCCTACAGTGGTTTTATCGGATATCCATCTGGGAACCTCTCATTCTAAAACAATAGAGGTCAGTAACTTTTTGAAATCTGTCAATTGTGACCGTCTGATATTGAACGGAGACATTATAGATGGTTGGCATTTGCGCAAGGCAGGTACTAAGAAGTGGCAAGCAAAACATACTGATTTCTTTAAGGTTATCATGAAGATGATGGAGAACTTCGGTACTGAAGTTATTTATGTGCGCGGCAACCACGATGATTTTTTGGACAGCTTGGTCCCTATGACATTCTATAACGTAAAAATCGTCAAAGAATACATCCTTGAAACACATGGAAAGCGTTATTATGTGACACATGGCGATCTATTCGACCGGGTTACCACACAGATGAAATGGTTAGCCCGGTTGGGCGATGCAGGTTATACATTCCTCTTATGGGCGAACCGCTTTTATAACCAATATCGTACCCAGCGGGGGAAACCGTATTATTCTCTGTCACAGGCCGTCAAACAAAAAGTAAAGTCGGCTGTTTCCTATATATCGGACTTTGAGAAAGTATTGGTGGAGTTTGCACGTGTACGTAAATGTGACGGAGTGATTTGTGGTCATATCCATCATCCGGCTAATACCTATTATGATGGTATTCATTATCTGAATTCGGGCGATTGGGTAGAAAGCCTTTCGGCACTGACAGAGGATGCGGACGGGAATTGGAATATCATGGAATACCATCATGTACTAGCTGATGAGAATGAAGATAATAAAGAGTTTACCCTAATACATACAGCCTCATGAAATTTTTATTTATAGTACAGGGTGAGGGGAGAGGACATCTTACTCAAGCCATTACGTTGGAGGAAATATTGCGCCGGAACGGTCACGAAGTAGTGGAAGTACTGGTAGGTAAAAGTAGTTCGCGCCGCTTGCCGGGATTTTTCAATCGTAACATCCATGCTCCTGTAAAACGTTTTGTCAGTCCTAATTTTCTGCCTACACCAGCCAACAAACGGGTGAGTTTGATGCGGAGCGTGGCATATAATCTAGTGAAACTTCCTGTGTATATCAATAGCATTAACTACATTCGTCAGCGTATCGAGGCCAGTGGTGCGGACAGGGTTATCAATTTCTATGAATTGCTGACCGGACTGACTTATTTCCTGTTCCGTCCCTCTGTTCCGCAGATCTGTATAGGGCATCAATATCTGTTCTTGCATAAAAGTTTTGAATTTCCAAAGGCTGATAAAGTAAGCTTGGCTCTTTTGAAGTTTTTTACCGTATTGACCAGCTTGGGGGCGAAGGAACGTTTGGCTCTTTCTTTTCGTCACATGAAGGATGATCCTCAGAATCATATCCGTGTGATTCCTCCCTTGTTGCGTAGGGAAGTGACTTTACATGAACCTTATTCCGGTGACTATATACATGGCTATATGGTTAATGCGGGTTTCAGTGAAAATGTAATGAAATGGCACAGGCAACATCCCGGGATACCGCTTCGTTTCTTTTGGGACAAGTGGGAGGAGGAACCGGTGAAGAGAGTGGACAATACATTGAGC
>ENA-OPVG01002309-OPVG01002309.1-human-gut-metagenome-genome-assembly--contig:-NODE-2309-length-11784-cov-2.525194_pt1 | contig 11784 bp, 9 predicted proteins | sample MGYA00241093_ERZ501975 | MGnify/ENA primary metagenome ERZ501975 (study PRJEB25962, sample SAMEA2042993) | human gut metagenome | biome: human gut; feature: human-associated habitat; material: faeces... | reverse complement strand
AGAGCCACCGGATCAAAAGATGCCAACATACCAACGTTCGGAATGATCGGGCGGTCATTTTCTGGATGACAGTCACAGTTTGGAGAAACATCTACAATCAAACTTATATGAAAATGAGGACGACCATCTACAACTGCTTTTGTATACTCTGCAATCTTGCATCCCAAAATTTCATTTGCATTATCATTTGGATTATGAATTGCATCAAATGAACAGGCACCGATACAGCGTCCACATCCCTTACAAATATCCTCATGAATCACAGCCTTTCCTGTATCAAAGAAAATCGCATCTGATCCACATTCCTTTGCACAGCGCTTGCAGCATCTGCAAAGATCTGCATTTACAACTGGCTTTCCCTGACTGTGCTGATGCATCTTTCCTGCACGGCTTCCGCATCCCATACCGATATTTTTCAGTGCACCGCCAAAGCCCGTTGCCTCATGGCCTTTGAAATGGCTCAAGCTGATAAAGATATCTGCGTCCATGATCGCATGGCCAATCAATGCTGTTTTGCAGTATTCTCCGTTGACAACCGGAACTTCTACTTCATCGGTTCCGCGCAGACCGTCTCCGATGATAATCTGACAACCGGTCGTAATGGTATTAAATCCATTCAGATTTGCGCAGTCAAGATGTTCCAGCGCATTCTTTCTGCTGCCTGGATACAGCGTATTGCAGTCTGTCAGAAACGGAAGACCGCCCTGCTCTTTGCAGAGATCGGCAACCACTTTCGCATAATTCGGGCGAAGAAACGCCATGTTTCCTAGTTCGCCGAAATGCATTTTGATTGCGACGAATTTCCCTTCCATATCAATATCTTTGATGCCGGCAGCGATACAGAGTTTTTTCAACTTGTCAAGCTGACTCGTTCCAACCGGACATCGAAAGTCGGTAAAATAAACCGTTGACTTTTCCATTTTGTCATTCCTCCTGATTTGTCGTTTTTTGACAGCATATCACTTCAAGCCAGGTTGAAGTCAAGTATAATTTGTGGTCTTCTGTTTGTCTCATAGACTTGTCTTTTTTCGGGATTTTTCGTATACTGAACATAGTATTTAAGCAACTGAAAATACAGAAGTGCTTTGGAGGTCATGTTTATGATAAAGGCAGTATTATTCGATATGGATGGTATCCTGTTTGATACCGAGATTGTAATGAAAGAGGGCTGGCTCAAAGCTGCCCGGGAGCTGAATTTTACGCTCACGGAGGAACATCTCTCACAGATGCGCGGCAGCGCGCTTCCACGGAGCAGAAAGCTGTTTGAGGAGTGGTTTCACGGAAAGGTGACATACGATGAGGGACGCGCGATCCGCTCGGCGTATCTGAATGATTATATTCAGCGAAATGGTGTACCGGAAAAGCCGGGACTTCACGAGTTTCTTTCCTGGCTGAAGGAACATTCGATTAAAGTTGCGGTTGCCACTTCCACAACACGGCGCGTTGCGGAAGGATACTGGAAACAGTCCGGCATTGACCAGTATATCGATGCTTCGGTCTGTGGAGATGAGGTAATCAACAGCAAGCCGGATCCGGAAATTTTCTTAAAAGCAGCGTCTCTTCTGAAAGTTCCGATTGCTGCATGCATGGTAGCCGAAGACAGCATCAATGGTCTGAAGGCCGCGCGTGCAGCTGGTGCCATCTCCTGCATGATCCCGGATCTGACACCGTATACAAAAGAGCTTTTTCCATTTTGTGATTATGTGAGTCCTTCTCTTTTGGACTGTAAAGAAATTCTGCTGCAGACTCCGGAAGCGGACAAACTGAAAAGCTGGAAGTAAAAAATCATACATAAATTCAATTATTTTACTGTAAGAAAGTCCTCCACACAGAATCTTTCTGCTGCGGAGGACTTTCCTTAACACGTTTTCATCATCTGTTCGTTTATTCTACATCTACCGGCGAATCATACGATTCCATAACATTGTAGATCTGTTCTGCTGCTGTTGTACGCAGTTTCTGCTGTGTGCTCTGGTTTGCGCATTTTTCGTATTCACGCATGAAGGCAGTTGCTGCGGTGTCAACATCTTCGGCATTTTTCAGTCTGTCCAGCAGATTCGGATTGTAGTCGGAAAGGTAGGCCATCAGACTGTCGAGCTGGCCGGACAGGCTTCCAAGGCTCTTTCCAAGATCAATGGTATATCGGCACAGATACTCTTTGATCGTTGGATCTGTAAAACCACAGAGACCATATCCATATCTTCCGCCACTGTAAAGGCCAAAACGGGAACTTCGGATCACTTCGTCACGGGAAATGATTCCGGCATCAACAAGGTTCGTGTACTGCTCTCCGCTCAGGCTTGTGCGGCTGGTAGAGCCATACTCAAGCAGTGTCGGATTGAGGTCTGTGGATGCCTCGTTTGCAATATTTCCCATAATACCGGCGGCTCCTTCTTTTGTAAATCCGTGCATCAGGAAGTAATTCCAGATCTTTTCTGCGTTCGTTCCGCCGAGTTCATCGTCGGCTGCAAAACGACGGATCGTCAGAATCGTGTCACAGTCCACCGGGCGGTCGCAGGTGATACCGGCGTTTTCATTCAGCGCTTCTACGATTTTTCCTTCTCCGTCATACAGCGCCACATGGCCATTATAGCAAATAACATCGCCTGCGCGTGCCTCATCCAGGCTTGCAACCTCCGTTCCAAGGCTGCGCCATCCGCCGGAGGTCGTATATTCACCGTCGTACGCACCGCAGCGGGTCAGAATCTGCCATACAAAGTGGGAGCAGTCAATGCCGTCCGTCAGAGAGTTTCCGCCCCAGACATACGGTCTGCCGACAAACTGTTTCGCAAATGTAATGATACCGTTTCCGGTTGAAGTTTTTACTTCATATACAGTCTCTTTTTTATAGTTGAATGCTTCATTTTCAGATGGATCGATGATCTGATCCGCAAGTTTCATCTGGTCTTCTCCAGTGCTGGTCACATATTCCAGGGCTTCCTTTCCCTGCTGCAGATAATCCGTACGGACAAAACCGCGGACATCACCGGACTCGATGTAAACCCACTCCTGATCTGCATCAGCAATCACAAAGCAGAGTGCTTTTGCCGGAAGGGTTCCGACGATCCGTGTACTGGTGGAACCGCTCTCACGGACATTTAACTTCGTGTCGACCTTGGCGTAGGCGTATGTTTTATCGATCTGCGCAAAGCCTGCACGGAGATCTTTTTTCATGGCGCTGATATATTTTCCATAATCAATCGTCTGAATCCAGTCATCCGCCTGTGTTTCATCGCTCTTTGGCGTTTCGGTCGGCGTTGGTGTTGGTGTTGGTGTCTCAGTTGGAACCGGAGTTTCTGTCGGCGCCGGTGTCTCGGACGGGGTTGGCGTCGGTGTTTCGCTTGGCTCCGGGGTCACAGACGGTTCCGGCGTTTCGCTCGGAGTTGGTGTCGGTGTTTCGCTTGGCGTTGGCTCCGGCGTCTCACTCGGAGTCGGATCTTCCGGTGTCTCGCTAGGAGTTGGATCCTCAGCAGGATCTGGTGTTTCCGGATCTTCCGTGGAAGCTGCAGTCTCATTCTCCGTTTCACTCTGTGTGGACGGTGCATCTGCCTGTTCTTTCTGCGTTTCCTGCACCGTTTTCGCCGTCTCCTCCGCATGAGCCGGTGCCGCCGAACTGAGAAGCATTCCAGCTGCCACACCGAACGCTGTTACTGTTGTGCCAAATTTTTTCTTTGAAATCATATTTATTGCCCTCTCCTCTCTGCCGTTTGTCGATTTCTTATAACCAGGCCATTCGGATTTCGGATTACAAAATTGTATCGTTCCTGTGAAGTCTGGCCTGTTTTTTCGAAGTTAAACGAAAAAATACTATCATTTTTTTCCATTGTTCCAAAATTTCACGTATTTTCTATATTGTATCACAGATAGCAGCAGATGCAAAGGAACAAGTTACATATTGAGGAATTTTTCTGTTTAACGCGCGAAATTGAGAGAGATTATCTGTAATTTTTCAGGAACCGGACGGAATGCGGACCAGAATCCGCTTTCCGTTCTGCTCCGATGCGGTCAGAACCGGAATATGTTTCTTCCGAAGCTGATGCATGACCGGATAAGCCGCAAAGAGATCACCGCTGACACAGACAGCCTCCGGCTTTTCTTTTAACAGGTCCGCCAGATATTCCCGCAGGCGTATCTTCCATTCTGCTTTTTCAAGTGATGACACGGCATAACTGCCACAGATGTTCAGTTCCGGGGCCTCCGGCAGCGGTTTATGAAGAATAACTGCATGCTCCATGCCCGGCATCTGCCACAAAAGCGCGTCATCCGCATCAATCGCATCGGTACCGATGTGGATCAGAACCGGTGCTTTTGGCATTCCCGCAAGGCTGATGCGACAGGCAGCGACGGCATCGTCAAGCGTTTCTGCGGTGAGAAGAAATCCTCCTTTGTGGCAGAAAGACACATCGGAAAGCCCAGTCGCTTCCTGCAGTGCTTCTTTTTCCAGGCCAAGCCATGTTTCCGGAAAATCATACTTGTAATTGGATGAATTTTCTTTTCGAACCGGCTGCACGCAGTAACCGCCGCGGTTCGATGGGAATATCAGAAATGCAATTTCAGTCGCGGAAAGCTGTTTCTGACATGGAAAAAATTCCGACAGAATCAGAATCTTTTCATCCATTGTTCCTGCCTTTTTCTCCGCTGCAATCCGCTTCCTGTGTTCGGCAAGAAGAGCTGCAAACTGCTGCTCCGCCCGCTCATCCGCACGAAAACGCTCCCATTTATGTTCCAAAATCCGTCCGGCCACTGCCACCGCTTCCAGGAAAGCAGCATCGCTTCCGCTGTTATCATCCCATACCGGATTGAACATGCCGATCATACTGGCGAGTTCATTCTTTTCTCCTGTATTATCATTGAGATCGAGCGGCTGTACAAACTTCTCGTCAAACCGCGCGGCCATCTCCGGACTTAAAATTTCTGTGCCAAGTGCCTCCCATAAAAGGCCAAACGCCGCGTACGGAACCTGGTTTTCCCGGATCCGGCTGTCTTTCTGGTGATGGTCGTATTCTCCTCTTCCAATATCAAAAACAATCCCGGCAAAATCCTCCGGCACACGATTTCCGCGCTGGATAGTAAGCTGCGGATTAAAATGCAGAAGCAGTGCCGCAGAGAACACATCATCCGCATGAAATTTTTCGCCGTGCGTAAAAGCAGCGGCATGTTCTTTTTGTATCTGTTCTAATAATGTCATAAAATTCCAACTTCCTTTTTCTTAAGATCTGCTCTATTTTACTCTATCTGGCGGCTGTTTCGCAACGGTTCTATGTAAAGAAAAGCTTGAAAACTTCCTGGCACATATTTATTAAAAATCATTTCCGTAGTCTGCACACTTATCTACGAAAATTCTTTTGTGGGTATTTGGAAAATCAAAATGAGCGGCTCCTCTTCCAAGGTTCCGCTCATTTTGATTTTTCTTCCTTTCATACCTGAATCCGGTCTGCAGCTGCATCACACATTGCAATCCGTTTTCCATCCATGCCAAGGATCAATCCACCGTTTATTCTCTGGATGACCTGTACGGTGCTGCCTTCTTTGATTTTACGGCTTCGGAGGAAATCCAGAACATCAGGGATTCCAAACATCCATTTGATGGTACAGATATCACCGGTTTTTTTCTTTGAAAGTGCCTGCATGGTATCCCTCCTTTTTGCTTTTTCTATATTGTATTCCCTGAGGAAATATTTAGTCAATAAGAACAATTGGGATACGCTTCTAACTAAAGTTTGTGTGCAAAGCGCTGATTTTTCAATCAGAGAAAGAGTTTGATGCACGCGATCGCAATCGAAGCCACAGCCACGATCCGTTTCAGCAGCGTCTGGTTGCTTTTCGTTGCATTTTTGCTTCCGGCAAAGACACCGATGCCATGTGCGACCAGGAGCACCGGCAGAAGCAGGAATACTTCTTTATTTCCGGCCGCTGCGATCAGATAACCTGCTGCCGATGGTACGGCGCTGAAAATCGAATCAAACAGGGAAATACCGACTGCGGTGTACGCCGGAATCCCGAGCAGTGTCAGAATCGGCATTACAAGCACCGGCCCGCCTGCACCGGAAGCAGCACAGACAGCACCGGTTACAGCACCAAGTACCAGGTAAAACGGAACGCTCTGGACTGCTTTTTTCTCTGTATTTCCCGGCTTGTCTTTCCGAAGCAGGATGGAAATTCCGGAGAGCAGAACAATGAGATATAGAATTATTTTCATCGTGTCCGCCGGAATCAGAAGGTTGATCTTGACACCGGCAAGCGCGCCGACAAAACTTCCGGCCGAAAGCACACCTGCCGTTTTCAGGTCGAGGTTCCCGCTCTTATAATAATTTACCGATCCCAGAATGCCTGAAATCAGAAATGCTGCAAAGCTAATTTCCCTGAAAAAAGGAAAAATCGCCATGACACTGGAGCAGTATCATCTGGCGCAGAAGACGATTCATCATTATGTTAATTATTAAAGCGTGCTGGGAAAACATTTCTCATTACGTTCTCCACTATTTCTTTAGATTAAGAAAGACCCTGCATACACAGAGCCTTTCTTACATTTTCTTTCGAGGACTAACCTCTAGCCAGATTGTGTTAAACCCTTATAAAGCTCATAAGACACTGCTTTCTGGCACAACATCTTACTTTACCGCTTGGCAGACACTCAAGTTGCCTGTCTTTAACATTATATTATATGTGATACGAAAATATGTCAATCCCAAATGCATTACTTCAGAAAGAGTTGACATATTTTATCTGGCATAGCACATGTGACTGCATCCATTTGGAAAAAGCTCTGCTTTCATCGCTCGGATATATTCTTCTTCCGTAGAAGAATCCTCCAGAATCTCCAGCGTGCGGCGCAGATTTCGGATATCACGCTCCATAAAATCGGTATAATTTCCCCGGCCTACCAGCTTCAGATGAGTGATTCCAGCATCGGAAAGCTGTTTTAATGTACACAGGCCGCAGCCGGTTGCGCCGCAGAGGTAACCATCTTCCGATACAGGATTCGTCAGTTCTGATGCAGAATCCCATTCGGATATAGAAATATTTTCTCCTGGACGATTTTTTTCTTGTTTTTCTAATTTAGATTCTGAAAGCGACACCGGTTTCTTCCAGTAAGGAACCCGGCAAAGATATCCCATTTCATCGCAGTGCAGGGAATTGCAGAAAGCACCACTGAACTGGCACAGTTCATTCAAAGCAAATGCCTCGAACTCCGTTGGATAAGTCCATTCTTTTCGAGTGGCTTCTTTCTGCGCAGTTATATGCCGAATCACTGCACGCATTTCCGAAATCGTATTTTTGCGCTGGAAAATGATCCTCTTCGGGTATTCTTTCGCAAAAACCTCTGTCATCGCAGAATTCACCGTTCCCAAATCCCCGCTCAGATGTACCTCGCAGTCAATCTTTTCTTTTCGCAGGTACACAAGCAGCGCGGGATCCGCAAGAATATAACTTTCAAACCCTATGCTGCGGCACTGTTGGATGATCCGTGCAATTTCTTCATACTGCTCCGGCCGATAATACAATGAATTGAACGTCAGGTGCACTGGCTTCTGGTATTTCTGCACCATATTGGCCAGAATTTCCAGTTCGCTGAACGATCCGATTTGTACATTATAGTTTAAGACCTCTCTCCGATTCAGCGGCAGAACCGTTCCGTATTTTTCTGACCAGGAAAACGGAACGTAACCGCAGAACAGCTCGTCTGCTCCGGCGCGGACGTAACGGGGATAGTCATCAATGGAGCCTAGGCCTGCTGTGATTTTCATAAGTTAAATCCTTTCGCTTGCGCCTCATTCAAATTCAATCTCTTCCTCCGCCTTAGCATACAAATCCAGCTGATTTTCAATATCAAGTCTCTGAACCAGCCAACCTCTTGCAAGACACATCTTCACAAAATCGTCTATACGATTTACTCCATTCATCTCTTTTAACGTTACAACCACACCAAACGGAAGAGAATCTTTTCTTTTCTGCAAGCATTCTTTCGTATTAATCTTAAGTCCCCATAACCCAGAATCATAAGCCTTTCGGGGAACCCTTTTTTCTTTTATTTTTTCACTGATATGTTTCACATTATCCCATTTGCGATACATTTTTCTTGCATCTTCTTCGTACAAAGTAATCTGTTTCTCTTCAGACTGTCGATTGTCATCAATTGCTTTAATCATGGTTGACCCTCTTTTGGCAACAACTCTGCCAAACTGAATATCCATTTCTGTACTCGTATAGTCAACACCCTGTTTGCGATCGCACTGTGGAAAATATGCCAGGGTAGCTCTTGCATAAAACGGGTGCGCATGATCTACAACAGGCACTGGCAGATTATAAGTATAAGTTTCATATTCCTCCGATGCCCCTGTCATAATGAAACGTATTTCATCATCCGGTGTTTTTAAAACCTCATTAATATGCTTTGGCACAACACCATATCCGATTCTATGTGAAATATCATCTCTTCGATTCCATCCGGCAGCTGCATCAATCAGCAATGCTTTCGCCACTTCCCGGCTTAATCCCATAATATGAATCAAATATGCCAGTTTACGTGAAATCCATGGCGCTGCAAATGAAGTTCCCGCTACGTATGCTGCTCCCATATCGTCTTTGCATACCACCATTTTATCTGTATAGACCGTTCCATCACCACCATAATAACTGACATCCGGTTTATGAAAAAACGACAGAACAGGTCCAATCCTGGTATAAGAAGCAGAGTTTCCTGCAAAATCCACAGCATTAACCACCATAGAATTCAGGGAATCTGCCGGAAATCCAATTCTCATATTCTTTTTGGTAACTCCTGCCGGAATATTTGTACCTGCTACCACAAAAATAACGTCATATTCACTCTGAATACGATCCAGCTCTGCAGCCTCCGGCGAAATAAAATTTGGTTTGATTTCAAGTTTTGATCCCAGCGATAAATTCCAGACTTTAATATCTCGATTAGACGCAACAATATTTCGGATCATTTTCAGAACAGTAAAAGAACTAAATCCGTTATTTGTTGCCACTCCAAAATGTCTTACGCGAAATCTGCCGCAGCCATCCGCAAGCTCCGGGTTTCCCTGTGGGCCATCTACGATAATATAGCTGACAGCTGTTCCGTGTTCATAATCTTTCCTGGACAGAGGAATATTAGGGTCCAATAGATTTTTATATTCAACCCACTCGTGAAAATACACTTTTTCATTGAACTGTGTATCTATCACACCTATGACCGGTTCGTTCTGTGGATGTGGGATTAATAATCCGGCATCCTCTTCCATATCCTCATACGCATCTAACACATCGTCTCTTGAAATCTCAGAGAAGTCTGTAACTCCCATAGCGATCAGATACGACGCATTGTTATATAGCAATTTAACTTCGTCTGGATTCAGTCTTAAAGTAGTTCCGTCTATGATGCGATCATCTACAATATCAATTCCGAATTTTGAAAGAAGTCTTTTTGTATCCACCCCTGTCTGATAGATGGTAATGATTGCTTCTTCTGTTATTTCCTCCGTTGCTCTGTCGATATCAAATCGTTCCACATAAAAGCCGTCAACCACGGTTTTCAGAAAACTGGTTTTGGGTACTTCATTAAAATGATATTTTTCACCTAATTCTTCTATTACTTCACTAGGAACAGAACCTTTATAATACTGTTCTATGATAGACGCTGTCTTTTTTAAAACATCGATAGATTTTTCAATTGCCTGCAAGGAAACAAAATGCGTAAAAACATGTTTTTGCACTTCATTTCCTTTTTGATCTGGCTCCCAGACAAATTTGGCCCCTCGAATTGATTCTGTCGGTGATTTTCCATTTTCTGACAGTAGAATTTTCAACCGGTTGCTTTTGGCAACAATATGCTTATAATGTACACTTACCAGGGCACCACGAATATCCTTGTTTTCCGTCCAATATACAAGTATTCTTTCCAGCTGCTTTTCCAACTCACGTAAATGTGATGCAGAAACACTTTTCCCTTTTGGAAGCTTAGGTGATCCCGGTCTGGAACGATTTGATCTTTGTTCGAATCTTCCTTTTAACTGTAAAATACTATTCATCCCTTACACCTTCTTTTAAATCACGAGCCACGCTGCTTTTGGAACGTCCAACCAATATTTCCATTTCTCTCACTGTGAATTTCTGACTCTGCAGTTTTTTCAGATCGTCTGGTTTTTCATTACATACTGCATAGTATAACCGTCTAAAATAATCCATGCCGTCTTTCGGATTACTAAAGGCAACCGACGTTCTGATCAAATTTTTCAGTTCGCCTGGATATGGTAATTTGGACATCAATTTCATAATTTTCCGAAACAGGCGAATATCTCTATTTGCAAGTTTCAGCTTATCCAGATAACGATCCAGCATCTGCTCAGCAATAGAAAGAAGATCTTCCTGCGAATAACGGTTAAAATCAATCACAGAATCAAACCTTCTTATCAATGCCCTGTCAAAATACTGGTAAAGATTTGTTGTTGCAATCAAAACAACATCTTCATTCATTCGGTCAAACTCTTTTAACATTGTTGATGTAGCCCGCCCCATTTCTCTTAAATCGTTTTGGTTCGTGCGATCCAATGCCAATGCATCGATTTCGTCAAATAGAACAATCACCTTATCCGGTTGAGCAAATTGGTTGATTTCTTTAAATAACATAGACAGATTCTTCTGTGTCTGACCAAGCTTACTATCTATAACAGAAGAAAAATCCACCATAAAAATCTCTCTGTTTAAGATTCTTGCCAATTGTTTTACTGCTTCCGTTTTTCCTGTTCCAGGCGCTCCCTGAAAAAGGAACTTATTAATTCCAATGTGATGCTCAATTGCATTAACTATCCCTATTAAATCACCTGTAATTTCATCCGGAAGTAATAACATATCCGTATTCGCTTCTATTTTTTCAAAAAAAGGAGAAACATTCTCTGATACCTGCGGCACAAACGTATTAGCATTTGATAATAATGACATAATATACTCAGCCAGTTGATAATCGCCGGATGCATCAAAATCCTTTGCTATTTCATAAGCTTCACTGCGAAAACCAACATCATTTTTTTCGGTATAATACTTAATTAAACTTATAACACTTTTCTTCTTCATATTATGCACCCCATTTTTATTCGCTGTCCTTTTTATATCACGTTGGGACAATCTTGTCAATATTGGGACAGTTTATCTTTGGCAGCAAAAAAAGCAGCCCATATAGACTGCTTTTTGTTTATAGATTTTTAACCACCACTTTACACCGTTTCCTGCAGAATGCAATTTAAGAAATGGGTTTTCAATGGGTAGTGCTCATGCCTGAGAGAATTTGCTCATTTTTTTATTTCTATGATGCCATAAAAATGTTGAATGCAAGAAAAAGCGGAAAACAACTGATATGTGAAATAAGTCAGATCTTCCTTATTCCGCAGTAAGTATAACATCAAAAGAGGTGTTTCGAAAAGCATGAGAAAGAAAATCGGCGTTTTTTCAGCGCGAATCATAGAAATACTTGAATTGGACATTCCAGCCGGAACACCTATTTATATAACAGATTCCAATATAGAACATATGAAAACTTTTCATTCTGATGATTTCGCACAATACGGCAGCGAATTAAATAACATCATTGCCAATCCTGATTATGTTGGAAAAAACGCTAAAGATGATTCTATAGAATTCACAAAAGAATACTACATAAATGGAGAATACGTAAAAGTAGCTGTCAGAATATCCACTCATAATATTTATTACGCGCGTTCAATGTACGTATTGAAAACTGCGCGTCGCATTCTCGTTACTTCAGTGATGAGTTAGACGCGC
>ENA-OPVG01002308-OPVG01002308.1-human-gut-metagenome-genome-assembly--contig:-NODE-2308-length-11786-cov-3.407979_pt1 | contig 11786 bp, 8 predicted proteins | sample MGYA00241093_ERZ501975 | MGnify/ENA primary metagenome ERZ501975 (study PRJEB25962, sample SAMEA2042993) | human gut metagenome | biome: human gut; feature: human-associated habitat; material: faeces... | reverse complement strand
TGGTTGGAATGATTAGGAAAGAGGTAGAATTATGAAAAAAATTGTTTCAATAATAAGTATATTTGCAATAATATTATCAGCAACACAGTTTGTGCTTGCTGATTATTCAGATGATACAACAATTACAGACGGTCAATTTGCTTACAAAAAAGGCACAAATAATATTCTTGCATATGTAGGAACAACAGGCATATGTGAGATACCCGAGAATACAACTCTAAAAGGTTTAACTCCGTCATGGGCAAAAGATGCGGCACCTATAACTAAACTAATCATTAATGATAATGTAGATATCAATATGATTATCTCCGGAGAACTTGTAAATTTAAATAAGCTAAAAGAAGTTGAAATAAAAGAAGGAGTAACCGAAATTCCTTATCAATTTTTAAAAGGCTGCAATAATCTTGAAAAAATTACATTACCGTCAACGATAGAAATTATAGATGATGAGGCTTTTAGTGAATGTAGCAAATTATCAACATTAGATTTAAATGATGGTCTTCAATCAATCGGCAGATATGCTTTTTCTGAAACAACTCTTTCGGGTAATTTAAATATTCCTGACACTGTAACGCATATGGACGTTACGGCTTTCACTGATTGTGGCAATCTTGACAAGGTTCATATGTCAAACAACATCGAATGCGAAAAAGACAAAAAATATTGTTATTGGTTTCCGCAGACAGATATAAAAGAAATAAACATTCCCGATACTATGCTTAATTGTACTAACTGTTATTTTCACGGAGATGAAATAACATTCAATTCAGATATGACGGTTAATATATACAATAAAGTTCAAAATTCTAATTGGTGTGATTTAAAATATTTAAAAGGCAAAACAGATAAAAGTATGGGTAACTATAAAGGATTTGCAACAGCCGAAAATACCATACTTAGATATATTGGAACAGACAAAAATCCAATAGTTCCCGATGGAATAACCGCAATAGGTAAACGTGCATTTACATATTGTGATATTGATACGGTCGAATTACCAAATTCCTTAACCCAAATAGGAGAGGCAGCATTTTATTTGTCGACATTAAAAGATATTACAATTCCTAAAAACGTCAAAAAAATAGAAGATGATGCTTTTGATTGGTGTCCGTTTTTAGAAAAAGTAACAATCAACGGAAATGCGCAAATAGGTTCAAACGCAATTTTAGTTTCTGATAGACTTAGTGAAAATAAGATTGAAGTCAATAATTCAGATATTAAAAATCGTATTCTTTCTTTCGGAATTTCAGAATATGAATTGCCTGCATTTTATGAATTGATAAATTCAAACAGAGAGTTAATCGGTTGGAACAAAGTTGAAGAAGTTGAGCCAACTGCAACACCGGAAAGTACAACAAAACCTACTGATACCGTTCCAACTGCAACAGTACCACCAACGACAGTGCCAACCAAAGAGCCGACTGCTACTGTTAAACCGAGCGAAACAACATCGCCGATTGTTGAAACAAGTGCACCGACTGCAAAACTGAAAAAGCTTACAGTTGAAACAGGCAATGCTGTTACGGTAAAAGTAGACAGCACAGACGTAGTATTCCCCGACGCACAGCCGTTTGTTGATGAAAACGGACGAACACAAGTGCCGATTCGTGCAGTGTCTGAAATGCTTGACTGCAAGGTTGATTGGGACGATACATCAAAAACGGCAACCATTACAAAAGAAAACGGCGATGTTGTAAAAGTGACACTCGGAAGTGATGTTTTGACAGTAAACAACAAATCATCACAAATGGATACAACCGCAATAATAAAAGACGACCGAACATTTATCCCTGTGCGTTTCGTCGCAGAGGCACTTGGTTTGGAAGTTGAATGGTTGGAATGATTACTTATTAAAAAACGGAAATATATTGAACCGACACCCAAAAGTCAGACCAAAATCTAACAGTTGGGATGTCGGTTTTTTTATAAAAATTTTTTCAAACAAAGACAAGATATAGTGCTTGAAATTGGTAAAAATACAAAATAATCTATTATGAACAATCAAAGAACTTTCTGTTAAAATTTTTTACTTGAAATTATAAGAAAAACAGTATATAATATAAAATGTATAGTGCGAGAGAGTGCCTATAAGGGAGAGGTGTCTATGTATAAGTTGAATGATATACATAATTCTGATGTCGGAAACAAAGGCAATTTTGAAAAAATGGTTATTTCCGAGGCGGACAGAGTTAAGCCTATTATCAAAGAACAATTTCTTAGAGAATACATTCTTGGTACGGGCGATACATATGAAATATTCAATATATATTGTAAGACGTTTGGCGTAGACCGTATGCTTGAAACAAGAATGATAATCATTAAACCGGCACAGCAAAGTGAAGATGAAGATATATTCTTCTTAAAAAACACTTCTGAGCAGTACATCGGTGAAGATAGATTATTATTAAGCACAACAATAAAAAATCATTTGTTTCTTATAACAACATTATTGGAACAGCAAGAGATTACATCGGTACTTGAGAAAATTCATAATACTATGAAAACGTGCTATGGATATGATGTTATGGCGGTATACAGCAAGATTGCGTCAATAGCTGATGCACCTGCATCATACGAACGTCTGAAAAGATGTATGGGATATTCGTTTTATTCTGACAGCTGCGAGATTTTGTATGAAAACGATATTAAAATCAACGAAAATGCTGTTAGTGTACAAGCTGAATACGGCGCTATTGAACACGCCGTAAAAACCGGTGATATGGAAAAGCTGAAAATGCTTTTGAGCGGATTTTTTAAAACACTTGAAAAGGCAATGCCGACTCCGGCGGTTGCAAAAACGTATTGTTTAGAGCTTTATGTCTGCATAATTCGTTGTTGCAGTGTTGAAAAAATCGAAAAGTATATGAAAGGAATTGTTTCTGTTCAAACGGCTAAAAAGCTTAGTGAGATTAAATCTTTCATTGAACAGAACGGTTTTGAAATCGCAAAAGCCAATGCACCGGAATCTAACAAAATATACAGTTCGCTAATTCGTGATACGATTAACATAATTGATGAGAATATCGAAAATGAAAATCTTTCGCTGCGATGGCTTGCCGGAACGATATTATATACGAATGTCGATTATCTTGGAAAGCTGTTTAAGAAAGAAACAGGCAAGAATTTTTCTCATTATGTTATGGAAAAACGTATGGAAATGGCGAAAGACCTCATAATTGAGGGTAAAAAGGACAGAATTTACGAAGTTGCCGAAAAAGTCGGTTACGGCTCAAATTCACAATATTTCAGTCAGGTATTTAAAAAATATACCGGAGTTTCTCCGCTGGAGTACAGGGAATTTGCAAGGTTGGCAAGAGAAAAAAATGAAGCAGGTTGAATTTATAAAAACAACCGAAAATAGTCTTTAAATTAGACAATTATAACTGATTTTTAACTGTTAATTGTATTGACAATGCTATATAATTGTCTGTGAGTTTCGTTAATAGAAATTGGAAAAATCCAATTTGTATTATATTTTTAAATTTTATGGAGGTATTCAAATGGGTAACAAGATGAAAAAACTAATCTGTGCGCTTTTGGCATCAGCAATGCTTGTAGGCTCAGTCGGCGTTGTCGGCTTTGCAGATGAAGATACAAACGCTGAAACAGTTGTAACAACTTCTGCAGAAGCAACAGAAAAACCTGCCGATGCAGAGGCAACAGAGGCTCCTGCTGTAACAGAGGCTCCTGTAGCTACAGTTGCTCCTACTACATCTGGTAGCAGCTATGATAGCGACAGTTATTATGACAAGGCACTTTCACTATGTAGTGCACTTGGTATTATCACAGGTTATGAAGATGGTAGTGTAAAGCCTGATTCAAAGGTAACAAGAGCGGAAATGGCATCAATCGTTCTAAGAATGCTTGATTTAACATCAACATCTACATATCAGAACGGTTTTACAGATGTAACATCATCACACTGGGCTGCTGATCAAATTCAAACAGCTTTAGAGGCTAATATCATCAGCGGTATGGGCGACGGAACATTTGTTCCTGACGGCGAAGTTACATATGCTCAAGTATGTGTAATGCTTGTAAATGCTATGAATTATCAGGATGACGCTGAATATTACGGCGGATATCCTAACGGTTATATCAAGGTTGCAGGTATGTCAGACCTTGAAATCACAAAGAACGCACCGGGTGCGGCAGACGTTGCCTCAGACCGTGGCGTAGTTATCAAGATGGTGTATAATGCACTTCTTGGTCAATACAAGGAAATCAACGGCTATGAGAACGGTGCTCCTACTTACAAAGCTAACGGCACATTGGCAAAGGCTAAGTTTGACGTTATCGATAAGAAGGGTGTTCTTACAGCTACATCAAAGACAAGCGTATCTTCAACAGACGTTCAAGACGGTCAAATCGAAATCGTTTCAGATGAAGACGATGAAGCTAAGCTATTTGACTGTGACCTAACAGGTCTTGAAGATTACCTTGCTCAAAAGATTACATATTACTACAAGGAAAACAGCGGTCTTACACCAAAAGTTCTTGCAGTAACATATGACGCATCAAAGACAACAACATTCAAGGCTGATGCTGATGATATTCAAACAGTTGAAGGCTTTGATACAGATGAAGGTAAATTCAAAATCGAAGGCGTAAGCAAGAAGAAGGACTGTGCCGGTGCGTCAATCGTATACAACGGTAAGATTATATCAAACAGCCAACTTGCTGAATTGGGCGAATCAATCAATGATTTACTACTTCCTGAAAAAGGCAGTATCAGACTTGTAGACAGTGACAAGGACGATGTATTTGATGTTGTATTCGTAGATTCATATGAAACAATGGTAGTTTCAAGTGCAACAGACGAAAGAATCGTAGGTAAAGTAGCAGATGACGATAACTTCGGCGATACAAAGGCGCTAACAATCAAACTTGACGATTCAGAAGACAGAACAATCTCTGTTACAAAAGCAGGTAACGAGATTAGACTTAGAAACCTAAAGAAGAACGATGTAGCAACAATCAGAAGAAGTCTTGACGATACAGTTGTTGACGTTGTTGTAACAGGCGAAAGCTTTACAGGTTCGGCGTCAGGTATTTCAAAGAAGGTTGACAAGAGCTATGCTACAATCAACGGTACAAAGTACGATGTTGCAAACGTTGCAGTTGGCGATCTTGTAAGCGGTACACAATCAACATTCTATACAGATATGTTCGGTCGTATAGCTTATATTGAATCAGCAGGCGGAAGTGTTCTTCAATCAGGTGAAAAGTATGGTTGGATTATGAACGGCTATGACGCAGAAGACGGTAGCGGTTACATTATTGAAATGATGACTCAAGACGGTAAGTCAGCTGAATATAAGCTTGGTTCAAGTGTTGATTACTGGGCTCCTACAGCAACAGCTGCTACAACACTTTCTTCAAAAGAAGAGGCTAAGTCAACAATTTCAGCTCTTGTAAGTGCAAATTCATTTATGAAACTTTCATCTGATGCAAATGTTGCAATTAGACTTGTAAAGTATAAAGTTAATTCAAGTGGCAATATTACAAGATTATATTGTGCAGTTAATGCTAAAACAGTTTCTGATGACAAGGCTCTTAGAATTAATCCAACAAACTTAAAGAGTACTGCGGTTGTATCTGGTCTTGTTGGCGGATATAAGATTGGTGACGGTATTGTTGAAATGTCAGTTCCAAAGACTGCAGCAGATATGAAAAATGCAGACAACTATAAGGTTGGTACAGTAAATTCAGGTTCTTATGTGGTAAGAGAAAACGGTTCAAGTCGTGATTTCGTTGTTGGTCAATTTGAAAATACAAATGTTCCTACAATTCTTATCAACTTTACTTCAAGTGCGGATGCTCTTGCAGCAGTAAAGGATATTGATACGGCTGCTAACAATCCGACAATGGTCGTTAATGAAATTGAAACTGGTGTTGATGATGATGACAACACAGTTTACACAATCAATGGTTACTTTAATGGTGCAGAAGTATCTCTTACAACAACAAAGAATGCTGTTTTAGGTAAGTTGAATAACAAGGGTAAGAATAACGGCATTATTGCAGACCAGGGTGGTAGCAAGTTCTATTCAACAACAGATATTTGGAATGCACAATCTGGTGCTAAATTGACTGATTACTTATCAGAGGGCGATTATATTCTTTATGATGGTGGAGATAGAATTGTCTTGGTACTTGACGCAGATGATGTGTATAAACAAGTATATGAAGGTAAGACTGTAGCCGATGCTCTACCGTTTGGTGCATATAACCAATTTATTGCTCGTAATATGATGGTATATGGTGCAGTGCTTTCATCAGATCTTGATGATGAGGCTAAGGTTGAAATTGATGCAAGTGCATTGAATACTCTTCAATTCGACTCATCAAAGCTTATGGATACTATTGAAATCAATATAAAGACCGGTAAGGCTTCTATTGATACAGACGGTAGTGAGATTTCAGATCTTGAGCCATATGATTCTGAAACAAAAACAGGTGATTATGCAATAGCAAGATTCTGTGATAAGGGTGCTCTACAAGAAATCGTTATTTACAGATTTGTAAACTAATTTCTGAAAATAATAATAAAATAACGGACGCGAATGCGTCCGTTATTTTTATGGCGAAATAAAATATAAGATTGCAATTATAATACAACAATATTACATTTTGGTTACATTTCACAAAATTCACTTATTACGATTGTATATTATTGATAAAGCGGAAAAAATAATAAGTTTTATTGTGCAAAATGTTACGCAAAAGACTTGCAAAGTATAGGTGTTTTGTGATAAAATAATAATGTACAGTTAAAGATATTAATTTACAATTTGTCTGTGCGGTAAACAGCACAAAAACACAGAAAAAAGTCTTTACAACAAGACTTATATGGTGTATAATAAAGACAAAACAAAATAAAACCAAAAAAAACAAAGAAAAGAGGGAAAACAAATGTATAAGTCTGACTTTGAAATTAAGAAAGAATTATGCGAAATCGGAAGGAGAATTTATAATGACGGTTTTGTTGCCGCAAATGACGGTAACTTCTCAGTCAAAATTGATGACAACACTTACTATGTTACACCGACAGGCGTAAGTAAGGGTTTCATGACTCCTGAAATGATTTGTAAAGTTGATGGACAAGGTAATCTAAAAGAGGCTAACGGCCCTTGGAAACCTTCATCAGAATTCAAAATGCACTTGAAGGTTTATCAGCAAAGACCGGACGTAAATGCCGTTGTTCACGCTCATCCTCCGATTGCAACTTCATTTGCTATCGCAGGTATTCCGCTTGACAAGCTAATTATGCCGGAAGCTATCATCTTCCTTGGTGCAGTGCCAATCGCACAATACGGTACACCGTCAACAATGGAAATTCCTGAATCACTTGAACCATATCTTCAAGATTATGATGCAATTCTACTTGCAAACCACGGTGCACTTTCATTCGGTTGTGACCTAAACACAGCATTCTTCAGAATGGAATCAACAGAATTTTACGCAAAGCTACTTTTCTATGCAAGAATGCTTGGCGGTGAAAAGGAAATCCCTTGCGGTGAAGTTAAGAAACTTGTTGAACTTAGAAAGCAATTCGGCGTTCCGGGTAAGCACCCTATGGAAAAGCTTTGTCCGGGTTGTTACGAAGGTGACGATACTTGCTCAATGTCACCGACAGAGGCTAATGAAAAGTACGGCGTAGAATCATCAGCCGCTTATCATGGTTTCCAACCGCTTCCTTCACAGGTTTGCCCGACTCCTTCATCATCAAATAAGGATATGGAAAGCCTTGTTGCAGAAGTAACAAAGAAAGTTATGGAACAACTTAATAAATAAGTAACGGAGAAACATCATGAAAACTATTGATGAACTTGTCGATGAGTTGGCAGTACGCCTTAACTCTGGACAAACCGTTAAACAAAAAAAAGTCGCAAAACCTGTTTCTGCTCCCAAACCGACGGAGGTTAAACCGGAAGTGAAAAAAAAGTGTAAGAAGCAGTGTGAAAAACAATGTAAGTGCGGCGGAGATTGCAAACATGAAAGCCCAAAAAAAATGACTATTGCTATGGCGAAAGAACTTGCCGAGGCAGTTGAAAAAGCGGCAACGATTTTGGGAGTTAAAGTGGTTGTTGCAATTCGTGACGAGGGTGCAAATCTTGTACTTCTTCACGCAATGGACGATAGTTACATAGCAAGCGTTCAGGCGTCACAGGATAAGGCTTATACAGCCGTAGCACTGAAAATGCCTACACATATCGCACTTGATGAATCAAGAGGCGGATCGCTTGACGGACTTACAAACGGAAACGGAATATTGCTGTTGGGTGGAGGTTATCCGCTTAGAACAGACAAAAAAATATACGGCGGAATCGGAGTTTCGGGCGGCACAAAAGAACAAGATACAACTCTTGCAATGGTTGCCGACGCGTATTTTAAAGCCCGATTTGCTTGAGGAGGTTGGAAAAGTTAATGGTAGATGAAAAGCAAGTAAGCGAAATTGTTAAAAACGTTATTGCCGGAATGGATATTTCATCATTCGATAACAAGCCTGCAAGAAAGCAGCTTGGTGTATTCGATACAATGGAAGAGGCCATTGCAGCTTGTAACAAAGCTTACACGACCTTTAGACATTATAATAAAGAACAAAGAGAAAATATTATAAAGGAAATCAGACGTCTTACTCATGAAGAGGCTGAACCAATGGCTAAGTTGGCTGTTGAGGATACTAAAATGGGTAATGTTTATCACAAGATTTTAAAGCATCACCTTGTTGCCGATAAAACTCTTGGTACATCTGACCTTGAAACCCGTGCACTATCCGGTGACAGAGGTCTTACACTTGTTGAGATGGCTCCGTTCGGAATTATTGGTGCAATCACACCGTCAACAAACCCAAGCTGTACAGTTATTTGTAACAGTATCTGTATGCTTGCAGGCGGTAACGGTGTTATATTCAATCCGCACCCGCACGCAAAGAGAATTTCAGCATATGCTGTTGACCTTGTCAACAGAGCTATTCTTGCGGCAGGCGGTCCGGAAAATATCGTATGTACAGTAAAAGAACCGACAAGAGAAACTTCTGCTAAGATGGTTAATGACCCATCAGTAAGAATGCTTGTTGCAACAGGCGGTCCGGGCGTTGTTAAAATGCTGCTTTCAAGCGGAAAGAAAGCTATCGGCGCAGGCGCAGGTAACCCTCCTGTTGTTGTTGATGATACTGCCGACATTCCAAAGGCGGCTAAAGATATTATCGACGGATGTACATTTGATAACAATCTTCCTTGTATCGCTGAAAAAGAATGTTTCGTAATGAAAAATGTTGCGGACGAGCTTATTCAGAATATGTTGAAGAACGGTGCTTACCTAATCAATGCGGCACAAGTTAAACAACTTGAGGATGTTGTCCTTGTTTGGTCAAAGCCTAAAAAAGAGGGCGAACAGCCAAAACGTGTTATCAATAAGGATTGGGTTGGACGTGACGCAAAGAAGATTCTTGCTCAAATCGGTATCAATGTCGGTGACGATATTAGATGTATCATTTGTGAAACAGAGTTTTCACAGGCATTTGTTCAAACAGAACTTATGATGCCGATACTTCCTATCGTCAGAGTAGATACATTCGACGAGGCTGTTGAAATGGCTGTTAAGGCTGAACACGGCAATCGTCACAGCGCTCATCTTCATTCAAAGAATGTTGACCATATGACGCAATATGCAAAAGCAATCTGTACAACAATATTTGTTAAGAATGCTCCGTCATATGCAGGTATCGGCTTTAATGCTGAAGGTTGGACAACCTTTACTATTGCCGGTCCGACAGGTGAGGGTATCACTTCTCCGAGAAGTTTTACACGCCAGAGAAGATGCGTACTTTCAGACGCGCTTAATATCATATAAAAAGGAGTGAAAACCTTGAATATAAACGAAAATGATGTAGCAAAGCTTGTACAACAGGTTTTGCAAGAAATGACAAGCGGTGCTCCTGCATCAGCTCCAAAAGCACAAGCAGCTCCGAGCGGTGACATTCCAAAGACTGCAAAAGTTGCTATGATGACAGAATTAAAGCACTTTGAAATTCAGGAATACCCAATCCCTGAGTTGGGTGATGACGATATTCTTGTAAGAGTTGAAGGCTGCGGTGTTTGCGGTACAGATGCTCACGAATATAAGAATGACCCATTCTCACTTATCCCTGTTGTTCTTGGACACGAGGGTACGGGTGAAATCGTAAAGATGGGTAAAAACGTTAAGAAAGATAGCGCAGGTAAGCCTTTAAACATCGGTGATAAGGTTGTTACTTGTATGATTTTCAAAGACGATCCTGATATTACAATGTTTGACCTGAACAAGAAGAACGTAGGCGGAGCTGATGTATACGGACTTCTTCCTGACGATGATGTACATCTCAACGGATGGTTCTCTGATTACATCTTCTTAAGAGGCGGAAACTTTGGAACTACATTCTTCAATGTAAGTGACCTGGATTTGGATTCCCGAATTCTCATTGAGCCATGCGCAGTACTTGTACATGCAGTAGAGAGAGCAAAAACAACAGGAATCCTTCGTTTCAACAGCAGAGTAGTTGTTCAGGGCTGCGGACCGATCGGACTGATCTGCATTGCAGTACTCCGTACTATGGGGGTTGAACATATCTGCGCAGTAGACGGAAATGAGAAACGTCTTGAATTTGCCAAGAGAATGGGTGCAGACACAAGCGTTAACTTCATGAACTTTAAGGGAATCGAAGCACTGACAGAAGCTGTAAAAGAAGCTCAGGGCGGACATCTTGCAGATTTCGCATTCCAGTGCACAGGAAACCCGAAAGCTCATGCAAACATTTATAAATTTATCCGCAATGGTGGTGGTCTTTGTGAACTTGGCTTCTTCATCAATGGTGGAGATGCTACAATTAATCCGCACTTTGACCTCTGCTCTAAAGAGATCAACCTGGTTGGTTCCTGGGTATATACTCTGAGAGATTATGTAACAACCTTTGATTTCCTTAAGAGAGCAAAAGCAATTGGTCTTCCGATGTCTGAACTGATCACAGATAAGTTCCCGTTAGAGCAGATCAATGAAGCTCTTCAGACAAACCTGGCAATGACAGGACTTAAGATCGCAGTTGTAAACAAATAGTTGCTGTTCACCGGTAATATCCCGCAAAGAGTATTGCTGTGAACGGAGTGAACAGTAGCAACAAATAATAAGCCTGGCAATAGAGGAGAAAAGAAATGGCAGAAGCTGTAGGAATTTTAGAGGTATTCGGGCTGGCGACAGCCTTTGTAGCAGGCGATGCCGGATGTAAGGCAGCAAATGTCCGCCTGGAGGTTTTTGATAAAAACAAACCAGCCAATGCTGACAGCCTGCCGGTACCGCTCCTTGTCTGCATTAAATTCAGAGGAAGTGTAACTGATGTTACAGCGGCTGTGGAAGCAGGCATGGAAGTTGCAAACAGAATGACTGGTGTGGTACAGCATTATGTGATCCCGAACCCGGAAGAGGGAACGGAAAAAATGCTGAAGATCAGCGCCCTGGATAAGGATTAGCAGTTGCATATCCATTGGGCATCAGTTAAAATATAATCAGATATTTATTTGTAGATTCAGGAGGAAGCAGAAATGGCACAGGAAGCATTAGGAATGGTAGAAACCAGAGGACTTACAGCAGCAATTGAAGCAGCTGATGCAATGACAAAAGCAGCTGAAGTAGCATTAGTAGGAACAGAGAAAATCGGATCCGGACTTGTAACAGTTATGGTACGCGGAGACGTAGGAGCTGTTAAGGCAGCAGTAGAAAGCGGAAGCGCAGCAGCATCCAGACTTGGC
>ENA-OPVG01002305-OPVG01002305.1-human-gut-metagenome-genome-assembly--contig:-NODE-2305-length-11798-cov-3.588691_pt1 | contig 11798 bp, 9 predicted proteins | sample MGYA00241093_ERZ501975 | MGnify/ENA primary metagenome ERZ501975 (study PRJEB25962, sample SAMEA2042993) | human gut metagenome | biome: human gut; feature: human-associated habitat; material: faeces... | reverse complement strand
CCGCCGCACAGCGGCGGCTCTTGGCGAGGAGATAGCACTCTTTCTTTTTCGGCAAATTCGTTGAGATTTAAAGCAAATTTAGCAATCTTTATGCGAACGAGGCAGGAAATGCCTTCTGTGGTTCATTGTTTTCAGAGAAGGTCTTGTTAATTTATGATTATCCGCACCTTGCTCAGGATAGCCGAAATGACAGGGCATTGTCGGCTCTATGGTCGCGGGCGGGGCAATGCCCCGCCCTACCGGGCAGCGTCCCCTTACCCCTGTTTTGCAAAAATTTCGTCCAGCGTATGGGACAAAACCGCCATGTCAATGGGCTTGGCGACGTGCGCGTTCATGCCCGCCGCAAAGGCTTTTTTGCGGTCCTCGTCAAAGGCGTTGGCGGTCATTGCCACAATGGGGATGTTCGCCTTGCGGGGGTCGTCCATGGCGCGGATCTTGCGCGTGGCGGTGTAGCCGTCCATCCGGGGCATCTGGATGTCCATCAAAATCAAATCGTACTGATCGTCGTCGGCGGTGTTCATACGCGCCACGGCGTCGGTGCCGTCCTCCACGCTGTCCACCTGCAGCCCCGCCTGCTCCAGAATGGCGGTGGCAATTTCGCGGTTCAGGGCGTTATCCTCGACCAGCAGCACCTTTTTGCCCGCATAGCCCGCGTGCTGGGGCATCTGCATGGGCTGCGGCTCAGTCTGGGTGTGGGTCAGCACGGCGCGCAGCTCCGACATAAACAGCGGCTTGCCAACAAACGCCGTCACGCCTGCCTCGCGCGCCTCCTGCTCGATATCCGACCAGTCGTAGGCGGTCAAAATGATGATGGGCGTACCCGGTTCAATGACCTTGCGGATGCGGCGCACCGTTTCAATGCCGTTCATATCGGGCATCAGCCAGTCGATGATATACGCCTTAAAATCGCGCCCCTGCTCGTGGGCTTCCTGCGCGCGCAGGATTGCCTCCTTGCCGGAGGTCGTCCAGTCCGCCGTCATCTCGATCTGGCGCAGCATCTTGCTGACGCTCATACAGGTCTGGGCGTCGTCATCCACCACCAGGGCACGCGCGCCGCGCAGCTCGGGGATGGGCTGGCTCTTGGTCTGCGTTTTGCTGATCTTGCAGTCCAGCGTAACGGTAAACTCGCTGCCCTTGCCCTGCTCGCTCTTGAGCGTGATGGTGCCGCCCATCATATCTACGATGTTTTTCGTGATTGCCATACCCAGCCCGGTGCCTTGGATGCCGCTGCGGGTCACCGTCTGCTCACGCGCGAAGGAGTCAAAGACGTGCTGCTGGAACTCCTGCGACATACCGATGCCGTTGTCCTTGACGCTGAACACATAGGTGGTGCAGCCGCTGCGCGGGCAGGGCTTTTCCATGACGCGGATGTTGATGGTGCCGCCCGCCGGGGTGAATTTTACGGCATTGCCGACGATGTTCAGCAAAATCTGGTTCAAGCGCAGCTTGTCGGTGATGATATCCTCGTGCTGGATATCCTGCGTATCCACATACAGATCCAGCTGCTTGGCGCTGATATTGCCCTGTATGATGGTGCGCAGGTCGTGCAGCACATCGGGCAGATGCACGGGGGCGTTGTCCAGCTTGATGGTGCCGCTTTCAATGCGGCTCATATCCAAAACATCGTTGATCAGGCTGAGCAGATGCTGCCCCGACACGCTGATTTTTTGCAGGTAATCCTTGACCAGCTCGGCGTTGTCCAGATGGGTGGTCGCCAGCGCCGTAAAGCCGAGGATGGCGTTCATCGGGGTACGGATGTCGTGCGACATACTGTTCAAAAATACGGTTTTTGCCTTGTTGGCGTGTTCCGCCGCCGCCAGTGCGCTGCGCAGGGCGTCCTGCTGCTTTTGCTCGGTCTGCTTTTCGGCGGTGGTATCGCGGGTGGCAACCAGCACCGCCGTGACGCTGCCGTCATCGTCGGTGCGCTGGGGGATCAGCAGCGTGGTAAACCACAGATCGTGGACGGTGCGCCCGGTGAACACCAGCGAGGTATGCTTCTTCAAGCGTGCCGTCATGGTGGTCGCGTCCATAAATTCCAGATATTCCGCGCGGTACGGCTCGGCAACGATGGCCTGCGTGCACCGCAGCATCTCCTCGCGCTGCATGGGGCGGATGCGCTTATATTGCTCCTCGCCGGGGACATCCTTGAGGGTTTCGACGGTGTTTTTCTTCAAGTCCAGCAGCATGATGGAGTCATACGCCGTACCCAGCGCCGTGATGATGCCCATACGCTTTTGGGTTTCCTTTAAGGCGTCCTTGTCGGCGCGGCTTTGCAGCAGCAGCACCATCAAAAAGATCATCACGGAAAGCGCGAGGTAGGACACGCAGATGATGTTGCGCGTCAAAAATACCTTTCCCGCCGGGAAAAAGACAAACACCTCGTACTTGCTGATATTTCTGCGCCTGCCGTACCAGACGCCGCGGTTGCTGTGCAGCTCGACAATGCCGCCGGACACACGGGTTTGCTTGTCGTTGTACAGCTGCCGGCATTCCTCGCTTGTGCGGTTGAGCTGCGCCGTACTGTTGCTGGTCAGCACGCGGTCATCCTGACAAATGGTGGCAACGCCGCCATCCTCCAGCGGGAAATGATCCAGCAGGTAGCCCACCGTCAGATCGCCGACATCCTCGCTGCTTTTCTTCACATAGGCGATCAAAAGTCCCGGTGCATCGGTGCGCGCAAGGGCGGCAAAATCGTAAAGCTTGCCGTCCTGCTCGATGTTGGCGGCGTAGGATTTTTGGGGGCAGTCCAGAATATCGCGGACATAGTCGCTTTGCAGCTGCTGCTTCCACAGCTGCATGGCGTTGCCGTCCCGCGTGCTTTGCATTTCCAGCTGCAGCTCGCCGTCCAGCACCAGCACGCCGGTCAGCCGCTGGGTGTCGGCAAAGGCGTTGAGGTCGCTGGGGGTAAAATCGCCTTTTATCGTCATTTCATCGCGCAGGGCGGCGGCCTTGTCCTGCAGGCGGGTCAGGCTTTTGATGCGGTCGTTGGCGGCGTCAACCTCGTACAGATGCAGGCGCGTTTCCACATAGGTATAGGTTTCGTCCAGGGTTTGGCGCAGCATGGCGCGGTCTATGTTGGTAAAAAGGACAAAAACGCCGATGCCCACCACAATCAGTGCCAGCAGAAACAGCTGGTTTCTTCTGCTGCGTGCGTCTTTAGGCATTTTCATCCCCTCCCATCGCTTTTTGTGCGTCTACGCCGTATTTTTCCAGAATGCGCCCCGTGGTGCCTTCGTACTGCATCTGCTCCAGCGTCTGGGTCAGCGCGGCGGAAAGCTCGGCGTGGGTGCCTTTGGCAAAGGCAACGCCCAGCTCGCTTTTCATGGGGCTTTCGTCCAGCAGGCGGTACGCAATGGTTTCGGTGTCGATCCACCCGGCGAGCAGCGCCTCATGCCCGCAGACCGCGTCCACATAGCCCTTGCGCAGCGCGGCGAACATATCCTCGGTCGTGGCAAAGCTGCTGACCTGCCCCGCCGCCGGCAAGTCGGAGGGGATCTTGCCCAAAAACAGCCCCTCGCCCTTGGTGGTGGCCTGCACGCCGATGCGCTTGCCCGCCAAGTCCGCCAAGTCGTGGATGTTGCTGTCGGCGCGCACCGCTACGACCTGACGGCTGTACATATACGGACCCGACCACTGGTATTGGTCGGCGCGCCCGTTCATGCTGAAGCACGCCCAAAGGCAGTCCACGGTGCCGTCCTGCAGCAGGCTGTCCTTGTCGGGCCAGTTGATTTCCTGAAATTCGACCTTGTACCCCAAGCGGGAGAACGCCTCGGTTGCCAGCTCAACGTCGATGCCGGCATATTGCCCGTTGCTGTCCAGATAGCAGTACGGCTCAAACGGGTCCATACCGATAGTGACGGTGGGCGCATTGGCGGGCAGCGCGTTATTTTGCCCCGCGCAGGCGCACAACCCCGCCGCCAGCGCAAGGCAAAGCCCCCCGCGCTTTGCCCGGGAAATGCACGCAGCCGCAGCAGAACGTAAAAAACGGAAAATCATGGAACACCCCACTGTATTTTGGATAAGATTTTATAAATATTGTGTGATATTTTTACAGTCGCTAAATTTAAATTATAGCATAGATTAGTTTTTTGGGCAATAGGAGTGCGGAAAAATCAGGGCGACAGGTCGTTTTGCATTTTACGCCCCGCAAATGGCAAAATCTGATAAAAATTGTTACTTCATGTAAAAAACTTCAAAAACAGCTTGAAACACTTTTGCCGCAATAGTATAATAATATCGTCATTTTTATGGTAACTCGGCGCAAACCCCTTTGCGGACAGGTCGCAAGCGCAGGAGTTCCTATGGGGCGTGTAAGAATAGCTAAGGCAGCGCTGCGTTAAAGCACTTGCGCAGTACTGTCTTCCGAAAATGTGAGGCAGGTACTATTGTATGATGAAAAAAATCTCTCGCTGCTCTTTTTTGCAGGTTGTCGGTTTGCTGGCAGCTACGGCAGCACTGACCGCCTGCGGCGGCAAGACCGAAACAGTTAAAAAAGACGATACGCACGAAGTCATCACCTTTATGGCACCCTATATGGAGGAAGAAGCCTTTATTGAGCAGGTACACAGCGTTTACCCGGAAGTGAACATCGAGATCGTGCCGTACAGCGGCGATAACACCACCACCTGCCTGCAGAATATGTTTGAGGCGAACGACCTGCCGGATATTTGCACCCTTACAGTCTATGATCCCATGACCTACCATGTGTCCGACAAGCTGCTGGACCTTTCCGGTTACGATTTTACCGACAACTATGTAGAATCCCGCCTGCAGGAAGTATCCGATAACGGCGCGATCTATCTGCTGCCCTCTTCCTACAACTGCTACGGCATTACCTACAATAAGACCCTGCTGCGGGAACACGGCTGGGAGCTGCCCAATTCTTTCGCTGAGCTGGAAGAACTGGCTGCAAAGGCAAAGGAAGCCGGGGTCGATCTCTGCCTGCCGCAGATCCAGTACCCCGGCTATGGTTTCCAGTATCTGTGCAACATTGCAGACGCCGATTTTCTCGGCACACTGGACGGTAAGCTGTGGCAGAAGGATTATCTGTCCGGCGAGGCGAATGTCAGCAATACCCCCGGCATGATGCAGGCGATGGCGTATGTCCAGAAGTGGAAGGACATCGGGATGCTGAACGACTCCGGCGATGCCCTTGATGACAATGTGACCCGGCAGAGAATGACCGAGGGCAACACCCTGTTTTTGATAGGCGGCACCAACGGCATCGTGGAATCGGATGACAATGCCGATAAATTCGGGTTGATGCCCTATCTGTCAGAGGACGGCACCCAGAACGTTTTTGTGCTGAAGGTGAACCGTTTCTACGGTCTGAACAAAAAGCTGGAGCAGAACCCCCAGAAGCTGGAGGATGCGCTCAAGGTGATGCGCGTGCTTTCCACCGTTGAAGGCTCCAGTGCCTTGATTCCCGCAAAGACGCTGAAATGCAGCCTTCTGCCTTTCAAGGATGCAAAGGCAGATGACACCTACTACGCCGATGTTGCCGATGTCCTGAACGCGGGCAATACCGCGCCCTTTATCTACTCCGGCTGGGAAAACACCATCGTGACCACCGGCACCAAGATGCTGGACTTTATCAAGGGCGATGCCACCATGGAGGATGTGATCCGTCAGATGGATGAGGATCAGGACAGTGTGGTGAACAACACCCCGGATACCATCACTACGGTCACGGAGGAGCTTTCGCAGGAGGACTGCGCTATGCTGGTGGGGCGCTGTTTTGCGCAGGCTACCGGCAGCGACCTTGCGCTGGTTTCGCTGAGCACTTGGATTCCCGGCAATCCCACCGATCAGAACCATCACGGCGTAGCCGCCAAGCTGTACGCCAAGGGCATTACGGATTACGACCTTTCGGTCATCCTGCCCACCGGTTGGAACCGCACCATCCAGACCGTCACCCTGACCGGGCAGCAGATCAATGACCTGCTGGCTACGGGCTACGATGCCTACGGCAACGGCAAGGGCTACCCCTATGTGATGGCAAGCCCGGTGCAGCCGGAGGCGGACAAGACGTATCAGGTTGCCATCTGCGGTGTGAGCGACCAGTTGGCCGCCGAGGCTGACGTCGTGGACAGCGGCGTGGTGGGTATGGATGCCGCAAAAGCTTTCTTTGGCGCATACACCTCCATCAGCCGGGCAGATACCGCATGGAGCTGAATAGAACGGACAGGAGATACTGGATGTGAACAAGAAAAAATACAAACATCTGCTTTGGGGCATCGGCGTTGTCAGCCTTGCAATCATCCTGACCCTTCTTATCGTGAGCCAGACCTACATCCGGAACCTTGTCTATCATGAGCGGCTGAGCCAGATGGAGGAGGTCACCCACCAGATGTTCCGCAGTCTGGATGATGTGATCGACACCCACTGGAGCGATGTGGATGTGCAGTGCAATTATTTGTACAACACCCCGCTGGAAACCGATACCGATCTCTATCGCTATCTGAATAAGCTGTCGGAGCTTTCCAATTACCCTGAAAAACAGACTGAGCTGGTAGCCGTGGATGCGTCCGGACGTTATTATACCGAGCATGGCAGCATGGGGTTGCTGCGAGAAATGGACTATCTGGCAGACTCTCCGCAGCGGGTCAGCTACGTTTCCAACTCGCTGACCGTGAACGATTCCCGGATGGTGTTTCTGGAACAGCTTGCCACCCCCATCACACTGCAAAGCGGAGAAAAAGAGATCACCCTGCGCTACTTTGGTATTTCGCAGAGCATGACCCAGCTGAACGATTATTTCCGCTACGATGCCTACGAAAATAACAACAGCGTCTATGTACTGGACAACAACGGTTTCAAGCTGTTCAATGCCAATGATACCGAACTGCTGAAGGGGCATAACGTATACACCGTGCTCTCCCAGATGTCCTATCTGCACGGTTCTTCCTTTGCGGAAGCAAAGGAGCAGCTTGCCCGCACAGGCTCCTGCTATTCCAACGCCGTACTGGACGGAACCGAGTATTTCTACGCCCTGAGGCAGATGAAAAACGCCCAATGGACGCTGGCATTCCTTGTCCCTGCAGAATATGTAGCAGTGAATACGCAAAAGCTGGTCAACATCGTCATGGGCATCATCATAGGATTTGCCGTGGTGCTTTCGATCACAGCAATTTCCGTTGGCTGGTTCTTCCTGCGGGAAAAACAGCGGCGAGAGCTGCGGGTCGAAAAAGAAGCAAACCTCCGTCTGGAACAATATAACATCCAGCTGACGAAGGCAAACGATGAAATGCGGAAGGCGCAGGTCATTGCCGCCGATGCGTTACAGACTGCCGAGCGCGCCAGCAAGGCTAAGACGGACTTCCTCTCCAACATGAGCCACGACATCCGCACCCCCATGAACGCCATCATCGGCATTACCATCCTGATGAAAAACGAGCTGCATCAGCCGGAAAAGTTGGCCGAGCATCTGGGTAAGCTGGAAAGCTCCGGTCAGCTGCTGCTGGGCATCATCAACGACATTCTGGATATGAGCCGCATCGAGAGCGGCAAGACCACCCTGAATGTGGAAAAAATGAACCTTCCCAAGCAGATCAGCCAGCTGGACAGCATCATCCGCCAACAGGCAGGTCAGCGCAGCCAGACCTTTACGGTGGAGAGCCATCTGCAGCACGAAAACGTGCTGGCCGACCCCAACCGTCTGAAACAGGTACTGATGAACATCCTCTCCAACGCGGTCAAGTATACACCCACAGGCGGTCACATCCGGTTGGAGTTGGACGAGCTGCCCCGGAACGAACATTACGCCCGATACCGCTTTGTGGTGCAGGATGACGGCATCGGCATGAGTGAGGACTATCAAAAGACCCTTTTTGAACCCTTTACCCGAGAGGAAAAATCCGGCACCAACAAGGTGCAGGGCACCGGCCTTGGTATGGCCATCACCAAGAACATTGTTGACCTGATGGGCGGCTCTATCAATGTGGAGAGTACCACCGGCAAGGGCACTCGCTTTGAGGTGGTGCTGGAATTTCCCATTGATACCGAAGCTGATACGGTGCAAGAGGCACAGATGCTCCCGGAGGAAGGAGAAATCGCTTCTCCTCTGTCCGGCATGAAGTTCCTCTGCGCCGAGGACAACGCCATCAACGCCGAGATTTTGCAGATGCTGCTGGAAGCCAGTGGTGCAAGCTGCACCATCTGCTCCGACGGTCAGGAGATTGTGGATACCTTTGCCGGTGTAAAGCCCGGTGATTATGACATAATCCTGATGGATGTGCAGATGCCAATAATGGACGGCTTGGAAGCCACCCGCCGCATCCGCAGCGGCGAAAACCCGCTGGGTAAAACCATCCCCATCCTTGCCATGACCGCCAATGCTTTCCTTGAGGATATGCAAAAGAGCAAGGAGGCCGGCATGGATGAACACCTGTCCAAACCTGTGGACATCCGCGCACTGGAACAGACAGTAAAACGTTTCCGTGTTACCCCCCCCCCGAAAATGAATAGTGGTAAAGCTCGTTTCAGCAGATGAATGATGCCTGCATCCGACAGAGTGAAACCCTAGTTTCAAATCCAATTCGCAGTATTATAAAAATAACGCTCACCGAAAAGTGGGCGCTATTTTTTATACACCGGAATGCTTATTCCTGCTGCATGGTTTGTCCGCATTACAATATCTGTGTTGCCGATGCACAGAACGCAAATGAATGGTGATCCGCGTATTATGGGTGATTGTATCATTCCTCTGCGGTTGCCTCACCCGGTTTGGTCGTAATGAGCTTGTATACCGCCGTATCCTTGGGTTCCAGATTGGAGAATGGTATCATGCTGTTGCCCATCTTGATAATGCCGTGACCCTCGCTAGCGTTGCGCAGAAATTCCAGCTGCGGCTTGGACAGCCCGTACAGGCGTTCCAAGGCTTCTAGACTTTTCGATTGCCGTAGCATAATGACAAACTCGCTGTTGGAAAGCAGCGCATACGCCACGGGGTTATCCAGATAGTCCTGAATATCCTGCGAGATGCCGGTGGCGTAGGCATTGTACTTTCGGAATCTTTTCCAAGAGGAATACAGGAAATTGGAACTCATCGGGTCCTTTAACAGCACATGAATCTCATCAAAGTAGATCCATGTTGCCGCCGTGGCGTCCTTGCGGCGGTTGGTCATCACCTGCATATTGATGAACTCCAGCAGGGACATCATGGCAATCGGGCGGAGCTGGTCGCCCAGACTTTGGATATTAAAGCAAATCAGGCGGTTGTTCATATCCACATTGGTGGTGTGGGAGAACGCCTGCAAGCTGCCGTTGGCGAATACATCCAGCATCAACGCCAGCTGCTTTGCGCGGCGCAGGTTGGATTTGTTCAAATCTCGATACAAATCACCGAGCGTCGGGCAGGGCGCTGTGTAGCCGGAGGCAATCAGCGGTTTGTAAATGTTTTTGAGGCTGGCAGCAATCAGGCTTCTGTCCTCCGGCTGAAGATGCCCATTCTCGCCGATCAGCTTGCTTGTGCTGCACCACATTGCCCGCGTCTTGGACGCATTGTCGGATTCGGCGGTTGCGTTCTACACGCCACTTATCCAAGCCGTCAAGGTTGCGGTGCAGCAAAACATTCTCCCGGAATGATTTCTCGTCCATGCGCTGGCTGACAATGCAGATTTTCAGCCAGCAGTCAGAAGGCACACCCATATACACCTTGCCGAGCAGGTTAAGTATTTTTGCGTTGTTGTCCTCACCGCTCATTGTAAAGTTGATGTCCGGCATGGACCACATCTGGCTGTACACATTGCCGCAGCGCCATGTCCCGTCCTCATAGATTCGGTCGATAGGGATGCTCTGCTGCACACTGCGCGGCACCTTGCGGCTGCCGTAGGTTCTTTGGGTGGACGCATACTCACTTAAACGCAATCTTCTTCACCTTTCCTTTTTGTTTGGGGCGCAGTTCGGTTTTCCATACCCGCCAACCGCTGTACAGAATCGTGCTTTCCAACACGATGATAACAAACTTTTCAAACGGCAGCCCGTCATAGCTTAAAAATCCCGCGGCGGCAATGGGTGCCGCGGCAAGGATACACAGCCAGCTGGCGGTTTCCTGCCCCAACAGCGGTTTTGCCCATAAATAAATCAGCACCGCCAACCCAATGGCGATGCCGGAGCAAAGTAACTGGCGCAAGGTCAGCCCCATAAAAATTTCTTCCTGATAGCGCCGAATGTCTTTATTGATCGGTATCTGCATACTTTTACAACCCCATCATTTCGTGGATTATGCGGTCAGAGCCTTTGATCAGCCCGACCAGCACAAGCATATTGAAGATAATTTCGGTCAGATAACTCCACACCATTGTGGTGGCCTCGCCGCCTGAAACTGTGGGCGTGCTGACAAAAGCGGCATAGATGACACACGCCAGCACGATGACAGCACCCTCCAAGCAGACGCCGACATAACTCTTGATAAAGGATATGCCGACCGATTGTGTGCTTTCCCCGGCAAAGCTCGCCAGCGGCAAGGGAGCCAGCGCCGTGTACATATACAGGCGAAAGAACCGCCCGTACACGGTGAGAATCATCACGAACGACAGCATTGTGATGAACAGACTGCCCAGAATCGTGACGAGCCACAAGGGGATGCTGGCTAAGAAGCCGACATTTTCAATGGCAGACTGCATCTCACCGGGCAGTGTGACCATAGCCTGCGAGATACCGCCCATACCGGCAGCCATATCGCTGACCACGCCGTTGCAGATGGAAAAGATGTTGAGCATGATGTCCATGCCGTACCCCACCAAGGCTTTGGCGGCTACAAATCGGATAAGGTAATGCACGGCAGCCTCCGGGCGTTTGAGTTCATGGAAGTTGGCGGTGTTTTTGAACAGCGATATAGCGAAGAACAGCACGATCAACGCATAGCCTATGCCAATCATCGCATTGTGCAGGCTTTGCATCACGCCCCATACCGCGCCGCCCTTAAAACTTTGGGGGCTGGTTGTCACCAGCCCCCAAAGTTCTGTCAGCTTGCCGTTCCAAGTGGAAAAGGCATTGTTCAGATTTTCTACGATCCAGTTTTGATTCAAGGTTTCACCTTCTTTCCGGTATAAGAAATGACCGCCTTGCCCGAAAGCAAAACGGTCATACATTCGATATTATTCTAAATACTGCGGCAGATTCCATGAGCCTCGCAAAACACGGTGAATCTCTACAATCTGCTGCACTTCTTGAACACGATAGAACACAAGATATTTATCGGCAACCAGTTTTCGATAGTTGGGGTCGTGTTCATATTCCTCACACATATTGGGCGTTGTGGACAGCCTTTCTATTCTTTCCCGAATTTCCCGCAACACACGCGGTGCCGTCTTAGGGTAAAAGCCTGAAAGGTACAGTGCTATATCTGTCAGGTCCTGCACGGCAAGGGGCAGGTAGTTGATTTTATAGGCCATATTCCTTGCTCAGCGTCCCCCATACACTATCGTGATCCTGCCACTGTGTGTTCGGGTCAGCAGCCTGTCGCTTGGCTTTTGCCAGTTCCTCGGCCACATACCGCTGATGCAGGTATTCTTCATATTTGGCGTAGTCCTCAATATTGATGAGAACAGATTCTCCACGTCCCTGATTGGTAATGATTACATGATTGTGTTCTTTGATAATGCCAGAAATCTCAGCATAATGATTACGCAAATCACGCGATGGGCGAACAAATGTTTGCATCATAGTAGGCACCTCCTATTCATTAATATTGTATCACAATTTGACTACAAGTACAAGTGCCACATGGCATTTTTCACAAAATCATATCCAGAATATCCTTGGCAAAGTAAATAATCACTCCACCGAAAAAGGTC